>Ga0316217_10001517_pt1 | contig 29976 bp, 17 predicted proteins | sample 1anoAmetaG_FD_203633 | JGI IMG/M metagenome (GOLD analysis project Ga0316217, IMG submission 203633) | Freshwater microbial communities from Trout Bog Lake, Wisconsin, USA - 1anoA | ecosystem: Environmental > Aquatic > Freshwater > Lake > Hypolimnion/Profundal zone | place: USA: Wisconsin... | reverse complement strand
TACCCGTTTTTTGGTAAAAGTAGGTTAAGGCCTCCATCACGGTTTCAAGATTGTTGGAGTGGTTAATCTCCATAATCTTATCGCGCTTTTCATCGGTTGCGGCGTGCAACGACAAAGCCAGGTTAAACTTCATACCCTCATCGGTAAGGCGGGTAATACCTCTGGCTATTCCCGAAGTGGAAACAGTAATGCGCTTTTGCGCCATGTTAAGTCCTTCGGGCGAGGTAATAATACGGATGCTCTTCATCACATTATCATAATTCAGCAAGGGCTCGCCCATGCCCATGTAAACAATATTAGTAAGCGGTTTATTACTGTGTTCTAATGCGTATTTATTGAGCAAAACTACCTGGTCGTATATTTCACCCGAGTCGAGGTTGCGTTCGCGCTTTAAAAAACCTGTAGCACAAAAACTGCAGCTTAAGGAGCAGCCCACTTGCGATGAAACACAGGCCGTATTGCGGTCTTCATCAGGTATCATAACACCTTCTATCAGCCGCTTGTCATGCAGGCTCATACCCAGCTTAACAGTGCCGTCTTTGCTTTTTTGAACGATATGTTCCTGTACCGCCTGCAGCGAAAATTGTTCCTGCATTTTTGTCCGAAGCTCTTTTGACAGGTTGGTCATTTCGTCAAAACTTCGCGCCGATTTTTTCCATAACCATTCGTACACCTGCTTAGCCCTGAATTTGGGCTCGTTCAGTTGTTCAAATTCAACCACCATTTCATCCAGGCTCAGTTTCCTGATGTCCTTTATCGCGCTCATCATGCAAATTTACGCAAAATACCAGCGCCGCCTAACAGTCAATAACAACCATCGTTTGTATTCCGGTCCTACACGATGACTTAGGCGGGGCCAAAAAAAAAGGACTTAACCGTAGTTAAGCCCTTTTCTATATGGTTACAACAACGAATTAATCTTTAGGATAACGGGCGTTCAGTTTTTCAACTGCTGATGACCACTTAGAGTCAGCAATCGGAACCCATTTATCAGGAGCCGATTTCAGAGCTGTTTGCCAAACACCACCTTTTTTCTGGTAGTTGTAAGTACCGTCAAAGTCTGAATGAACAGGACCCGCAGCAGCTACAGGAGCTGGTTTTGGAGCCACAGCAACAGGTGCAGGCATTGGAGCAGGCTGAACCGGTGTGGTTGCAGTAGGTGCTGGTTTTCCGGCATCCGGATCGTTCACAATACCGTGAATTTTTAAAGTTTCGTTAGGCGATTTAGCGTTTGAAGTTACCGTTACTGTTTTGGTAAATTCGCCTACACGGTTAATATCATAATGAACTTTGATAGTTCCTTTTGCACCGGGCAAAATTGGCTCAGTAGGACAAGTAGGAACAGTACATCCACAGCTACCACGGCAGCTCGAAATAATAAGCGCCGATTTACCTGTGTTTACAAATTTAAATTCACGGGTAGCATTGTCCTGGTCACCCTTCTTAACAGTACCGTATTCCATAGTGGTTTCTTCCCACTTGAATTCCGGTGCGTTAGGATCAGGCGCCGGAGCTGTCTGCGGAGCTGCTCCCGGTGTGGTCTGTGGTGTGGTTTGTGCGAATGCAAAAAAAGTTGCACCTGCAAAACCTAACATCAGAAATAACTTTTTCATTAGTCGTTGTTTTAGTGTTTTTAAAAAATTGGGTTATCGTTTCTGGTAATAACAAATGTAATGCCTTTTTCCACTTATAATAGTTTAACCCCCGGTAGGTTTAACGTTTTTTTACAGCTTATGTAATTTACAGTATGCTTAATATCAGTGACATGTCACCTTGGCCGAAATGCCTTACGGAGATTACGATGTTGACCCCTTTTGACTCGTTCTTATACTTGATTCTACAGCTAAATTTTACTGTTGAGCCGCGCACATTTTAAATGTAACTTCCATTGAATGGGTTTTATTTCATCTGCACGCCACATAGGGTTTAGTTTGGGCAGTAAAAATTCAAGTGGGTCGGTTTGGTGTTGGGTCACATAACGGTTATACGACGACCAGCTCTTAATATAATCAAGCCACTGAGCCCGTTTCCATGCCATGTTACAATAAAATTGAGGCGTTTTTATTGGTTCAAAAGGAAATGGAAGCGTATCATAACTGTTTCTTACATACCATCTTCCCGGCGGCCAGTAGTCGTGCAGCAGGTCATACATAAACCATTCCATCAACTCATCAATTTCCGTGCTAATACGCGCTTCCGAATAACTCCATACCGCAAGTATTCCGTTTACGCGCGCCACTCTTTCTGCCTCTGTATAAAAAGCAGCGTGGTCAAACCAGTGGGCTGCGGTGGCAACAGTTATCAGGTCAACCGAATGTTCGGTCAAGCCGCTTTTTTCTGCAGTGGCGACCCGGTATTCAATATTATCGCGCTGCATCGCTTTTTCAATTTGCTGCGCGCTTCCATCGGTAGCAATTACAAGTTTAAAATAATGAGCTATGGATATAGCAGCCTGGCCGTTACCGGTAGCACAATCCCAGCACAGGTCACGCGCCGGGGCTATGCCTGCCAGATACTCAAACAACTGGTCGGGGTACGTTGGCCGGGCTTTTAAGTATATAGCCGATTGCTTTGAAAAATGGTCCTGAAATGACATTGGGTTTACAGCTTCCGCTTAGCAAATTTATCAAAATATTAACCCTGGCTTAGTTCCCTTCCGGTACTCAACCAGTAGCTAAGCGTTAACTGAGGTGAAGGAAACGAGCAAAAAATCAGCGCTTTATGGGCTTTTCCTTAAAACAGCGAATTATCCGCAAAAATTTATATGGAAACTCCGAACCTTTTTTTTGTTTCCATGGTTTTGTTCGCTTACATTTGCCGCCCGAATTTATGAAGGATAAAAACCAGTTGCAGGCCTTATTATTAAAGAGTCGTGAGTTGTTTATGAAGCGCGGTGTAAAAAGCCTGACCATGGACCAGATTGCGAAGGAAATGGGCATGAGTAAAAAAACGGTTTACCAGTTTGTTGAAAATAAAGCCGAGCTGATAAATCTGACCATGAAGGATTTTTTGGATGAGGAGCGAAAGCTGATGGATGGCATTCTGATGCACTCAACCAATTCGGTAGATGAAATGATAAAGATGATAGAGTACTGGTTACAGGTTGTGCGCGAGTTTAATGCCACTACTTTGAACGAAGTACAAAAGTATTATCCCGAAACCTGGAATATGTACAATGAGTACCGTTTCAATTTTATGCTCGGGTTGATAAGAAACAACCTGGAGAATGGCTTGAAAGAAGGATATTACCGGAAGGATATGGATACGGATATTATTTCGAAGATTTACATTTTGGCTGTTGAGATTTTATTGAACCAGGAACTGTTTCCTACTAAACAATATACCTATATCAGCATATACCGCGAGTTTTTAAGTTACCACCTGCGCGGAATTGTTTCGGCCGATGGATTAAAATATCTGGAGGAACACAATTTATTTAAATGCTGAACGACTATAAACCGAGCGGGATGAAAAAGAAGATTACAACCATCATTATATCACTTATTGCTACTGCCCTGATGGCGCAGAGCAAAACCGATAATTTATCGGGCGGCATGCAGTCGTTTACACTGAATGAAGCCGTTGATTATGCACTGAAAAATTGCCACGATGCCAAAAATGCAAAGCTGGACATGCAGAAGGCCAAGGCGTACAACTGGGAAATTATGACCCAGGGTTTACCCCAGTTAAGCGGTAGTTTTGAATACGATTACTACTTCAAAACACCCCTTGTGCCTGCGGTTAGTAATATTTTTAGCGGTAACAGTAGTTTTAACCAGGCTTTGGGGAATCTGCAGCAGCATAGTAATGACCCTGCTTTGGTTCAAACCCTCAGCAGTATCGGAAGCGGGTTCAGCAACATATCGTTTGTATTGCCCAACGATATTAGTACTGGTATTACTTTAACGCAGCTTTTTTTCGATGCCCGTTATATGTTTGGCATTAAGGCCCGCAAAGAATTGTATCTAACCAGCGCACTGCAATCTGATTTAACCGACCAGCAGGTACGCAATAATGTAACCAAGGCTTATTGCCAGGCCGAAGCAGCACAAGAAGCCAAAGGTTTGCTAACGGATAACATGAAAATAGTGGAGAAGATATTAAGCGATACCCGCGTCGTGTTTGCCCAGGGTCTTACCGAGGAAACCGATGTTGACCGCCTTGAATTGGCGAAGGCCAATCTGCAAAGCCAGATTACTATGCAAAACAGCATGGCTGATGTGGCTATAGCTAACCTTAAATTTCAGATGGGGGTTTCGGTAGATGATGTGGTGATTTTGAAAGATAAGCTCGATGATTTGAAAAACAGTGCGGTGCCGCAGCAAAACAAATTTGATGTGCAAAACAGAACAGAATATAAATTGCTGAATACAGGCATTGTACTGAAAGGCTATGACGTTGCACAAAGAAGAAGCGGCTATTACCCTTCGCTGGCAGGGTTCTTAAATTATTCGGGCAACGTACAAACCCAGGAGTTTGGCGATATGTTTAAGGGCAGCAACTGGTATCCGCAGGGCATTGTGGGTATCAAATTAAACGTGCCCATTTTTGATTCGGGATTAAAAATGGCCCAGGTAAAACAGGCCAAACTGGAACAGGTGAAGTTAAAGAATGACCTGGAAAATTTTAAGAACGCGGCTAAGCTTCAATATGAGTCTGCACAATCAAGTTACAATGCTGCACTTGAAGATGAAGTAAACTCGCAAAAGGCACTTGACTTTAGCAAGAAAATATACGATAGAAACCAAATTAAATTTAAGCAGGGCGCAGGGTCAAGCTTTGAATTAGAACAAAGCGAACAGGAATACACCACCAATGTTTTAAAGCATATCCAAAGCATTATGAATCTGCTGAACGCCAAAGCAGACCTTGATAAAGCAATGGGAACAAAATAAATAACAGGAGCTCACAATTATCAGACTAAAAATAAACATCATAAAATGAAGTTTCAGAAATTATCACTTATCGCTTTCGCCACTGTATTTTTTCTCGCTGCATGCACAGATAGCGACAAAAAAGATCTTGAAAGTAAGAAGAAGGAACTGGCAAACGACAAAAGCCAGCTAAAAGAACTGACCCAAAAGATTGAAACACTTGAAAAGGATATTGCCAAACTCGATACCGCTTTTAAAGTAGATCAGAAAGCAAAACTGGTTCAGGTAGATGAGTTGAAAACTGAAAACTTTAAGCACTATATCGAAGTGCAGGGTAACGTAGACGCTGAAGAAAATATAACCGCTTTACCACAGCAACCGGGACTGGTTACCGCTATTAACGTAAAAGTAGGCGACCATGTAACCAAAGGGCAAATATTAGGACAAACGGCTACCACAGCTGCTGTTTCAGACCAGTTGCAGGCCGCACAGGCGCAACAGGCGCTGGCTACCACGGCTTATGAGAAACAGAAAGCTTTGTGGGACCAGAAAATTGGCAGCGAGATTCAGTTTCTGCAGGCTAAATCGCAAAAAGAAGCAGCGGATAAAAATATAGACGCCCTCAAAAATCAGCTGGAAATGACTAAAATAATTGCCCCCATCAATGGTACAGTGGATGCGGTGAATCTGCGTATCGGTGACATGGCAGCACCCAGCCAGTTAATGCCCGGTATTCGCATTATCAATGGCGATAAATTAAAGGTAAAAGCAAAACTGGCCGATAGCGATTTTGGAAAAATCAAACAAGGCGATGTGGTGAACATTGAATTTCCGGATATCAACAAAACAATACAGGCACCGGTTACTTATGTTTCGAATACTATTGACCCGCGCTCGCGTACTTTCGAAGTACAGATTAAGCTTAGTAACGACCGCAATGAATATGCAGCAAACCTGATAGCCAAGCTTAAGATTAATGATGAAATTATGAAGAATGTTGTGGTAGTTCCATCTAACATTATTCAACGCTCGGCCGATGGCGCCTATGTTTTGGTGGCTGTAGTAAATAATGGCGTTAAAACCGCCCATAAAAGCATGGTTAAAGTGGGCGCCGACTACAATGGCGAAACGGTTATAACAGACGGATTGAAAGCAGGCGACAAAATAATCACCTTTGGCTATAGCGAAATTGTTGACGGGCAGAGAATAGAATTTTAATGCCCCAGTGGTTAACTGTATTAAAAACGAACGATGAATACTGAAAGATTAAAGGAGCTGAAGTTTACCAGTTGGTGCATTGATAATGCCACCAGTATTTATGTTTTTGTGGTGCTTATTGTATTTGCAGGGTTAACTATTTACAACGGCCTGCCTAAAGAATTATATCCCGACGTGGTGGTGCCAACTATCAGTATAGTAACCATCTACCCCGGTGCCAGCCCCGAAGATGTTGAAACGCTCATTACCAAACCTATCGAAAAACAGGTAAAGGGATTGAATGGTGTTAAAAAAGTTACCAGCAACTCGCTGTCAGATGTTTCGATTATGACCGTTGAATTTGGTACCGACAGAGACCCGACCGCTTGCAAACAAAAAGTAACCGATGCCGTTGCCAAAGGAAAGAAAGACCTGCCCAGCGATTTAAAGAACGACCCGCAAATACAGGAGTTTGATATTAATGAACAGCCTATCATGAACATTAATATCTCGGGCGATTTTCCGCTTGACCAGATTAAGAAATACGCCAAAACCCTGAAGGACCGTATTGAAAGCATGAAAGAAATTACCCGCGTTGATATTGTGGGTGGCGTTGACCGCGAAATACATATAGATGTTGATTTGTACCGGATGACCGAAGCCGGTATAGGTTTTATGGATATTGAAAACGCCATACAGCGCGAAAACCTCAATATATCGGGCGGTGAAGTACGGGTGGATGAAATGCGCCGTAACCTGCGGGTAACCGGTCAGTTTAAGGACCCTAAAGAAATTGAAAATGTAGTGGTACGGTCATTTACCGGCAACAATGTGTTTCTTAAAGACATTGCCAGGGTTAGTGACACCTACGCCGATAAGCAGGATTTTGCTCACCTGGACCATAAACCGGTGGTAACACTTAACGTAGTAAAACGAAGTGGTGAAAACCTGATTAATGCTACTGATGAAATCTATACCATCCTCGATGATTATCAAACCAGCAAATTCCCGCAGGGTTTACAGGTTAAGGTAACCGGTGACACCAGCGAACAAACACGGGTGCAATTGCATGACCTGTTAAACACGGTTATCCTCGGCTTCATATTCGTGGTGTTTGTACTGATGTTTTTTATGGGCTTCACCAATGCGTTTTTCGTGGGTCTTTCGGTACCCCTTACTACGCTCGTAGCCTTTTTGTTTATGCCCGGCCTGGGAATGACCATGAATATTATGGTTTTATTCTCGTTACTGCTTGCACTGGGCATTGTGGTTGATGATGCCATTGTGGTGATAGAAAACACCCACCGCATTTTTAATAAGTACGATTTTCCGCTTGGGCAGGCTGCAAAGTTTGCCGCGGGCGAAGTGTTTTTGCCGGTATTAGCAGGTACACTAACTACGCTGGCGCCTTTCTTCCCACTGCTTTTCTGGCCGGGCGTTATCGGTAAGTTCATGAAGAATTTGCCCATGACTTTGATTATTACCCTGGGCGCTTCGCTGTTTGTAGCCTTTATTATGAACCCCGTTTTTGCGGTTTCGTTTATGACTAAAGACGACCACAGCAAAAAATCGAGCTTACGCGATTACTTAAAGGGGTTCATCTTTTTTGCCGTTGTGGCGCTTGTTGCCTACATAACCAAACACAATGGTATAGGCAATCTGGCGGGTACGCTCATAGCACTGATATTGGTTTATCACTTTCTGTTATCGAAAGCAATTTATGGCTGGCAAACGTATTTGTGGCCAAGAGTTACGCAGGTATATCGCAGAATACTGCGTGTCTTCATTAAAGGCTGGTTAGGCCCCATTTTAGTGCCAATACTGACTTTGGTACTGCTGGTAGTAAGTATAGCTACCTATATACTGAGTAAACCCAAGGTTGAGCTTTTCCCCAATGGTGACCCGAATTTTGTTTATGTATACTGCAAGTTACCGATGGGTACCGATGCCAACGTAACCGACTCTGTAACCAAGTTGATTGAGAAACGTGTTTACAAAGTAATTGGGGAAAATAATCCGGATGTTACCTCTGTTATTTCAAACGTAGGCGTAGGTGCCGGCGACCCTCAGAATCCTGATAAGGTTGCCACACCGAATAAAAGCAAGGTAACCGTAGCATTTAAAAAATATGCCGACCGTAAGTATCCGCATACCGTTATCTGGCTCGACTCCATGCAAAGTGTTTTCAAGAAGGAAGGCGTTGCCGGTGCTGAAATAAGCGTAGAAAAAGAAGCGAACGGACCACCGGTGGGCAAGCCTATCAACATTGAAATCAGCGGCGATGATTTTGCAGTCATGCAACGTCTTACCGACCAGCTGAAAACACAAATTGACAAGCAGAACATTCCCGGTATCGACGGGCTTAAGAGTGACCTTCAAATCAGCAAACCCGAAATTATTATTGACGTTGACAAGGAAAAAATGCAGCGTGAGGGAATTTCTTTAGGCCAGGTTGGGTCCGAACTCCGCACGGCTTTATTTGGAAAAGAGGTTTCAAAGTTCCGCGATAAAAATGAAGACGCTCCTATTCAACTGCGTTTGAGGGCTGAAGACAGAAAGCAGGTTGACCAGTTGCTGAACGTCAATATTTCATTCATGGATATGGCCATCGGGGCGTTTCGCCAGGTGCCGGTCTCTGCTATTGCCAGCGTGCATTATGCCAACTCTATCAGCGTAATCAATCGCAAAAACCAGAAGCGCGTGGTGACCCTGGCCTCCGACTTATCGAATGGCCATACCGCCAATGAGGTGATACCGCAAATTGAATTGATTATTGCCAACATGGACGTACCCGAAGGTTACACAATAAAGATGACCGGCCAGCAGGAAGAGCAGGATGAAACTATGAGCTTTTTGGAAATAGCTTTTGGCGGTGCATTTGCGCTTATGTTTTTGATACTGGTTACCCAGTTTAACTCGGTTGTAAAACCATTGATTATAGCCACAACGGTAATTTTCTCGCTGATTGGCGTGGCCTTTGGATTTGCTATTACGCATAAAACCCTTTCAGTTATTATGACCGGTGTAGGTATTTTTGCACTGGCAGGTATTGTTATCCGTAACGGCATCCTGTTACTGGAATTTATTGATGAATTGCGGGGTCGCGGTCTGGAGGTTTCAGAAGCGGTGGTTGAAGGTGGTGCCACCCGTATGACCCCGGTTATTCTAACCGCATCAGCAGCTATTTTAGGCCTTATTCCGTTAGCTATCGGATTAAACATGGATTTTGGCACTTTGTTCTCGCAACTAAACGCGCATTTCTATTTAGGTGGCGATAACGTGGTTTTCTGGGGCCCGCTGGCCTGGACTATGATTTATGGTTTGCTGATGGCAACGTTCCTGACCTTATTGGTAGTTCCTACCATGTATATGCTCGGCTACAAAACCCGCGAATCATGGCGGAACTGGCGCAAGGAAATAAAGAATGCATAAGCCGCAAAAAAAGCGAGGGGCGAAATTTTAGAATTTCGCCCCTCGCTTTTTTAATTATATCCGGGTTACTTCACCGCAATCCCTAATTCATCCAATTGCTTTTTATCTACAACCGTCGGCGCGTCCATCATTAAATCGCGTCCGCCACTGGTTTTAGGAAAGGCTATAACATCGCGGATGGTTTCGCCGCCCGAAAGCAGCATTACCATGCGGTCAACACCAAAAGCACAGCCACCGTGCGGAGGCGCTCCAAAACGGAATGCATTTAACAGGAAACCGAATTTCTTTTCGCGGTCTTCCGGGGTTAACCCCAAGCGGTTAAATACTTTTTCCTGTATATCTCTTTGGTGAATACGTACAGAACCGGATAAAATTTCATTGCCATTCATCACCATATCATAAGTCTGCGCCCTTACTCTTACGGGGTCGCTGTCGAAATACTGCATATCATCAGGGTGTGGCGAGCAGAAAGGATGGTGCGCAAAAGTAATTTCACCGCTTTCTTCGTCTTTCTCAAACAAAGGAAAATCAACAACCCAGATAACGCTCCAACCGTTGGGGTCCATCCAGCCGTTTCTTTTGCCTAACTCTAAACGCAAATCACCCAGCGATTTACGCACCTTCGATGTTTTGTCAGCGCCAATTAAAAGCAAATCGCCTTTTTGTGCGTTGAATGCCTTACCTATTTGGCGCAGTTGCTCTTCATTATAAAATTTATCTACCGATGATTTCACCGTTCCGTCTTCATTAAACCTGATGCTCACTAACCCGCTTAAGCCCCGGTGTTTCTCTTTTACAAATTCCACCAGTTCATCAAACTGCTTGCGCGAATAACCGGCACAACCGGTAGCATTTAAACCGGCCACTAATCCACCGCCCGCAATGGCATTATTAAATACGCCAAATTCAGATGCAGGCAATACCTCATTCAGTTCCACAATTTTGCAGTCGAATCTCAAATCCGGTTTGTCTGAACCGTAATAGCGCATCGCATCATCATACTTAATGCGGGGTAGTTCAGGTAAATCATAGTTTTTAATCTTTTTGAACACATGCCTTATCATGCCACCAAAAGTTTCAAAAATATCCTCCTGGTGTATAAAACTCATTTCGCAGTCTACCTGGGTAAACTCCGGCTGGCGGTCGCCACGAAAATCCTCATCTCTAAAGCATCTTACAATCTGGTAATAGCGGTCCATGCCCGCCACCATCAAAAGCTGCTTTAATATTTGCGGCGATTGCGGTAAAGCGTAAAAGCTTCCGTGCATCAGGCGCGAGGGCACTAAAAAGTCGCGGGCGCCTTCGGGGGTCGATTTAATCAGGTTCGGTGTTTCAATTTCAAGAAAATTACGTGCGTCGAGGTACTCACGCACTGCGTTATTGAATTTAGCACGCATAATTAAGCGGTCCTTCATCTCAGGTCTTCTTATATCAAGGTACCGGTATTTCAGCCTTAACTCTTCGCTACCGTCCGTAGCATTTTCAATAATAAACGGCGGCGTTTCCGACTCGCTGATAACGTTTAAATCGTTTACGGTAATTTCAATTTCGCCGGTCGGAATATTCAGGTTTTTACTGGTGCGCTCGGTAACTATTCCTTTTACCTGTATTACAAATTCGCGGCCCAGTTTATTGGCACGGTCGCATAATGCAACATCGGTATCATTATTAAAAACCAATTGGGTAATGCCATAGCGGTCGCGCAAATCAACAAAAGTCATGCCCCCCAATGCACGCGTTTTCTGCACCCAACCGCTTAAGGTTACGCTCTCACCAACTTTCGAAATGTTTAATTCACCACAGGTGTGTGTTCTGTACATAATTCAATTTTTAAGCGCGCTAAAATAGTAAATACAACAGAACACGGATTAGTTATGATACCGATAGTTATCGGCATGATTTTAATAGCTGCGGTAAAACAAACTTACGTTAGAGATGGCATTTATAACATCTTAATTAATTTTTTAACATAATGCTCTCTGTGGGCATGTGAAGGTCGACTTCATTATAATAAAATCCTGTGGTTTGCAGCGTTTTTCAATGAGTGGTCGTCTATACTTTTGCTGGTGATGATGACAAAGTATATTTATAGTTTTATCATCCAACCAAAACAGTTATTATAGCGTCTTGAAGGAGTGGCGGTACAACAAAACACCTTATCATTTCGTTTTAAAATTGTTGCTTTCGGATATTGTTAAATTTTGGAATTCAGGTGTTTATAATGGCCATTAGGGCCTGAATTGTAACTTTTAACAGGCATTTTCGATAAAGAATAAAGAGAAAACTGATTTTTTTTTGTGGCAAAGGTTTGCAGAACCAAAATTTTTCTATTTTAGATAACTATTTAAACCCTGAGATAATGAAGAAAGTTTTACAAATATTCCTCCTGACATTCGTAGTTTTGAGAGCCTCTGCTCAAGACCCGCACTTCTCCATGTTCGACATGGCGCCTATGTATTTAAACCCGGCATTAACCGGTGCATTTGACGGCAATTATCGCGCGTCAGCCTTATTCAGAGGCCAGTGGGGTTCAGTATTGCAAAATGAATCGGTGCCGATGTATCGCACCTATACAGCTTCAGTCGAATTCAGAACCAACAAAGGTTTTGCAGCAGGTGACGCTTTTGGTTTCGGTGCATCCTTTTTAGGTGACCAGGCCGGCGAATCGAAATTCGGTTATAATGTAGGAGGCATATCAATTGCCTATCACAAATCTTTAAATAAAGACAATACCAATTACCTGGCCGTAGGTTTTTCATCGCAGATATACGACCAAACCATCGATTACAGCCAGCTTCAGTTCGGTAGCCAGTGGGATGGCTCAGCTTACAATCCTTTACTGCCAACCAACGAGTTTTTGGTTGATAACAAGAAACTTTACTGGGATGTAAACGCAGGTTTACTTTGGTATATGAAACTGGCCCGCAGAACCAACATTTACCTGGGCATTTCTGCTTACCACGTTAACATGCCTGACATTTCAATGCTGGGAAACAACAACGTTAAACTGAACATTAAATACACCGGAACCGGTGGCATCGAATTCCCGGTAACACAGCGTGTTTCATTACAGCCTAAGTTTATTGTGTTATCTCAAGGTCAGTCTATCGAAACTATTCTTGCAACCGATATCCGTTTCTTGTTTGAGGAAAGAGAGCCACAAGGAAGCAACTTCCACTTCGGCGCTATGTTCCGTATGGTAGGCGGCGATCCTAATGCTCCTTGGGAGGATAAAAGATTGGTACCTGAATCCGTAATATTAGACGCAGGTGTTGATTGGCAGAATATTACTGTAAGTGTAGCTTATGATATTAACGTATCGCAGTTAATTCAGGCCACTTCATCAAGAGGTGCGTTTGAAGTAGGTGTAGCTTATGTAGGAAGATGGACCCGCAGAGGCCCTCAAACTATCTACTGCCCTCACTTCTGATAAAAAAATTCTTTGTAAAGCAGAAAAGCACTCCTTGGGGTGCTTTTCTGCTTTTAGCCTGTCCCGATTTGAATTACCACAAACAAATTCCATATTCGCCCTTTAAATAAACACCCATGCCCGACTATAAATTACTGGAAGAACTGGTAAATATCGATTCACCAAGCGGCTATACCGCCAAAGCATGCCAATACATTTTCGACCAGCTTTCGGCTATGGGGTATAAACCCCAATACACCAATAAAGGGGCGATTAAATGCAGCCTGGGAGACAAACCCACGCTGGCTATTGCAGCGCATGTTGACACGCTGGGCGCCATTGTATCGGGTATCAAAAAAGACGGTAGTTTAAGCTTCAGCCCTATCGGTGGCCTGCTGCTTACCAGCGCCGAAGGAGAATACGTAAACATTATCACTTTAGGCGGTAAAATATATACCGGAACCTTATTGTTTAACAACCCTTCAGCCCATGCAAATAAAGACAGGGAATCAACTAACCGGAACATTGATAATATGCATGTAAGGTTGGATGAAGAGGTTTATAAACCCGAAGATGTTACCCGACTGGGTATTAACACCGGCGACATTATTGCTTTTGAACCCCGCTACCGCGAGTACAAAAACGGTTTTATAAAATCGCGCTTTATGGATAATAAAGCCGGCTGCTTTGTGTTATTTGAAATTGCGCGGTACTGTAAAGAAAAAAACCTGGCGCCGCCTGTTGAACTGTTTTTCTCGAACTACGAAGAAGTGGGCCATGGCGGTACTATTGGCTATAGCGATACCATTAAGGAATTACTTGTAATTGATATGGGCGTATTGGGCGATGCCTGCCAGGGCAATGAAGTAAAGTGTTCAATATGTGCTAAAGATTCTTCGGGCCCTTATGACTATGAGTTCAGAAAAAAACTGGTGGAATTGGCTGAAGCCAATCATATTCCGTACGCCATTGATGTTTATCCCTATTATAGCAGTGATGGCAGTGCGGCCTTACGCGCTGGTAAAGACTACAGGGTAGCCTTGATTGGTCCCGGGGTAGCAGCTTCGCATGGGGTTGAAAGGACGCACAAGAAAGGTATTGAAGCCACTATAGATTTATGTATTAAATATATCCTTGCCTGATGGCAAATTTAAGTTTACAAATTGCAAAAGCAATGCATTTTAGCCGCTAGGGCATAAAGAAAAGGGCAGAGAGATGCATATGGGAAAGCGTAAAACAATCCATGATAAATGCCGCCTTCAGAAAACTTAGCGCCTTTGCGGCGGCAATTCTTGTATTCAGGTTTTTAATGCCTTAATTGCAACAATTGGCAACGTAAATATTATAAATAACCTGTGCCTCTAACCTGTAGCCTTCCGTGGTAAAGTGCCCGTCAACCGGCCAGTAATACTTGTTTAAAGGTTCATGCAAATCGTTTATTTTCACATTAAGATATGGGGCCAGTTCAATTCTTCTTTGGGCAGGGTCAAAGTCGATACGGCTTAAGACATTGTCTTTTAGTTCCTCTTTAAGTGGTTGAATGACCAGCAAAAAGGAGAAATGCCTCTCCCGCGCCAGTTGCTCAAAATCCTTAATTTTTTCTGAAATAGCGTGCAGAGCACACTTTGTTTCCTCCTCCTGCTCTCTGCGCGATAGCAGTTCCCAATTATAATGCAGCCCGTTCATTACAATGAGTCGCACGATATAGCTGCTGCCATAAAAGTACTCCCACCACGGTCCGCGGCCCTCTATATAGCCATGATGAATCTCCTTCCTTTCTTCCACTCCTCTTGAAATGATATCTCCCACATCGGTAGAATTCAAATTGAGAATAACCATGTCAGGGTGGTATTTCAGCAGGCATTTCGAAAGCAAATCATAGCTAAAAATTAAATCGCTGCCATGAGCACCGCCATTTAAGGTAGTGTAATGACGATGCATGAAAGTATCTGCATTGAGCATATACTCCAGTTGTTTCAACCAAGTTGAATCGGCTGAGGTTCCAACGCCTTCGGTAAACGAATCTCCCAGCCCGAGAATCCGGTATTCATTGCTGTCTTTTTGCTCTGTAAACGCATGGTCTCTTAAGCCCAGGGAATTGTAGCGGTGCAGGTAATGAAATTCGGGCTTGTCAAAATTTTCTGAACCATTAGGGGTATTGATGAAGAAGTATCCTGGCCCACAACTATCGCAACGATGAAGCTGCACCCGGTAAGCCGAAGAGTAATGCCCGTCACCATTGCGCTCACCATAACTCATCAGGTTGTGAGCAAATATCCTGAGCGCTATTTCACTTACAAGTAACATAAACGACAATGAGAACAAAAACAGCAGGGCATTTTGGGTGGCCTTTCCATCCATCAGCTTCAGGTCCTTAGCAAGCTGAACGATTACATAAAAAACAGCCGCTAATAAAACAAGCAGCGAAACAAAGTCATAGATGGATGCTGTTTTGTCTTGCATCCACCGGTGCCAGTCGTACCAGCATATCACTACGATAAAAGCAAATTTGGCAAGGCGGGCAAACCATTTCATGGTACAAATTTACGCTTCAATAATTTGCCGGGCGGCCTTCATCACATCATCTACCGTAATTCTTTGCATGCAAATATTGTTTCCGCAGGGTGAAAGCCGGTTGTTGTAAACATTATAGCAGGGACTACAAGGCGGAGGATTATACATCACGTGTGTACGTTTTGAAAGCGGCGCATAAAGCACTGGAGTTTCAGGGCCAAACAAAACAATAGCATGCACCGGTGTAAGGGTAGCAAAGTGCCCGGGTCCACTATCGCTGGTAAGCAATAATTTCGACTGAGTATAGAGTGTTAGTATGTCGCGCAATTCCGTTTTTCCGCACAGATTTACAGCGCTTATATTCAAAGAAGCTATAAACTTTGCGGTTAGTTGCTCCTCATCAGCCCGGCCCGTAAAAACAAGTTTAAACTGCGGATAGCGCGCACTAAACTGTTCTGTAAATTGTTTAAAATTGGCTTCAGGCCACTTGCGCAGGGGTAGCGTGTCGTTTAAACTGGGGTTTATAACAACGATTGACTGGCCGGTAGCTTCATAACCCAGCAGGTCATCAAGGCGGGCACGGTCTTCGGCCGTGGGGGTGAAACAAATTTCAGTAATGTTTTCTTTCAACTGTATGTCCAGCGTAGGCAGGTTTTCTACCGGTAATTCCAGGCTTTTAAGCAGGCACCAGCTACTATCGCCCACATGCACATAGTGTGAATAGCTGAGTTTATGGGTAAATAAATCACCCCTGTAATTTTGCAAGCCCTTGTAACGGTGAAACCCTGCGCGTTTACCGGCCCCGGTTAGATAACAGAAAATAGCCGTGGCACGTGAAAAGAACTCGAGGTCTATTGCGCTGTCAATTCTTTCTTTCCTGATACGAAACAGGGCCTTTACAAAATCAACTGTAAAAGCCCCGAGACTTTTTTCATGAATGAATATCCTGTTTTCGGCAGGTATAACATTTAGAATATCTGCTAACTGAGCGTTTGAAGAAAACGTGCAAAGGAAAATATTCTTGGCACCATATCGGTGCGCGGCTTCAATAAAAGTGTTTCGGTGCAAAACCAGGGCACCCTGCTCAATGAATTTAACGAACACAATTTTTTTGGAAGTTTCGTTTTGCGCCTTACCGCTGCTAAAAACCGAACTTATTTTGTGAAAGGCATTTAATAAGTAACACAGTAAAAAACCAAGATATTTTTCAAGCGCCGAGATGGAAGCATTGGTCATAATGAACGGGAAGTAAGATAATTTTTTGCTAAGTCGAAAATGCCATTTGCGCACGGAGCCGCGGAGATGAACAGCCGGGAAAAGCAACCCACAAGTTGGTTCCGATGCATTTCTCTGCATTTTTTTCTCCGTGCGAAATTCTTCCTGGCTGAGTGTCCTTACGCATATTGGGTTCTTTATAAGCCGTTTTTCCCTAAAACGACCTCACAAGCACAGAAAATCGTTCAAAAAGGACGTTTTGAGGTGTATTGCGAGACTGAAAAGGATATTTTTTACGCCACCTTTTGCAAAAACGTACCATTTTATAATCAAACACCCATCTACGTTGGGAAAAAGTTCGTCTTTATATCAGGAGCAATGGCCGCGATTATATAATATTGAATGAGCATTTGAATACATTTTGTTGAATTATGTACTTACTTCCCCCGTTTTGGAACATTTTGTAAAAATGCCCGTAACCATGTAAAATACAAACTCCGCCTTTTGTCTTAAAAGGCGTAGCATGAAACTTAAAAGGCAGGGATTTAGTATTTAAAGCATTATTAGTAACTTGGATGAGTCATAATTACAAGCACGTGGTGAGAAAATTTTTTACGAAACCGGCTTTACTGCTGTCGCTTCTTTTTGTGCTGAACCACAGCTATGGGCAATCACCACTTGCTGGTATACCCGGCATGGTGCTGTGGTTACGGGCGGATATGGGCATAGACAGCCTTGGCGACTCCATCAGTACCTGGCGCGACCAGAGTGGTTTGGGTAATGATGCGGTAGCCACCCCGGGCAATGAACCCCGGCTTATAGCCTCCGCATTAAACGGTATGCCCACTGTGTTATTTAACGGCACCAGCGACTATTTTACAGGGCCTCAGATAGCTGCTTTAAACAATAACGGCAGTAGTTGCGGAACTTATATTTTTATGGTAACCAAAGGAAATGCTCAGGCTTTTAATGGTTCAGCCAGCGCAGGGCTATTTGTTGTGGGGAGCCAGTTAACCGGGCTGTTATGGGAAAGAAACACCAACCTGGGCAATCTTTTTGTAAGTTATCAAACCGGCGACCCGGCTAACGACTATATCTACAACACTTCAGCAATACCGGCTCATGGCGGTGCATTTCCTTATAAACTTCTGGAAATAAGAAAAAGTGAGGGTGCAAGTGTGTCGATGTATGCAAACTCGGCCCCGGTGGGTATGCTCGGAAACCCGAGTAATGCCAGTATGATTGGTCCTTTTACCAACGCACCATACACGCTTGGTTTCGCCACCGGAACCACGGACTATTACAGTGGAGAAATAGCGGAAGTGATTGTGTTTAATGGCACTTGCCTGAGCGGTGCACAGATAGCGCAGATTGAAACTTATTTAGGTACCAAATATTCGCCACCGGTGCACATCGGTCCCAGGGATACTACTATAACCACCGGTCTTTGCGCTCTGCCGTTAACAGCGCCCACAGGTTTTGCTTCGTATTTATGGAGTACAGGTGCTACCACTAATTCCATTTCGGTTAGCGCTTCAGGCACCTATTCTGTTATCATTACCGACCAGTTCGGTGCGTTGCAGTATGATACCACCACCGTAACATTTCCTTCCATCACTTTAAACAGCAGCGCTATACTTTGCCAGGGAGGAGCCACAGAACTAGTGCCCAACGTGCCCGGTTTTGGTAACTATACTTATAACTGGAGCAGTGGCCAAACAACCGATTCTATCAGCATAACTACAGCCGGTACCTATAAAGTCACGGTTACGGATGTTAACCATTGTTCGGTGGTCACCAACACAGAAAGCATACTTGTTGACGGTTTCAGGAATTCGCTTTCATTAGGTGCAGCGGCTTCGCGTTGTTCGGGTAACAGAATAAGCTTAATAAGTCCTACGACCGGTTGGAATCGACTTGGTTTTAACTGGTCGAATGGCAGTACGGACAGTGTAATAGTTTTAGGCCCTGGCTCGGGTACCTATACAGTAACAGTTACTGATGCCAACGGATGCAGCGGTAGCGCGTTAGTCAACATAACCATAACCGGTATAGCGCCTTATGTAAATTTTTCGGGTGATACAGTTTGTGAAGGCTTAGCTTTTGCGCCCAACAACCTGTCAGATAGCGTGCATGTAGCTTATCTTTGGAACTTTGGCGATGGCACGGCCACCAGCGCTTTGCGGTATCCTTCACATACCTATAGTGCACCAGGCCTGTATGATGTTCACTTAGTTGTTTCAGACACTCCTGCTGGCTGTAGCAACGATACTTTTATACAGGTAGTTGTAAATGCTTTGCCAAGCGCCGCTTTTCAAAGCGGATTAGTTTGCACCAGCGACCCCAGTTTTAATTTTGAGGATTTGAGCACCCCGGTTAGTGGCCAAAGTCTTGCTGCATGGAAGTGGCAGTTTGGCGATAGTATTAATCCTTTGATTTACGATACTTCAAGCATTGAAAACCCTACCCACACTTATAGCTCGGTGCCCGATACTTACAGGGTAGTGTTAACAGTAACCCAGGGCAACGGGTGCAGTGCCACTGCGCGCAGTAATTTTATTGTAGAAATACCGCCTGTAGCGCCTTTGCCACCGGTGCTGGTGTTTCCGGCAAATGGCTCCGTATCGGCTACCAATACAGTTACCTTTGGCTGGCAAACTGCCCCAGGTGCAGTTTACTACAAACTGGTTATTTCAACCGACCCCTCACTTACTAATGGCGACAGTGCTTATTACAATATTTACAGTAACCAAAAAACGGTTACGCTTCCCGGTAACGAAACTTACTACTGGCAGGTTACGGCATTTAATCCATGCGGCGATATTGCTTATTCGCTTTTAGACACAGTAACTTTATTTAACCCCTCCAATCTGGACCAAACTAACCTTTCGCTTTGGCTGAAGGCCGATGCGGGCGTAACCTTAAACGGTAATAATGTAACTCAGTGGAACGACCAGAGCGCTAATAACAACAACGCCGTTGCCAGTGGCCCGGGCGAACCGACTATCATCTCACAAGTACCTTTGTTAAACAATATGCCTTCCGTTCAGTTTGGCTCAAGCGCGGTTATGACCAGCCTTCAGCACACCAACCTGGGAAGCAATTCCATAACCATGTTTATTGTGGCCCGGGCTGATGCTCCTATAGGTAGTGAGCCTGGCGGCATATTTACCATTGGCCAGTTGTATAATGGTTTTTGGGTTGAAAGAGCCGGCAACTTTGAAGTCATTAATAGCTATACCGGTGGTGCCGGAAATGCTATTTTGTCGGACGCAACAATTATGCCTAATGCTGCTTGTCCGTATCATGTTTACGGAGTCACTAAAAATTTGAATTCAAGTCTGTATTTAGATTCGAACGGGGTGTTTGATATATTAAAAGCAAACAGTCAGATTGGGGCGACATTTACAGATACTACATATGTTTTGGGCCATATGGCCGGCACAGATCCTTATGGAGGCAATGTACCCTACGGCTACATGAACGGCGAAATAGCCGAGATAATTGTTTATAAGACTTTGCTGTCAACCGCTCAGCAGCAGCAGGTTTACGACTATATATTCAACAAGTATGCCCCGCCGGTTAACCTGGGGCCCGATATTGTTCAGAATTACAGTTTGTGTCCGGTTACGCTACATACAGGAAACAGGTTTGTTAAATACCTGTGGTCAACCGGTGCTACTTCCGATACCTTAATTGTTACCCAAAGCGGTAAATACTGGGTGCAAACACTGGATGTATTTAACCATTACAGTAGTGATACCATTAACGTTACCCTGCCTTATCGTGGCAGCAGTCCCGATACAGATTTTGTTTGTCATGGCGACACCGGTGAAATTATACAGCTTATCAATCAGCCTTCGGCATATTCATACCAGTGGTTTTACAGCACCACGCTTACGGGCACCTATTCCAATATGAACGTTAATTCCGATACATTGTATCCGGTTAATGCGGGGTATTATTACGCCAAAATTACCGATAATGGGGCCTGTTCATTAACCACACCGGCAACACCGGTTATTATCGATAATTTCTATAACGCGCAATTATTGCCGGCTTTTGACACCGTCTGTACCTTTGGAACGCTGGCGGCTAACCCCGGCAGCTATGTTATCGATTCGTTTTTATGGCTGCCGATTAATGATACGGTGCCGCAGCCTAACATCAGCAACTCAGGTACCTATTATTTATATTCAGTAGATAATCACGGTTGCAGAAATTACGATTCTACCCAACTTACCACGCGCGCCCAGGCGCCGGAGGTTAACTTTACCGTGCCTAACACCTGCTTAACTAATACGACTTATTTTATTGACTCTTCATTCGCAGCACCTAATGATTCTATTACCGGTTACTTCTGGAATTACGGTGGCGGAATCCCTTCAACGGCTACTACAGTAAGCGGACAAACATCCTATAAAATAGATTATGGCTATGGAAACTATACCGTGTCACTGAAAGTTGTCACCGATTCAGGTTGCTTTGCGGTAAAGACAAAACACATTACTATCCTTCCGTCGCCTGAAGCCGGGTATGCAGATTCAGCCAACAACAGTGTTTATCCATACATATTATGCGCCGGCGCCGGTTCGTCATTGCAACTTAGCGATACCAGTTCAGCCATCGGTGGCTCGCCTATTGTGCACCGGTACTGGAAATTTAATGATATAGTTAGCGCAGATACCGGTACTAACATACAGTATACCTTCCCCAACCAGGGCGTTTATAATATTACCCTGGAAGTGGTGAATGCTTTAGGTTGCGCTGATTCGATTACCCAGCAAATTGATGTGCATGCTCCTTTTGTAGCTGAGTTTTCGTTCAACGACCATTGCCTGGGTGATTACACTACGTTTACCGATGAAACACATTCATTCTCTATAGTCAGCCGCACCTGGAAATTCCGCGAAAACGGCGATGGGCCGTATGCCTACACGCCTACTGCGCAAATCCAGTTTAATGCCCCCAATACTTATGATGTAGAATTGCAGGTTCAAAATGCCATTGGTTGTATTTCGACCAAAGATTCGCTTATTAAAATAGTAGAGAAACCGGTGGCTAACTTTACAGGTTTAATTGCCTGCCAGGACCACTATTATACCCCGTTGGATAGCAGCGTTACTGTAAACGACCAGCTGGTAAAATGGAACTGGGATATAGCCGGACATTTGTTTACCGGTCAACACCCGGGATTGCTACTGATGGACACCGGTGCGTTTAATGTTAGTCTTACCGTAACTTCCGCTTTGGGTTGCGTTGATTCTATTACCCGGCAAATTGAAGTGGGGCCGGTACCAACAGCGCTGTTCTCATTTACGCCTTTATATGGCACAGCACCGCTGCCGGTTATTTTTACTAACCGAAGCACGGGTGGCACTTATTATGTATGGAACTTTGGCGACGGCACCACCGTAAGCACTTCAGTGCCTCAGATAAATCCCGACCCGCATACCTATACTCAAAACGGCAATTACAATGTATCGCTGTATGCATATAACGATTACGGATGCTACGATTCGCTGGTGCGCACTTTAAACATTATACCTACCGACCTTGATATTGCGGTGGAACAGGTCTCTGCGTATCCGCAAACCCAGCTGGATGGCAGCGAGCTGGTTACCGTAGTGGCTTACCTCAGCAACCTGGGCACCCGCATTATTACCTCTGCGCAGTTATTTGCTACCTTCGGCAGCACTGCTGTTTTAGAGCAAAACTGGAGTGGTTATCTGCCATCGGGCCAAACTATTATAGATACTTTCCCTGCGCAGTTTGTAGCGCCTGCGGGTTTTGTAAACAGCTATGTTTGTGTAACCGCAGCCGATGTTAACGGAGGGGAGACCGAAATAAACTACGCCAATAACCAGGAGTGCGTTACCTTAACAGGGAGAATGGAGCTGGCAGGGCCGCAACCTAACCCGGCTATTACTTCATCAGAAATAGGTATTATACTTCCGCAGGCGGGCACTGTTTATATTTCAATTATGGATGAAATGGGGCGCTATATTTTGCCCGAATTTTCAATGAACCTGCCGGTTGAAAGAACCAATTATAATATACCGGTAGGCCAGTTACAGAGCGGTGAGTATTTTATAAGGGTGCGCTATAATGATGATACGGAAGTACGGAATTTTGTGGTCAGATAACATTGGGTTGTGCGCAGGGATGAATAATTATTCATCTCAACAAATGGACGTGAATACAGTATGAAAAACATTGCAATTTTTGCCAGCGGAAACGGAAGCAACGCCGGGGCGATTATAGAATATTTTAAAACGCATCCTTCGGTTAAGGTCGCTCTGGTGGTTACCAACAACCCCGATGCCGGTGTAATAAAAGTGGCGCATAGTCATAAAATCATTTCGGCTATTGTTAGCAAAAATGCACTCAACGACCCTGAAATACTGGGCAGGCTTTTAACTGCACTCGATATAGAAATGATCGTGCTCGCAGGTTTTCTGCAACTGGTGCCCGAATATCTTTTACAACGGTTTCCGCAGCGTATTATCAATATACATCCGGCCTTATTACCTAAACACGGAGGCAAAGGCATGTATGGTATGAAAGTGCATGAGGCCGTTTTGCTGGCTAAGGACCCCGAAACCGGTATCACCATTCATTTTGTAAATGAGCATTATGATGAGGGTGAAATTATCCTTCAAAAGGCAACAGCGATAGATAGCCATGACACCGCCGAAAAAATTGCCGGCAAAGTGCAACAGTTGGAGCACGAGTGGTTTCCCAAAATCATAGAAAAGCTATTGTCGTAATCAACAGTGGTTTATAATATTCCGGGCTGCTTAAGTGGCGAAGGGTATTTTTGCGCGCGTTAATACAAACCCACTATTTATGAGCAAAAAAATTCAATCGGCCCTTATTTCTGTTTATTATAAAGACAAGCTTGACCTGATTGCCAGAGAGTTAAGCAGGCTGGGTGTCAAAATATATTCTACTGGGGGCACCCAAAGTTTTATTGAGGGACTGGGCATAAAAGTAACAGCAGTTGAAGAACTTACCTCGTACCCCTCTATCCTGGGCGGGCGGGTAAAAACACTTCATCCCAAAATATTTGGTGGCATTTTAGGCCGTCGCGACAATCCAGGCGACCAGGCGGAAATGAAGCAATATAACATACCCGAAATTGACCTGGTAATTGTTGACCTGTATCCATTTGAAGAAACCGTAAAAGCAGGCAAAAGCGAAGAAGAAATAATTGAGAAGATAGATATTGGCGGCATATCGCTTATTCGCGCAGCGGCTAAAAATTTTAAAGATACCATCATTGTTTCTTCGCAGGCCGATTACGGACATTTGCTGGATTTGCTGCAAAGCAAAAACGGTGTATCGGATATTGAAGACCGCAAGCGCTTTGCGGCCCGGGCATTTATGACATCATCGCATTACGATACCTTAATCTTTAATTACTTTAATCGTAGTTATAATTTTGAAGTATTTAAGAAGAGCGAACTCAACGGCAAGGTTTTGCGTTATGGCGAAAACCCACACCAGCGCGGTGTGTTTTATGGAGACTTGAATGAGCTGTTTGACATTTTGAATGGCAAGGAATTATCGTACAATAACCTGGTGGATGTTGATGCAGCTATTAACCTGGTAGCCGAATTTGAGGCGCCAACGGTAGCTATCATTAAGCACACCAACTCGTGCGGGTTGGCGAGTCGCGATAATATTTGCGATGCATATAAAGCTGCTTTTGCCTGCGATACTACTTCAGCTTTCGGCGGCGTGATTGCTGCCAACCGCAAAATTGATTTGGCTACCGCCAATGAATTGAATTCGTTATTCTTTGAAGTGCTGATTGCACCAGCGTATGATGATGATGCACTCGCTGTTTTAAAATCGAAAAAGAACCGCATTATTATTCTTCAAAAGGCTAAAGCTGCGCAAGGCAAAATGTTTAAGAACCTGTTGAATGGAGTGCTTGAGCAGGATGCCGATTTAAAAGCGGAAGGTAAAAACGAATTTAAAGTGGCCACCGCCAAAGCGCCTACGGAACAACAAATTGCTGACCTTACTTTTGCTGTTATTGCCGTTAAGCATCTTAAATCAAACGGTATTGCGCTGGTTAAAAACAACCAGTTGATAGGCATGGGCTGCGGACAAACTTCGCGGATAGATGCTTTGCAGGGCGCCATCAAAAAAGCAAAAGAATTTGGCTTTGATTTAAACGGTGCCGTGATGGCCAGCGATGCATTTTTCCCTTTCCCGGATTGTGTAAATATTTCGCATGAGGCGGGTATTACAGCCATTTCGCAACCGGGGGGAAGTATTAACGATAAACTATCGATTGAGGCTGCTGATAAAAACGGGCAGGCCATGGTGTTTACAGGGGTAAGGCATTTTAGGCATTGAGAAGTTTAGTCGGGATGAGTTGACTTTTTTCTCCGCTTATTCCCCTTTCGTTCCCAGTGGTTAACTCCATTCTTCACTGTATATCCCGCCCCAAAAGTTTCTTTATTGGTGCGCTCTAAAATTTTTGAGAACCAAAACTCGGCCACACAGCGCTCGTGGGTAACATCAACTGTGGCATAACCGTGTTGGGAAAAATTGCACCACAAATGGTGTGGATTTAAGCCAAGACTGATGCGCTGAACCAATGGTATAACCACCCTCGGAATGCCCCGTTCGGCCATGCCGCCGCGAGAGATACTGGTGCCCAAAACCTCCACACCCACCGAACCCTTACCGGTGTGATGATTGTACGTTTTCCTGTTTTGAGGGTCAGGCGTAAGGTCATCGACAAACGACATGTGGAGGTCGCCGGTAAGGGCCACAAAATTATTGATGTGGCTACTGTCGATAAAATGATATAGTCGGTTACGGTCGTCAACAAAACCATCCCAGTCGTCGGGGTCGAAAAAAATGCCATTGCCGGGCACATGAAAAGCAGCGGGTATGCCTTTGCTCATCCAGCTACCCAGCATTTCCTGGTTACCAATTAATTTCCAGGTTGCCGTTGATTGTTTCAGCTGGTCCTTGAACCAGGCATCCTGTTGATTACCCAACACACTTTTTTTACCCGGTGCATATTCCTGCTGCCCGCGGAAAAGATACATGTCAATCATCACCAAATCGGCCAGTTGCCCCATATGAAAAACCTTGTAAATATTTTCGGGATGAGTGGTGTCAGGCATACGAATAGGCAGATATTCGTAAAACGCAAGAATGGCGTTGGTGGCTTTTCCATCAGCACCTAAACGGCGGCTATCGTGGTTATCCCATTCGGCAAACCAGGTTTTGTACTGGCGGGCGGCACGCAGGTCGGGGTCGAGCAAATAATATTTGTGCCGGTCGCGCCATTCGGTCATGGTTTCCGGCATTTTGGGGAACGGGGTTGGTACGCGCACCTGTTCCTGCTCATCTACAAAATCATAAACGTAGTCGCCAACGTGTATCACAAAATCAATGTCGCTGCGCTCTGCAATCCTTGCATAAGCATTAAAGTAGCCAGACCATACACTGCTGCATGATACCAGCGCGAGCTTAAAATGTTTAGCTGAATCGCCCGGCAGTGTTTCAGCGCAACCAGTTTGCGATTGTTTACCATCGGGTGTTATAAACCGGTAATAATAATGATGCTGTGCCTGCAAACCTGTGGCATCTACATGGGCGGTAAAATCGTGTTTAGCGCTGCAGGTTGTTTCGCCAGTGCTAACAACATTTTTAAAGGTACTATCGCTTGCTATCTGCCATTTTAAGGTAACCGGTGCACAGGTAGAATCCTTTCCTGCAATTTTAGTCCAAATAATTACCCTGTCCTGTAACGGGTCGCCACTGGCCACGCCGTAGTAGAAGGGGGCGAAGGCAGTGTCGCCATAAATATTATCCGGATAGGTTTGTTGGGCCCTGATTGCCATGTAAGTCAGCATCAGGCAGCAGGTCCACACTGATTTAATCATGATGCATATTTCGCAATTAAAAGCCAACCATAAAAAAACCCCGGCGAGATTATCGTCGGGGTTTTCCAAATATGGTTAGAACATTACATCGTCTATTTCACAAAATCAGTATAGTGTACCATGGCGGTTAGCTTTACAACCTCTTTCTTCACTTCAATTTTCTTTTCAACCGGAACAACCAGTCCTGTTGGAGTAGTATGTTGCACTGCAATTAGCGGAGCAATAGTTAAACCTACCAGAGAAGATAATTTGATAAGAATATTCATCGAAGGGCCTGAAGTATCTTTGAAAGGGTCGCCTACAGTATCACCTACAACCGCAGCTTTATGTGGTTCAGATTTTTTGTAGAATTTCTCAACCTTACCGTTTACTTCAATATCAACACCTTTCTCGAAAGATTTTTTGGCATTATCCCAGGCACCACCGGCGTTGTTCTGGAAGATAGCCCAAAGCACCCCTGATACGGTTACCCCCGCCATATAGGCACCTAATGCCTCAGCACCCATACCTACACCTACTAATACCGGTGTAACAATGGTAATAACACCAGGTAATAACATTTCGCGCAACGCTGCTTTAGTTGAAATTTCAACACACTTGCCGTATTCTGGTTTTCCGGTTCCTTCTAAAATACCCGGTATTTCGCGGAACTGGCGGCGAACTTCATTTACCATATCCATGGCTGCTTTACCTACGCTGTTCATAGCTAAGGCAGAGAATACAACCGGAATCATACCACCCACAAACAAAGCGGCTAATACTTTAGCATCGAAAATATTGATACCGTTAATACCGGTTAAGGTTACGTAAGCAGCAAACAAGGCCAGTGAAGTTAATGCTGCCGAAGCGATGGCAAAACCTTTACCTACCGCAGCGGTAGTGTTACCTACTGAATCAAGGATATCCGTTTTTTCGCGAACCTCTTTAGGTAACTCGCTCATTTCGGCAATACCACCGGCATTGTCTGAAATAGGGCCGAAAGCATCAATGGCCAACTGCATAGCCGTTGTTGCCATCATAGCCGAAGCAGCGATACCCACACCATAAAAACCGGCCAGTGAATATGCACCCCAAATAGCTGCTGCAAAAAGAATAACCGGGAAAGCTGTTGAAAGCATACCGGTTCCTAAACCTGCAATAATGTTGGTAGCTGCACCCGTTGCTGATTTCTGAACGATATCGCGAACCGGTTTGCCGCTAAGGCCGGTATAGTATTCAGTAATTGCAGAAATAGCTGCCCCTACCGCCATTCCAATTAATACAGAATAGAAAACATTCATCGAAGTAGTGTCCATAGTGCTGAAAACCCCGGCATGGAAAACGCTCATGGTAATATTTTCAGGCAACATAAATTTGATAAGGAAGAAAGAGGCTGCTGTTGCCAGCAACATAGATATCCAGTTACCGCGGTTTAAAGCGCTCTGAACTGCATCCGTATTTAATCCTGCGCTTTCGCTAACGTTAACCAGCCAGGTACCTATTATAGAGCAAACTATACCCACGCCGGCAATAGTCATTGGTAACAAAATGGGACCTATACCACCAAATACGATTGGCAAGGTTCCATGGTTAAGAACAATGTCTCTAAGCATGTAATTACCTAAAACCATAGAGGCCAAAACGGTGGCAACATAAGAACCAAACAAATCGGCACCCATACCCGCAACATCACCTACGTTATCGCCCACGTTATCGGCAATTGTAGCGGGGTTACGCGGATCATCTTCAGGTATGCCTGCCTCTACTTTACCAACTAAGTCGGCACCAACATCGGCAGCTTTGGTGTAAATACCTCCACCAACGCGTGCAAAAAGAGCAATTGATTCAGCGCCTAATGAAAAGCCCGCCAGTACTTCAAGCACTTTGGTCATACCGTCATAACCACCACCAGTGGTAAAATCCCCACTCATAAACTGATGGAAGAAAATGATAAACAACATGCTCAATCCCAACACAGCCAAACCGGCAACACCCAAACCCATCACCGTTCCACCGCCAAAAGATACTTTTAATGCTTTAGCTAAACTGGTACGGGCAGCCTGCGTGGTGCGCACGTTAGCCTTGGTGGCTATTTTCATACCTATAAAACCTGCCGCTGCCGAAAAGAAGCAACCCGTTACAAAGGCCGCAACTATTAACAGGCTGGAGTGGTCTTTTACTTTATCTACCTGCGAAAGGCAACCCAGGCCGATACCGGCAATAACTACATAAATTATCAAAATACGGTATTCTGCTTTCAAAAAGGCCATAGCACCTTCAGCTATGTGATTGGCAATGCCTTGCATCTTTTCATCCCCGGCATCCTGCTTTACCACCCATTGAGAAAGAAAAAACATGTAAACCAGTGCTATAACACCAAAAACCGGCAAAATGTAGATTAAATGCTCCATAATTTATTAGTAAGTATTTATTATTAGGATTTGATACTTTTCAAAATTGGAGCGCAAATATATGATTTGCCCCGAAATTTGGAAGAAAACTGCCATTAAATCTGGGTTTTTACGGCATTATGATTAAAATATTAACCTGTTGGGGGCTGTCTACCTGATTTCCTTCATTCAAAAATCCTCATTTTAGCGGCTTTTAAGCTAATTCTTTGAGTAATTCGCGCCATAACCTGCAAAACTGGATTCTGCTAACCCTGCTTACTATTATCTGGGGTTCGTCGTACATCCTTATGAAAAAGGGGTTGTTAGGCTTTACGGCCATCGAAATGGCTTGTCTGCGTATCAGCATTTCATTTTTATGCGCATTGCCATTGATATACCGGGCCATGAGGGCAATTCCACGCGAAAAGCTTTTTATCCTTTTCGTAATCGGCATTATAAGCATCGGCCTGCCGGCGTTTCTTTTCGCATTATCGTTAACCAAGGGCGAAAGCGCGGTGAATGGAATTATCAACTCGCTTTCGCCTTTATGGACGGCCCTGATTGGCTATTATGTTTTCAAAGTTTCGGTATCTGGCAAAAAACTGTTAGGGGTTGCCATTGGCTTTTTGGGCGCGGCAGTGCTGGTAATTGGCAAGCCCGACTTTAGTTTTAAAGCCGATTGGGTATATACCAGTTTGCCGGTAATTGCCACTTTGTGCTATGGCATTGGCACCAACCTCACTAAAAAATGGATGCAACATGAAAACCCCTTGTACACCACGGCGATAAGCATGAGTATGGTGGGTGTTCCCGCTTTATTGGCGTTATTCTTTACTGAAGCCCCTGCTAAAATTGCCGGTGGCACAGTTTGGATGCCACTGGCTGCCGTGGTTGCGCTGGCCGTTTTTGGTACGTTTATAGCCTGGATATTATTTTACCGGTTGCTGCAACGTACCGATATGCTTTTCGCCACCAGTGTTACTTACCTGGTGCCTATTGTGGCCGTTTCGTGGGGCTTTTTGGATGGCGAGGTGCTTTCTGTAATTCAA
>Ga0316217_10001514_pt1 | contig 29990 bp, 27 predicted proteins | sample 1anoAmetaG_FD_203633 | JGI IMG/M metagenome (GOLD analysis project Ga0316217, IMG submission 203633) | Freshwater microbial communities from Trout Bog Lake, Wisconsin, USA - 1anoA | ecosystem: Environmental > Aquatic > Freshwater > Lake > Hypolimnion/Profundal zone | place: USA: Wisconsin... | reverse complement strand
GGATTCCAGGTACGGCCATAATCGGTAGTTTTCCATACGCCCCCATTGTTTACACCAATATAAAATACGTTCGGCTGTTTAACGCTGCCGCAGGCGCCCACGGTTCGGCCACCGCGAAAAGGGCCAATCATGCGCCACTTTAGGTTGTTGTAGTAGGTAGAATCGAAGGGTTGGGCAACAGCGCTCTGAAATAAGCAAGCCGCAACAATTATGGATGTAAAGTACTTCATTGAATCAATAGATTTCGTGGCTGAAAAGTAAGGTATTTGTATTTGATGCCAGAAATTTGGGCCCTCAAACCTATTCAAACCAAACCCGGGTCCCTTCGCTGCAATTGGTACAAATATCAATCTCAGCCCGGCTTTTAAGCACGCGCGAACGAAACGATTGATACAACCCGCTTTGCCAGATAGTAGAAAATGATTTGCTGTGTAAATCGCCCAGTTGGTGTTGGGCGTCTTTATCAAAACAACATGGCACAATTTTACCATCCCAGGTAATAACACAACTGTGCCAAAGCTTCCAGCAGTGATTCAATAGCTCATTCTTAATTTTATAGGTTCCATCGTTTTGTCGTTTATATCGTGAGTACCGGTCGATGGTGGGTATTAATTCGTTGCCATCTTTAAAATCATACACCTGTGCGGTTTTTAGTTTAACCTCATCTACCCCCAGTTCCTTAGCTAGTTTTTTTACCTCGGCTACCTGGTGCTGGTTGGGTTTTACCACTAAAAACTGGAAAATAATATGCGGTGTTTTCGATTTCAACTCCTTGCGCATCCGCACCAGGTTTTTGGTGCCCTCAATTACTTTTTCAAGGCTGCCACCTACGCGGTATTGTTCATAGGTTTGTTGGGTGGTGCCATCAATGGAAATGAGTATCCGGTCAAGACCGCTCTCAACTGTTTCTCTTGCTTTTCGCTCGGTTAAAAAATGTGCGTTGGTAGATGTAACGGTGTAAATTTTTTTCGTCGCGGCATATTTTACCAGTTCCAAAAACTGCGGATGCATATACGGCTCGCCCTGGAAATAGAAATAGAGATAAACCAGCTTCTCTCCTATTTCATCAACCATGCGCTTGTAAAAATCATATTCCAGATTACCGGTGGGCCGGGTGAAAGATTTTAAACCACTGGGGCACTCGGGGCAACCCAAATTGCAGTGGGTAGTAGGCTCAATCGACACATTAAAAGGCATACCCCATTGCAGGGGCTGCCCTAAACCACGCGCCAGGTAAAACGACGACAGCACGGCGGTGGCGTTAAACGCTTTACGGGCACTCAGCTTTGATAAAAAATTCAGCGAATCATTAACCTTCACAACGCTGTGAAATTACTGGAAATAAAATGTAGTGGCATTTCTGTTACTTCCGCACAAATTTGCATTTTACATCAGCACTTGTAACTTTACCTAAATCTCCACCATGAAAAAAATACTTGCTTTCGCCTTCAGCCTACTGGCCTTATACGTTTCAGCACAAGACCTTAAAGCCACCCTTACACAGGCACATTTAAAAGTTTTGGTGCAGGACGATAAAAAACAACCGCAGGCCGGGCAGCAGGTAACTTTTACTTCGGAAAAAGACGGCAAGGTATTTAGCGGAACTACCGATGCTAATGGCAGGTTCGAAATGCTTATTCCGCCGGCCCAAAAGTATAAAGTGAAGTATCACATCTTTAATACCGATTACGACGACCAGGATATGGAAATGCCTGATGCCGGTCGACCTTATACCTTTGAGTATACCCTGGAGGTAACACCACCCAAAGTGTTTACCCTTAACAACGTCTTTTTCGACTCCGGAAAATCAACCCTTCGTCCTGAGTCGGGTAAGGAGTTAAACCAGTTGGCTGAATACCTTACCCTGAAAAAAACCACCGTGATTGAAATTGCAGGCCACACCGATAATGTGGGTGATGCTGCCGCCAATCAAAAACTTTCCGAAGACCGGGCCAACAGCGTAAAGCAATACCTGGTTAAGAAGGGAATTTCAGCAGACCGGGTGCAGGCCAAAGGTTACGGCGATACCCAACCCATTGCCGATAACGGCACCAATGAAGGCAAACAAAAAAACAGGAGAACTGAAGTTCATATTATTTCTGAATAATATACTTCATTTTATTGAGCGGCTGGTCTTTGCAACTTTCAAAAAGCTATAGTGTGGGCTACACATTCTGACTAAAAAAAAATTCCCGTTTACCCTCCTGAGGGGGAGGAGGATAAACCGAGAATTGTAGTTTCCAAGTGTCAGCAAAGAAACAAAAGCTAGTTACAGAACGAAGGTCGATAGATTATGCCTCTTGGGCAATACCTAAAAAGTGGTATTTCTTCTGTAACAATCGATGATTTAGTGTTTTATAAATTAACAATAAAATTTTATCCTCCATAACCTATTTATTTACAGCATTTTATGATTATGCAGAAAATTAACCAGTTCGGCCGTGTTATTTAGGTTCAGTTTCTCTAAAATGTTCTTCCTGTGCGTCTTAACCGTGTGTTCACTTAAAAATAACTTTTGGGCAATATGCTCCGAGTTTAACCCCTGTGCAATAAGCCGGGCTACATCCAGCTCCCGTTCAGATACTTTATGTTTTAAAAGAAAAACGTCATCGCGGTTGGTTTGCTCATGCGTTTCTGCCGAGGAGTCGGTTGCCGGGGTAAAAAATCCTTTGTTCCCGTTGCCCACAATGACCCTTACATGCTCTGCCAGTTGCGCCGAAGTGGTATATTTGAGCAACATGCCCGCCGCCCCGGCTGCTTTTATTCGCTGGCGTATTTTATCATTGTCATAAGTAGAAAGCGCAACCACTATAATATGCGGATACTTCTCTTTTACCAGCTCGCAGGTTTTAAAACCATCCATTACCGGCATGTTTAAATCCAACAGCACCAAATGTGGTTGAACGGTGTTTAGTAAATTCAGTAATTTTTCTCCATCCGGCACTATGCCCTCTACCTTAAAATCCTCTTGCTGCTCAAGCATTACCCCTATGCCTTCGGCCACCATTACCTGGTCGTCGGCTATAACAATTCTTATAATTGGTTTTTCAGACATTCTTTTTTGTAAAATGTGAGGGCTGCCTGACTCCAATATAGCTATTTTTTCGGTCACCGCTATCATTTTCAAATAGTTACGGCCCTAAATTGACCATTTGACCGGAAAAATTGCTGCCGGTTTACCCGTTAGGCATTTTCATTTACCCGTTGACATGATTTGAAGGATAATTTGCAGGAAACCGGACATAAAAGGTGCAGCCTTTGCCTTTTTCAGATATACATCCTACGTTGGCACCAAAAGCATCAGCTATCTTTTTTACAATGGCCAGGCCAAGGCCCATAGCGTGCTCGCCTTCGCGCGGAACTGATGATAAAACACTGTATTGTTTAAAAAGTTTTTCCGGCTCCTTAACATCAATACCCGGACCTTCATCTTTTATGCCTATCTGTATATAGGTATCTGCTTTAGATAATTCAACATGCACCGTACTTCCCGCCGGACTGTATTTCATGGCGTTCGAAATATAATTTTCCAATATCTGTTCAAGCCGGGCTTTATCGGTTTTTAAATAAATCTTTTCCTCGGGCAGCTGCGTGGCCAGTTGTATTTGCTTACCCAGGGCCACAGGTTCAGCCTGCACCATATAGGCAACTATCAAATCGTTCAAGCAAATATCCGCAAGCTTCAGTCCCATTTTACCCGACTCAATCATGTTTACATCCAGCAGGTTTTTTATCAGCTCAAACATGCGGTCGGCTGATACAGCAATGTACTGCAGGTAAGTTTTACGCTTTTCAGGAGTAGTTCGGTCGTTGGCCGAAATTTCAGCAAAGGCGCGCACGCTGGCCAGCGGGTTTTTAAGGTCGTGGGCAACGATGCTCAAAAAATTATTTTTCTCGGCGTTCAGTTTTTCAAGGGCTTCATTCTGCGCTTCCAGCTTTTTCTGGGCATCCCGCTTGCCCCTTTCCGAAATGAAAATGATAAAAGAGGTAATGCACAGCAAGCCGCTCATCGAAAGCAGGTTGAACAAAGGGTCTTTCGAAGTATCAAACATTACCGGAAATGTAATTCCACGAAAATTAAAAGAGGCGTACACCCCCTCTATAACCAAAGCAACAATCAGCCAGGCAATAGCGGCTTCCATACCTTGCATCATAATAGCCATGGCGGGCAGCAACACCAGCCACGGTGCCAGGTTGGCGTGCCGTATGCCCCCCTCCCAGTATACCAGGAAAATATACACTACCGCAATAAGCCCGATAAACACATTGGAAAGAATCTTTAACGGAACACCCAACTGCAGCATTAACGGCAGTAAAAGAAACACCGCCACCGAAATTAACATGGCCACCGCAAAATAATAGCCAGATACATACACGCTCATGCCGCAATATCCCAGTGCAAAAAGAGCCGTTAAAAAACATGAGTTAATAAAAAGCCGGTGCAGCCGCAACGTTTCAGGGTCAGCGTACGCAGACTCGGGCATAAACCATGTTACCAGTTTGTTGAAGCTATTCATGCCTGTGGTGGATTAACTTTATACAGCAAATACAAGTAAAAAATATCAAACACTGCGCAAAATATATATAACGTGGTCAGAAAATAATTATCCGGGTATTTCGACAGAAACATAATACTTATTATACCGGTACCCAAAAACTTGGTCCATCCGGTAAGTTTCCGGTTGCCCTCATAACCGGGAATAAAAAACATATAAATGAAGCATATACTCATTACCAGGTTAATAACATACGAGTCTAACGGGGCCATGGGCAGGTCGTAATGAACAATAAAAGTGCATTGCACCAAAAAGCTTGTTAGCAGACCCACCACCAAAAATTTATGAAAGTTTTGCTTGAAAAAATCAACCCGCATTTGCTTATACCCGTACCGGTACAACGAAAAAATGATATAAGCATCTAACACCATCCAGGCCCAGTACGCAATAACCAGTGCAATACCCATGTTGGGCACAAAGAAAATACCGGTTACCACCTCGCAGCCAAAATTAAGGGTAATGGCTATGGCCGGTATATCCAGGGTTTGCTTTTTGCGTATCCAGTAAATGGTGTTGATGTAAGCAGCTACCCAAAGTACGGCACCGGTGGTAAAAAGTATAATCTGCAATACGGTGTACTCCTTGGTGTTAAACCACGGGTCAGGATTTTGTATATACTGAAATATACTTTTGCCATTCGGCGATTGTAAGTATTCTGCAATGCTCATAACTTACTTTTTATTTACAAAAACTAAAAGATTACATCAACCGAACAATGATTGGGGCTCTTCATCATTCAATATTCTTTTTTGAATTACCCAAAAATGAAAACAAACAGCGCCTTAACAGCAAACTCAATCAACCAGGCCAATCCCCAAAAAACCATGACCCCTTTAAGCCACCAGGGCACCTTGCCGGCATGCGGCAGCCCTCTATTATACCGCCAGTTGTCGTACCACTTAAGCGGGGCCAGTAACCAGGGCTCGCTCAGCGGCCATATTTTACAATATGGTTTATTTACACCGGCCGCATCAATAATACAATTTACTGCCCGGCGGGCCGCCTCGTTAGCCCCTTCCATGGTGGCCAGGTCGGTATTGGTGCGCACATAATCGGCGGCCAAAAACAGGTTTTGAATATTCGAATTGGCATTAGGCCTCATCGTCCATGAGTGTACTGTGTTCACCAGCAAAGGCTCCAGGTTAAACAAGGTAGCCGAGGAGTTAGCACCATCAGCCAGCGCCTTATTCCCCTCATCAATTTTATGAATGTCGCTATCCAGATAATAGTGTTCAATCATACTTTTATCAATCAATTGAGTGCCATTTACATTCAGGCTCTTTTCCAGTTGTTCCCACACGTATTGGGCTATTTCTTCACGCGTGCAATCCTCGGCAAGTTTATTATGAAAAGTAGTGTTTCGCCAGTCCGATACATCCACCGATATGATGCCTTTTACCTTTCCGTTATAACATTTACTGAGGTCGAAATTTTTCCAAAACTGGTTTTGCGAAATAGAAGTAAGCGCCCATTCACTATCGCTGTAAATAATGTGCCCGTCGTTAATTTTTACATCCTGGTTAAGGTAATACTGAATACCGTTCATCCAGCTTACACTAGTGGCCAAATCATCCAGGTAACCCAGCACCGCATCGGCGGTAACCATGCCTGTGCTGTTGGCCACAAGTTTCGCGGCCGCTTCAACCGGTACCGCCATCACGTAATAATCGGCCTGGTCGGTAATTACCTGCTGCTTGTCGTTCATTATTTCAACGCTGCCAATGGCAGGGCCGTTCATCACAATTTTGTTGACCGTATGCCCCAAATAATATTTTACGCCTCTTTGTTCCAGGTACTGGCTCCATGGTTTCAGCCACCGGTCGTTGGTGGGGCCGTTCAATACCCTGTCGGTATTTGCGCCCGGGGTTAACATGGTATAAATCAATTGCAAAAACACATTACCACCCGTTTTTGTACTGGCCTTTTGAGCCTGCGCCGCAACCAGGGTGCGCACCAGCCCACCGGCTAACAGATGTTGGTATTCTTTGGTATAATTATCGGCCTCCAAAAATTCCCACCAGCTTAGTTTTTCATATTCATCGCGCCGCCTCTCCTTACAACTGCTGGCCAGCTCAAGCACCCGGCTTTCAAAAAACTTTCTTTCTTCAGGTGTAAGACCGCTGTTGCTAAATTCTTTTATAAAATTTATCAGCACCTTAAAATCAGCTATGGTGCGCGGAAAATTAGCCACCGTCAGTAAACCTGCTTTACCATCGCGCGAAAGCAATATGCGCTGCGTAGGCGTTAAATTACCATAACAACCGTTTTTCTGAAACGGCTGCCCCGGCCCTTCCTGAAAAGGGATGCGTTTCATGGTATCGGTAATGTGCTTGTAAAAACCGGGAAAGAAACGAAAACCATGTTCGCCCGGTAACGGTGCACCGGTAGCGCCCGGTACCGTAACATCTACCGAGCGCGCTTTTCCGCCCGCATAGGTGGTGTTTTTGTCGTAAACGGTTACATCAAAACCGCGCTCAATCAACTCATGTGCGGCACTCATGCCCGCTACCCCCCCGCCTATAATAATTACTTTCTTCTGCTCCATGGGTCGTTTATTGCTGAAAGATAAAACTAGTTCTCTATTCACAAAAATATCTATCAGTTATACATCACATAACACCAATATATGAATCCGGAAATCCGTTGTGCTCTAAAACATTCGCAAAGCGCTGTTTTCAGAGGTAAAACCGCACATATATTTGTTGCCACATTTATTGCCTCGTGCTTTTCAGCAAAAAATTGCACCGGTTATGCTTAACCGATAAGACAACCGGCTTTTTTCCGTCCAAATCAATTATGTGCCACAATCCAAATGCTACTAAAAACATACATGCTTTTGAACGAACAAATAGTAGCATTTGGCAAATGTTCTTTTCCTTGCCATGTTAAGCAATGCTAAGAAATGATAAGGAATGCTAAGGAATGCTAAGCCTTTTCGCCAAAACAAAACCTTAACATCCGTACTAACCCGCATGCCCCATACGTGTTTTCCCGCACTCCGGATAAATCGATACCAACCAGAACCCATCGATACCAAACGATACCTATAGATACCTGTTTTGAATCCGTCGGGGTATCGATGTGTTAAAATTTGCGACCTCAGTCCCTCAAAACCCAACTGCTCCAAAAAGTTATTCATGGCGTACATATGCTACAAGTAAAACCCGGCCTTTTAGGGTTGTTATCGGTTTTTACACCATAAAGATACACAAATAAAATTTTAAAAATGAATTTAGTTTGTTTAAAATGTTAAAAATGCAACCGGCGCGCATTCCCCCTCGCTATCGCCTGCGATGGAGAGGGTGACCCGGCGAAGCGAGGGTCGGGAGAGGCCTGTATTTGCCTTTAAAAAATGCAGCCGGGTATGCAACCCAACCAATAGCTCCGCTGAATCGCGGAGCTATTAAAAATTAAACGCTGTCATTGCGAAGCCTTTACCCGTAAAAAATAAAAAAGAAAAGGCTGTGGCAATCTTCCAATGTGTCTTTGTGGGACCGGTACTCATGAAGAGACACAAACGAAGATTGCCACGGGTAATACTCTTTTATTTTTTTTGGAATTACCCTCGCAATGACAGCGTTAATTTTCAATGAAACAGGCCTGCCTTTCCCCTCTCTATCGCCAGCGATGGAGAGGGTGACCCAGCGAAGCGAAGGTCGGGAGAGGCCTGTATTTGCCTTTAAAAAATGCAGCCGATGTACACAACCCAACCAATAGCTCCGCGCTTCAGCGCGGAGAATAATGCACCGTTAATACAAGGCTTTAGCCGAAATGGATTTATTAACCCCGCGTGCAAAGCACCTATTGTTTAGGCTAAAGCCAATACCTTAATTACCTCTACTCCGCACTAAAGTGCGGAGCTATTAATAATAAACGCCTGTCATCCTGCCTTTCCCCTCTCTATCGCCTGCGATGGAGAGGGTGGTCGAGCGAAGCGATGACCGGGAGAGGCCTGTATTTGCCTTTAAAAAATGTAGCCGATGTACACAACCCAACCAATAGCGTTGGGTTTAGCAAGCAAGATGTAGTTGATAATATAGCGCGTTTAATGGAGCGCATGAAGTAGCTTTTTTTGTATTAGTCGTCCCCGGCCTCGCCAATATTTCCGTCAAGAAAAAAATCATGCTTAAGTCAACAAAAATCAACCCTTCAAACACATATCATAATTTGCATTACCTTACACCATCAATCCCCCCTATTTTAATCCATATAGCATGTTGCAATTTTTCAGTTCGTACGCCAACGAGGCGGTGCTGGCCATCCTGGTCATGTTCGGTCTAATGGAGGGCCTGGGCAGCCTGGTAGATTTTAAAAAGCGCCGGGCCGATGATTACTTCTTGGAAGTAGTGGCCTTCCTGGTTTTGTCGGGCCTTATAAAACCGGCTATTGTGCTGGCGGTTGTGGCCATGGGCAACCTGGTTTATCCGCAGGGCGCGCAGCTTTTAATCCATACTAATTTCTGGCTGGTGCTGCTGCTGTTTTTATCGGTAGATGATTTTTTGCAATACTGGTATCACCGGTTGTCGCATCAAAACAGTTTTTTCTGGAAACTGCACCGCCCGCATCATACCGCCGAACAAATGGGGCTGCTGGTGTCGTACCGAAATGCTGCCTTGTATTATATTTTAATGCCCAACATATGGTGGCTGGCATTGGTAACGTTTTTAGGTGGCGGCGCAGCGGTGGCAGTGGGTTTGGTGCTGAAACAGTTGATTATAGTAGGCTCACACAGTCCTACCAAATGGGATAGCACGCTATATCGTTACAAGGCGCTGAGCCCGGTGGCTTTTATAGTTGAACATATTTTAATTACACCGGCTTTTCATTACGCCCACCACGGCAAAAGCCAGGCCGATAACATCAGCGACCCCAACGGTAATTTCGGCAACATGTTTTCTGTATGGGACCAGCTTTTCGGCACCGCCAAATTTACCCGGCTTTATCCCACCGATTTAGGCCTGCCCAACGACCCGCAGGATAACTGGTTGTCGAATTTTTTCTACCCGGTAATAAAATCAAACAAACCCGGCAGCGAAATTTCGAAGGATTATGTGCGCCAAAAAAACACCGGCACCGAACCCGCCCAATTTGAACTTGAACCGGGCACCTATTTATACTGCCGCTGTGGCTATAGCAAAAGCCAACCCTTCTGCGACGGCTCGCATCACGGCACCAGTTTCAAACCCTTATTGTTTACCGTTGAGCGCAGGCAAAAAATGAAACTCTGCACCTGCAAAATGAGCGCCAAACCCCCTTATTGCGATAACTCGCATTTGAAGTTGAAAAATTGAATGAAACATGATGGGCGCCTAAATAGCGCCTCATTCAACCTCATGTTTTTGAAGCATTGCCTGTCAATCGACCCTGAGATACCCCATCAATTAAAAGAGGCCGTCATCCCCCTGATTGCCATTTCCTGCGGAAATCGCAATCGTCCCCCTTCAAAGGTGGACCTGGTACAACTCCCAAATATTTAATTAGCCATAAAGAATCTGAAGAACCCGTGTGCAATTAATTTGTCATTGAAACATTTCCAACAACGGCAAATCCAATTCCACCTTTGAAGATCGTATTTCGATATTAAATCTATATGCCGCGATTACCAGGGAAGTTTAAACATTTCAGGTTATTCAAAGCGCACCCAGCCTAAACCGCTCTTTGCATTTCATTATCACATGAGCTAATTATCACATCATCGCATTCCGGCTGTTCAACTTGAAACCCGAAACTATTCCTTCACCACCTTCCTTACCTCTTCTCCCATTTTAAAAAGATAAATGCCGGCGGCCAGGTTGCGCAGGCTAACTTCAGCACTGCCGCTGATTATCATGGATTGCAAAACCAACTGGCCCAGTTCGTCGTACACTAACAGCGGGGCATTACCCGGATTGGCATTCACCAATACCACGCATTTATCGCTGGCAGGGTTAGGATATACGCTAAACGTTGCACCGGCGCTCAGTTCATTTAACCCCGTAATTTTTGTAACGATTGAATTCGATTGCTCGGGGCAACCGTTGGTGTCTAACATGGTTAAATAATAGGTTCCTATGGCTTCAATAGTCATTGAGGCCATGGTATCGCCTGCTACAGCGTTGCCCGAGTTATACCACTGGTACGAACTGCCCGGCATGGTAGTACTTAATATAGAACCGGTTTCGTGTATGGTAGGCGTTATAGCCGGAAAAACCGAAATCTGCACATGGTTTGAGGGGAAACTGCAACCGGTGCGGTACGCGGTGGTTACAAAATAATCGCCGGCCGTATCGGTGGTAATACAGGCTGTGGTTGCACCGGTGCTCCACATATACGACGAGTAAATAGATGGCACACACAACACCGCCGAATCGTTATGCGGACATATACTCAGTTTGCTGGCGCTAATGGTAATTTGAGTGCCGCCGTTTACAATAAACAAGGTATCGGTAGGCGTATTAATAGGACTTGAACAAACACCGGTTACACTACAACGGAATAGATAACCATTTTCGGCATCGGTTACACTGCTAACCCCCAGGTTGGCCGTGTTTGCGCCGCTAAATGGAGCCGTGTTAGGCACTACCTGAAAACTGGCGCCGTTATTGGTGCTGTAATACCACTGGTAAGTTAAACCGTTGCTGTTACCCAGATTAAAATTGACATTATTGCCCGGGCAGGTAGACTGGTTGCCGGCATCTGCAACTGTGGTGCTGCTCAACTGTGTACAGGTAAATGTTGCATGCGAATCGACATTTCGCTGAAAATATTCAATCACCAGATTAGTAGCGCCCGACAGGCAAATGCCATTGGGGTAAGCGCTGTCGGTGCTGGCATAACCGTTGGCATATTCCTGCTCAAAAAAACTGCTCAGCAACCAGGTGTTCCCACCATCAATACTTAAACGTATACCATCGTCGCCTTGTATGGAAAGCTTGTAGCTACCCGGTGCAAAATTTTGCGTGCGCAAAAACTTAATACTGTATAAAGTCGAAAAACCTTCCGAACATGGAATGTTGGTGCCATCATTCAAAACGCCGGGTGTACCCGGGCACGTTCCGCCACTGGCAGTTAACCAGTTGATGTCAAAACTCAGGCTGTCTTTCAGAAAATATCCTTTGTAATTGGCCGGGTCGTAAAAATCCTGCGAGTCTACGAGGGCGGTAGTAAACAACGAAGCTGAAGTGGTGGCTACCCAGGTATAAACATGGCCCACCCATTGGTTGCTGTTACTTGCCGTTATTGGCAGGTTACCCAAAACCGGGTATGCCGAAGTAACGGTTATATAATTTGAACCGCTGCACGAAAACAAATCGCCGGCCACATAGCCCGAAGACGTTTTCATTTTAATAGTATAACCGGTTCCCGCAGGCAAATTGGCCGGTATGGTAATTTGAATATAAAGGTTATTGACATCAGACGAATAAATATAGGGACCGCTCATCCAGGTGGTGCCGGTGTTCAAACTATAAGCCGTAGGCGTTAATGTAGTGGTGCCCGAACCAAATGAACCCGACGCGTTCGATAGCCAGGCCTGCACCGTATCGCCCGCATTTAAACTCTGTACCTGGAAAACCTCGAGCGTAATTACACTGCCGGGGCACACCGTGGGACAGGCAAAGGGCACCGGCTGGCTGCGCGACATGTACTGCGATTGAGCGGGAAGAAAAAAGTAGAGGATAACCGCCAGGGTAAAAATGTTTTTCATAGTGGGGAATTTTAGTGGGGTATATGGGTAAACAAACGCTATTAGTGTTAATTTTACACTAAGGTAGGACAATAGCGCTGATATGCAAAAAAATAATTGCAAGGCAGCAAGAAGCCGGGGCCTTTGGTTGGCATCCAAATATCCGGGCACCTACTACAAGGTTTTAAGTATTCGCCGCTGTGCCAAATTAAAACGCAGGCAGCCAAATACCATTGGCCATAAAGTGCGATATTTCGGCCCTAAAATAAATGTATGAAAGCAGCAGTATTGTATGAACTCGGGCAGTCGCCCCGGTATGCCGATTTTAATGACCCGCAACCCGCAAACGAAGAGCAATTATTACTTACCGTTAAAGCCGCATCGGTTAAAAACCTGGATAAAATGAGAGCCAGCGGTGCACATTACGGCAGTTACACACAACTACCGGTAGTAGTGGGTATTGATGGCGTAGGCACACTGCAAAACGGCACACGCGTTTACGCCTTTGGCCTTACGGGTATGATAGCCGAAAAGGCTTTGATAAGCAGCAAAAGCTATGTAAAATTACCCGATGGCATTGATGATGCTACTGCCTCGGCACTGCCTAACGCTGTAATAGGAGCCGCGCTGGCACTGCATTCAAGGGCAGCGCTTATTGCCGGCGAAACTGTTTTAATTAACGGTGCCACCAGTGTAACGGGCATGATAGCTATACAGGTGGCCAAACATTATGGCGCCAAAAAAGTAATTGCCACAGGGCGCAATGCTGATATATTAAAAAAATTGCCAGCACTGGGCGCAGATGAAATAATATCTCTGCGCGATGATGACGCTGCTATTGTAAAGCGCATCAAAGAATTGCACAGTACCACACCTATTGATGTGGTAATTGATTATACCTGGGGCCATCCCGCCGAGCTGATTCTTGACGCATTAAAAGGCGGAGGGGTAAATGCGTTTACCCACCGCGTGCGCTTTGTAACCGTAGGGGGCATGGCGGGCGACAAAATAAATCTTTCTTCCAGCATCCTCCGTAGCTCAGCCATCGAAATTCTGGGCTCGGGCCTTGGCAGTTTATCGCAGCAGCACATTCAACAATTATACAACTCGGTGCTACCCGAAATGTTTCAACTTGCCGCTGAAGGCCGTTTGAAAATGGAAACGGTTACGGTTCCTTTAAAAGATATTGAAACCGCCTGGCAACAAGACCCGGGTGCAGGAAAACGACTGGTGGTTATGATATAGCCGGGCTGTTCATTAATGCGTCTCCGAAAAATAATTTCTCGTTTCAAGCACCAGCACACCCCCTACTGCATCGCCGTATTTAGCGGGGATATAACCGTCGTAAAGCGTGTAGCTTTCCAAGCCACATAAAGGAATATTGCCTGCAGCCATTACCGGCCCGCCGTCAACGTAATAAGTCAGTGAGCCTTCGCGGGCGCCGTGTATGTAAAATACCCCGTTAATTTCAGTAACCCCGGCTTGTGTAGCTGTTATGTCGCTAATAAAATTAACCGGTTGGTTCTTGATATCCGGCCGGTCCATTTTTATTACATCAATAACCCCAACCGGGTCAATTAATTTGTTGTGGTATTCCGTAATTATCGCCGGGCCCATTTCGATAGATTGGTTCAGGGCGATATCTACAACCTTTTGGTCATCGCTGCCCACCTTAACACCGGTAACGGTGCTGTTATTGCTCATAAAAGCGGCAGTTACATTATACATACCAGCGGGCAAGTGGCTGGCATAGTAATAGCCGTGCTCGTTAGTAGTAAACGCATGTTGCACGCCTTCACAGTCAAAAACAACGGTTATATCGGGCAGCGGCTCTTTGGTGGCAGGGTCAACCACCTGCCCCATAACACTGCCGTTTCCCTGGGCAAACGTAAACTGAAAACCAAATAACAATAACAGCATGCAAACTGTTTGCAGAAGTAGTTTTGATGTGTTGCGCATATAATTGAGTTTACCGGTTACAAAATAACAACAGGGGTGTATGTTCAATTGCTCCAGGCAAATGTGTCAGCAAAGCGTGAAGCAATGAGCATTACTATAAAGTTAATTCAATGATTTTGATATTTAGTCATGAGAAGCGAAGAATAGCAGTGCGAAGATTGCTTTTTGACAATGCTGTGACAATTGGCCGCAGTTTGGTTACCCGTTGCCCTGCCCGGCATTCAGTCCCTTCTGCACAAGGCTGAGGAGTGAAAAATATATAACACCCCAAACTCCATTCGATACACCAAAACCCAGGCAATCCAACAACGAAATTTTGAGGCGGAGACAATAGTTGCCGGTTAAAACGGCCGTATAAGTAACCACAAAAGCAAAACCGAAATTAACGGCAAACACCATCAGCGCAGCCAGTTCCCAGTGCGCTTGCTTTTTGAAACGGGTTCCGCTGATTAAATCGTATTGAAGACCAAAAAGAAGCGAACTTACAATTACCATAAAAATGCCTACCAGCATATACCAGCGCAATGCCAGGTAGCCGGTGCAGCCAAAATCCAGGCCTCTTAAAAATTCTCCCAGGTCGTGCGAGTAAAGTGAAAACACACCAAACCATTCGTATAACCGGGCAAAAAAATCAGTCATGGCTGTTTCGGTTTATAATCATCGCAGTTGCGAAAGCGCTATGCGATATTACAAAAAACCCAACACAGTTTACTGTTTTCAGTTAACTTTTATGATATTTTTAGTTAATTTATTAATGCGGATAAAAGCCTCGCCTGAAGGGGAGAAATAACCGGCGATTAGATGGTGAAAGCATATATAGCGGGGGGCTTTGACTGTTTTATCCGAAACCTGAAACTATTCCGAACCTACCAGCTTCGATTTAGCTATCATCAGCAGGGTTGAAGATTCATTCAGCATCATCCAGTACGAGCCAATATCCCCTATCGCTTTGGTAAAAGCATCAAACTCCATGGGTTTAACCACATAGCTGTTTGCACCCAGCGAGTATCCCTCAATTACGTCCTTATCCTGGTTCGAAGAGCTTAAAATTACCACCGGTATTTTGTTGGTGCGGTCATTCAGTTTCATTTGGCGCAATACCTCAAGGCCGCCAACTTTGGGCAGGTTAAGATCAAGCAAAACAACTTTGGGATTAGTTTGATGTATCCTTTCAGCAAAGTTCCCTCTCGCAAAAAGAAAATCAAGAGCTTCGGCCCCGTCATCTACATGTACCAGGTTCTGTCCCAGGTTGTTTTCCTTTAAACTCATAATAGTGAGTTTTGCCTCGTGCGGGTTATCTTCTACCAGGAGGATATCTACTGAATTGTTTTGCATGATTACTTTTTTTATGTGATTAATTTATTTTACGATAAAGTGAAGTAAAACGTTGCGCCCTCATTTATTTTGGCCTCAGCCCAGATTTTGCCCCCGTGCTTCGATACAATGCGGTGCACCAGTGCCAGGCCTACCCCGGTTCCTTCGTACTCCGTAACCTTATGCAGCCGCTGAAAAACCGCAAACAGTTTGTCGGCATACTGCATATCAAAACCGGCCCCGTTATCTTTAATAAAAAATATCTGGCTGCCGTTAATGCCTGTCGACCCTATTTCAATTTCCGGTTTCTCCTTTTTGCGCGAATATTTAATAGCATTCGAAATAAGGTTAACCCATACCTGTTTCATCAGCACCGGGTCGCAGTTTATTTTTTGCAAACCGGTAACTTTTATTTCGGCCCGGCTGTTGGGCTCGGCTGCCTTTACTTCGCCCACTACTTCTTTCACCACCTCTTCCATGTTTACTTGCGCTTTAACAAGCTGTGTTCGTCCCATCCGCGAAAACTCCAGCAAATCATCTACCAGGTTACCCATGTGCCGGGCATTCGTAATCATATCGTTTAAAGCCTCCAGTTCCATACTGCCAAGCTTATCTTTAGCCGACTTCATTATCATTTTTCCATAACCTTGTATTACCCGCAATGGCGCCCGTAAGTCGTGGGCTACCGAATAGTTAAATCCTTCCAGCTCTTTATTCACCGTTTCCAGCTCGGCGGTGCGTTCCAGCACTCTTTGTTCCAGGCTTTCATTCATGGCCTTCAGCAATTCTTTCTGCACTTTCTCTTCCGAAAGCTTGCCTATTTCATAACTCTGCTGAATTTGAAGTTCGCTGTACTTTTTGATGTTGTATGCCCACAGCCCCGAAATGAAAAATATAGTGGCTGCCAGTATAACATGGATAATAAAGGTTTGCAGACTCATATAATCCAACTGGGTAAAATAAACTTTGTCGTAACCCGCATACTGCAGGTAGGCAAAGGTGGCATGGTGCACCACCACCACCAGTGTTAATGGTATCTGCAGTTTCCAGTTTCGGTAAGTAATGAGCATGGCGCTGCCGATAAAGGCAATAAAGTGCATTTCGAACAAGCCGTGCATCTGGTAAATAAACTGCGCCATAAAAATGCCCAGCACCGCACCCAGCACATACTGGTATGCATCCGAGTCGGGCAGGGCCCATTTGGTGGAGTAGTACGCCAGCAGCGACATACCCCCTACGGCTATAGCCACCGTATATGTGCCATAAAACGGCGCCAGCAGCAGGCCCGCCAGAAAAAAGATAACGAGAAAGTAGTTCATGGTATTATCGCTCTTCTCCTTCAGCAGAAGCAGAAAATCGTCGGCCTGTGTAAAACTACCTGTCGCCGTTAAGTTAAACGTTTCCATAATTATTTATTTAGTACATACATTGACCTGGCAGCCGTAAGCCTTTAAAGCATATTGGCTGAACAGGGGGTTTGTTTCGTGGTTAAGTAATGAAGCAATGGCCATTTGGGCGTAGTTGCTTTTAGTATCGGTGCAAAAGCGCGAGCGGTTATAATTGCCCCGGTAATATAATTTCCGGTCGCTGTCTATAATGACGGCCTGTGGCGTTGAGTAAACGCCGCAAACTTTGGCAATTGTGCTGTCAAAGCTTACAGGCGCATTAAAATCAAACTTCTCTTTTATTTCCTCAGCGGTGTATTTGCTTTTGCCGTTAATTACCACCACGCTAAACGAAATTTTATCGCCGTATTTCTTCACCAGCGAATTAAAATGCGGGGCATTGAAACGTGAGCAGGGACAATCGGGGTTGAAAAAATGAACAAAAACCGGTTTGCTTTTATCAGCAGTTAATTTCGAGTCAATATCAATATACTGCCCGGTATTTACCGTTACATAGTTTTGAGGCACGGGCGTGGGCTGCAGGTATTTCCATTCGTTACTCCAAAAAACGTAACAAATGCCCGAAGCCAATAGCAATAACCAGCAAGTTAGTAGCAGTTTTCTCATTCCGAAAATATTACCGTCCTGTTTGTGTGTTACTATGTGAGCATAGTATTATAACAATCCCGATATGTGCTACGGAAAACCGTTAGGAATGTTGCAGATTACAACTATTAAGGTGTTAAATGTGTAAAAGTAGCCTCTAAGGACTACTTTGGGCCATTCAGCCAGCTGGGAACGGTAATCAGCACATTGGTCATGTGTCCTTTTAGTGCCAGGTCCTTTTTGCCGTCGTTCGGATAGCCCCAGCTGCGCATCTGGCAGTCAAAATCGGCGTTTATCCTAAAATGTTTATGGTCAGCTTCCCAGGCAAAGCGGGTAATTTTAAGCTTGCTCTGCTCCTTTAGCATGACATAATCGTTGCTGTTATACTGCAGCGCTACCGAAAAACTGGCCGGGGGCCCCGTTTTATCTTCCTCATAAGCCATTTCAATGCTTATATTTTCGGTAAACGAAGTTTTATCGGCCTTATCATACGTAGGCCCGTTAAACGAGGTTGAAATAATAGTCTTCTCCTCCGATTTACCATTCATGGCGCCCGACTTTTTGGTCAGCGTGCCTCTGAAAATCTGGTTGGTTTGCACCTTAAACATTTTGCCGTCAACCGTGGCAAAAAACGAGCCGTTTTCTTTCAATGAATCTTCTTCGCCGGGCTTAAAACATAAGCCGCAAATTGCCAGTAATAAAATAGCCAGGATATGCTTTTTCATAGGTTGCTAATATATAGAAATTTTAAATTTCAGGTTTCATGTTTTAAGGTTCAGTTGCACACAACACCCCGCCTGCGTCTAAAAGGGAATACAGTTTACGGGTTTCAGTTTCCGGTTTACAGTTGAACAGCCTTTCCCTGGCGCATTTGCGCCGTTGCGGTTAAAAAATCGGGGTTTTCAATCATGCCATTCCGCCTTTCATTATCACATTGGCTAATTATCACATTATCACATTTAAAGCCCTTCCACATTCAATTGTCACATTCCTTTTATACATTAGCCACAATAATAGCCATCACATGAAAAAACTTACACTCCTCCTGGTGCTTTTTGCGTCCGTGCAATTGCTTATGTCGCAGTCGCCGCAGCAAATAAATTACCAGGCTGTTGTGCGCAATACCCAGGGCCAGGAAATTACCAATACCCTGGTAAGTTTCCGCTTCCAGATTCACGATAGCACACCCACCGGCCCCGTGGTTTTTCAGGAAACAGATGAAGTTACTACCAACCAGTTCGGCCTCGCAACTATTCAAATTGGCGCACTTACTAACCTTTCGGTGGTTAACTGGGGCAGCGGTGCCAAATACATGCAGGTGGCGCTTGACCCTACCGGCGGAAGCAACTTTGCCGATATGGGAACCAGCCAGTTGCTGAGCGTTCCTTTTGCGTTATACGCTGCTAACGGCGGCGGACAAATTGGAGCCACTGGCCAGCAGGGTATTCCGGGTTTAACCGGACCCACAGGGCCTACCGGCGCTACGGGTATTGGCTTAACCGGCCCTACCGGTGCAACCGGGCAACCCGGTAATACCGGCCCTTCGGGTGGACCCATTGGGCCAACAGGCGCTACCGGCGCCACAGGTAATGCAGGTTCGGGCGGAGGAGCAACCGGGGCTACCGGGCCAACAGGACCTACCGGCCTTACAGGTACAACCGGCGCAACAGGCAGTGGTGCAACTGGAGCTACGGGCAACACCGGCCCAACCGGCGCGCCGGGCTTAACCGGTGCCACCGGCAGCGGCGTTACCGGACCAACCGGCCCAACAGGTACCGGCGGTAGCGGAGGTGGCGCAACAGGCGCCACAGGCCCTACTGGTGTTACAGGTGCCAGCGGAGTAATAACCGGCAGCGCCTGGGGACTTACCGGTAATACCGGTACTGCTTACGGCACTGACTTTATAGGCACGCTCGATAACCAGTACCTGATGTTTAGGGTTAACGACAGCATTGCGGGGCGTATTGAAACCAAAACTACTTATAACACTTCCTTGGGCTATCAAACGCTCAATAGTAACAGCGGCATCGACAATACGGCTTTCGGCGCCCAGGCCATGTATCGCAACACCAGCGCCAGTTATAACACGGCCATTGGTGCCCAGGCGCTACGCGAAGATACCACCGGTTCGCAAAACACTGCCGTTGGTTACCAGGCTCTTTATTTTTGCAACGGTAGCAATAACGTGGCGGTGGGCCAATCGGCACTGCAAAACTACTCGGGTAATAATAATACCGTTGTCGGTTCGGGCTCCATGAATGCGGGCATCAGTGGTTCCGATAACTCCGCTATGGGTTACCAGGCGCTGCTTAGTTGCATTTCGGGTAATGGTAACGTGGCCATTGGTATCAACTCGCTGGGTAATATCACTTCGCAGTCGAATGAGGTTGCCGTGGGCGATTCAACCCTGTTTAATTTTTACTCGGGCAGTGGCTTCAACACGGCCATAGGTAGCAAGGCCTTATTTAGTACTACCGCTTCAACAGGTAATACTGCCGTTGGCTGGCACTCGTTGTATAACGATATTACCGGTAGCGACAACACCGGTGTGGGCTATGGTGCCTTACAGGGTATAACCACCGGCGGAAACAACGTGGGTGTGGGCGAACACGCCCTCTTTCTGGATAGTATTGGCAGCGATAATACTGCCCTGGGTACCAGCGCACTGGTAGCCACCAGCACCGGTGGTAATAATACCGGATTAGGATACTTTGCGTTACGGCTAAACAGCAGCGGCGCAAGCAATACTGCCGTTGGTTGGTCAGCCTTCGCTACACTTACCACCGGTAAGGATAACACTGCCCTGGGCAGCAACACTACCGTGGCCAACGATAGCTTAACCAACGCTACCGCTATTGGCTACGGGGTGCGCGTTGATAGCAGTAACAAAGTAGTGATTGGCAATACCAGCGTGATAAGTATTGGCGGACAAGTGCAGTGGACCAGCTTTAGCGACGAGCGCGTAAAAACGAACGTGGCTCAAAACGTACCTGGTTTAACTTTTATCAATTTGCTGCAACCGGTAACATACCACTACGATATTGAACGCGAAAACGAACTGCTGGGTGTTGGAAAAGACCTGGGCGACTGGACCGGCAAGCACGATATTGATAAAATTACCTTCAGCGGTTTTATGGCCCAGCAAGTGGATGCGGCTGCCAAAAACGCGGGTTACAATTTTAGCGGGGTTGATAAGCATGGCAATATCTGGGGCTTGCGCTACAGCGAGTTTGTGCCTTCTATTGTAAAATCGGTGCAGCAATTAAGCACCCAGAATGAAGACCTGAAAAGCCGTATTGAGCAACAGGATAAAACCATCAGCGCCCAGCAAAAACAACTCGACCAACTGGCCAAACAAAACGCCGCCATGCAACAAGCTATCGACGAATTGAAAAGAAAGTAAGTGTCTTCCCAGCGGTCCCGGTCTCGGGGCGCTGTGCCTCAGGGGTCCCGAAACGGACCGAAACAGAGACCCTGAGCGGACCGCTCATATCCGTTCTAAATCTTGCTTTACCCCGCCGCCGCGGGGTACCATCATGTCAAAGAACAACACCTGATTACCAAAGAGGCACTCAATCCTCAATACATTTTTAGTTGCAAAGCCGCCCCGGCGCTAAGGATAATAAACGAACAAGAACAGCACGTTTGAGTTTGTATTCTCATTTTTGCATTTCCTGGCGGCTTAGCGCCTTTGCGGTTAAATCATTGTTTTTGTATTCGGCCCATTGCCTTTCATTATCCATTTTCGAAATCGCAACAAATCGCAACGTTTCGCAACATTTCGCAACAAATCGCAACATATTTTGCCGTTTTGGGGTCATAACCCCGTTACTAAATTCATCACCACATTCGGCAACTTCCGACGACAAGACATCTCAAATCCTTCATTGGTTTCCCAATCTCTCTGCTTGCCGGCACCATACTTTATAGTGCATTCATTACACATGCGTTCTTGTTTAGCTCCTCTAAATTAATCAAATAAACCAACAAAACCAATAAAGCATGAAAAAAGGCATATCATTTATGCAAATCGTATAAAGTATATCAACTGTATAAATCGCAACAATCCGAATAAAATGTAAGCTCCGGCGTAACGAATAGCTCCGCACTGAAGTGCGGAACTATTAATAAAAATGAGCCTTCATTGCGGAAGTAATTCAAGTAAAAAATTAAATAATTATTGCTTGTGGCAATCATGTGACAAATGTTACACAGCCAGCAGTTATTCCGCTGTAGCATTTTAATGTGTTGCAGGCGCAGGGGCGTGTGCATTGGCCTGCTCTTTTTGGCAGATATTCCACAGCGCATAACCGCCCGAAATATTGCGAACACTGCCGTATCCGTTTTGAACCAGCACCCGCTGGGCCAGGTAGCCGCGTAAGCCTACCTGGCAAAAGATGTAAATATTTTTAGCTGTGGGCAACTCGTTAAGCCTGTTGCGAAGTTCGTCAACCGGTATGTTAAGCGCGCCGGGAATGGTGCCTTGGGAATATTCATCCGCCGAGCGTACATCCAGCAAAATATCGTCTGCGCCAATAGCACTTACTTCATTCCAGTAAATAACGCGCAGCCTGTTCTGTAAAATATTATCAGCCACAAAACCGGCCATGTTAACAGGGTCTTTGGCCGAAGAATAAGGTGGTGCATAAGCGTGCTCAAATTCGGCCAGGTCGTAAATGGTACCCTTGCTTTTTATAACCGAGGCAAGCACATCCAGTCTTTTATCGACCCCTTCATAACCCGCCACCTGTGCGCCCAGTAACCTGCCGTTATGCGGCGAAAAAGTAATTTGAATACTCATAGTTTCACTACCCGGATAGTACCCCGCATGCGAGCCGCTGTGCGTAGTAGAAACCAGGTGTGCAATACCCGCAGCTTTTAAATGTTTAGCCGCCAAACCGGTTACCCCTACAGTCATATCAAACACCTTTACAATGGCCGTATTGATGGAGCCGGGGTATATTACCGTATTGCCTGTAACTATGTTATCAGCACAAATGCGCCCCTGCTTATTGGCGGGCCCGGCCAGGTAAGTGCTCATAGAAATACCGGTGATAGGATTTGGAAACTCTATGGCATCGCCAATGGCGTAAATATCAGGGTCGGAAGTCTGAAGGTACTGGTTAACGTATATTGCCTTCGCTGTTCCCATCCTTAAACCCGCTGCCACAGCCAGTTTTGTATCGGGTCGTACGCCAATGGATAGTATCACGATGTCCGCGTCCAAAGCCTCGCCGTCTTTTATTAAAACGTTCAGTCCACCGCTTCGCGCCTCAAATCCCGCAACCGCGGTGTTTAAATGCAGGTTAATTCCTTTTGAACGGATATGGTTTTGTACCAGCGCCGCCATCGGGTAATCTAAGGGGGCAAGTACCTGGTTTCCCATTTCAACAATGGAAACCTGCATGCCCAGGGCATGCAGGTTTTCCGCCATTTCGAGGCCTATAAAGCCTCCGCCTACTACAACAGCCTTGCCCGCTTTTCGCTGGTCTGTATATTGTTTTATATAATCGGTATCGGTAACATTGCGCAGGGTAAAAATGCCCGGCTGGTGAATGCCCGGCAGCGGCGGACGGACCGGTTCGGCACCGGGCGACAAAACCAGCTTATCATAACCTTCTTTATAAACCTCGCCGGTAAGCAGATTGGTGGCTACTATTACTTTATTGGCCGGTTCTATGGCAGTTACTTCGGTTTTTACCCGCACATCAATATTAAACCGCTGTTTAAATGAAGCAGCCGTTTGCACAAACAATTTATTGCGGTCGGTAATAACATCGCCTATGTAATAAGGCAGCCCGCAATTGGCGTACGATATATATTCTCCTTTTTCAAAAATGATTATCTCAGCCTTTTCATCAAGCCGGCGCAACCGGGCTGCAGTACTTGCTCCACCTGCCACCGCACCTATTATAATGTATTTCATAACAATGTTTATCCGGTTTAACCGTATTAATTACTTCAACTTCGCTATTACTGAATCTTTACCGGTGTAGCCGCTGTTATTCCATGTAAGATTTTTGCTTTTATACACCTGCAACACCGGCAGCGCATCTATTTTAAGTGCTTTACACAACGATTGGTTATCATCGGCATTAATGCGAATTACCTGCACTTTGTCTTTCATATCCAGTGCAATTTCATCCAGGTAAGGTTTCATTTTTTTACACGGACCGCACCAGTCTGCATAAAAATCTACCAGCACAATTTTATCGGTATTGAGCAATGCCTCAAATTGTTCCCGGCTCATGCCGGTTGAAGCGTTGTTATTGGTTTCGGGCAACCCGGCACCGCGCCATTTCATAATACCTCCTGCCAGTTCGTACACCTGCGCAAAACCACTCTCCCGCATTTGCTTTGCAGCAGCTCCGCTGCGGCCCCCGCTTAAACAATACACAAAAACGGGTTTCGATTTATCAAGCTGCGCTATCTGCGTATTAAAATCGTTCCCGTTCCAGTCAATATTTTTGGCATCGGGCAAATGTCCTTTCGCAAATTCTTCGGGCGTGCGCACATCCACCACGGGCGCTCCCGGCAACTCTTTTATTTTCTGTGCAAATTCAGTTGCCTGCAAAGTGTTACTGCCGGTTCCCTGCGATTGTAAATTTGAGCAAGCGGTTGAAGCCCACACCACAGCGGCCATCACTAACAAATTCAGCATTTTCGTTTTCAGCATTTTTCACTTTTTAATTTCTTCGTAAGTAATATCTTCAACCGGCACTGCCTGCTTCTTCGGTTCGGCATAGTTTACACTGCAGTTACCTGCGGCGCAACCATAATTAAACACCGCCATTGAACTGAAGTAGCCGCCCAGAATAAGCCCGAACCACTGGGCCTCCATAACGGACTGCACAATAACTGCAACACCTGTTAAAAGGTAAAAAGCGCGGATAAAGGTCCATCCGCTCAAAGCTCGTTGTATCATATTTGTTTGTATTTAATTTGTTTGCATTAAATTTACCTGTGTCCAGCTACCGCCGTTTTTGCAATCAATACCCAGGCTTTGCAGGTAGCGGGTGGCTTGCCCGCTGCGGTTACCGCTGGCACAACACAAAATAATGGGTTGCGGCATGGCTTTAATTTCATCAACCCTGCTTTCTATTTCCTGTAAGGGTATATTGATACTTCCGGCCACATGGCCGCCCATAAATTCGCCGTAACTGCGTACATCAATAACTGTTTGTTGCTTACTCATTGTTTTTCAATTTTATTGGTTTGCTTATTTGTTTCTGTTTTAAAACTGCCTGCCAGTAGCCAACCCATTACCATGCCATATAAAGTGCTGTTAAGCGGTTTAGAGGTAATGAGGCAAGTGCCCGATGAGCAACCAACAAAATAATAATACAGGTAACCTATGCAGCCGCCGGCTACCACACCCGTTAGTACGTACTTATGTTTCATTAATTGCTTCATGCCTTGTCTGGAAATATGGCACAAATTTACTGCCGCCCTGATTCAAACTTTGGAACAAATGTTACACAGCAGGGTGATATTCGTTATGCCGGTTTAAATTGCTTTATAAGCTAAAGCAAAACTGTGTCTGGCTGTGCAAATAATCATGGAGTCAATGGCCGCCTGTTAACCGAAACAGGATGAACCTTGCCAAATTGGGTCATAATCGTGATAATCAACCCACTATCCATGACAACATACTTCATTTTTAATAAATGTATAAAAAACGACACCAATCTGCATTATTTTTCTAGCTTGCGTAAACATTTAAACCCTGTAAAACGCGCTATGAAAAAAATTCTCCCCCCGCTTTTTTTGTTTTGCTCTCTTTTTACATTTGGTCAGTTTCCTGCTAACCCCGTTCAGTGGCCCACACCGCAGGGAGGCAATAATTACGAACACCTCGGCAGCTCCTTTACAGGTGGCTTTGATGATGTGGCCAATGAAGCAACCCCCAACGGAAATTACGGTCAGCAATCGTGGAGCCTGATAGATATGGACGGCGATGGAAAGCCCGACCTGGTAGTCACTTCAGTGGCAGATTCCAACGGTTATACGTACGGTGCCCGGATACAATACGGTGCCAGTTCCAGTCCTTACTGGATGGTTTATCTCAATAACGGAAATGGATTTTCTTCCACCCCCATACACTGGAGTACGCCACAAGGGGGTAATAATTACGAGCACCTCGGCAACTCTTTTGTTGGCGGCTTCGATTACGTTGCCAATGAAGCAACCCCCACCGGAAATTACGGTCAGCAATCGTGGAGCCTGATGGATATGGACGGCGATGGAAAGCCCGACCTGGTAGTTACATAGGTAGTAGATTCCAACGGTTATACGTACGGGGCCGGGATACAATATGGCGCCTCTTCCAGCCCTTACTGGAAGGTGTATCTCAATAACGGAAATGGATTTTCTGCTTCGCCGGTAAACTGGACAACCCCGCAGGGCGGCAACAATTACGAACACCTGGGCAGTTCTTTTGTTGGCGGCTTCGATTACGTTGCCAATGAAGCAACCCCCACCGGAAATTACGGACAGCAATCGTGGAGCCTGATGGATATGAACGGCGATGGAAAGCCGGACCTGGTAGTCACTTCAGTGGCAGATTCCAACGGTTATACGTACGGGGCCCGTATACAATATGGAGCATCTTCCAGCCCTTACTGGAAGGTGTATCTCAATAACGGAAATGGATTTTCGGCTTCGGCTATCAACTGGACAACCCCGCAGGGCGGTAACAATTACGAACATCTGGGCACTTCTTTTACCGGTGGCTTTGATTATGTGGTGAATGAAGCAACTCCCACCGGAAATTACGGTCAGCAATCGTGGAGCCTTACAGATATGGATGGTGATGGAAAGCCGGACCTGGTAGTTACATCGGTGGTTGATTCAAACGGCTACACTTACGGGGCACGTATACAATATGGTGCCTCCTCAGGTCCTTACTGGAAGGTGTACCTCAATAGCGGAAATGGATTTTCGGCTTCGCCGGTAAACTGGACAACCCCGCAGGGCGGTAATAATGATGAACACCTGGGCATCTCTTTTACAGGCGGTTTTGATTATGTGGCGAATGAAGCAGCGCTAACCGGTGATTACGGACAGCAATCATGGAGCCTTACAGATATGGACGGCGATGGTAAGCCTGACCTGGTGGTAACTTCCGTGGTAGATTCCAACGGTTACACGTACGGGGCCAGTATACAATATGGTGCCTCCTCCGGTCCTTATTGGATGGTATATAAGAATAATGGAAATAGTTTTTCTTCTTCGCCCTTAACCTGGACAACCCCGCAGGGAGGTGATAATTACGAACACCTGGGCAGCTCTTTCGTTGGTGGTTTTAATTATGTTGCCAGTGAAGCAACGTTAACCGGAAATTACGGTCAGCAATCGTGGAGCCTTACAGATATGAACGGAGACAAAAAGCCAGACCTGGTGGTAACTTCGGTGGTAGATTCCAACGGTTACACGTACGGTGCCCGGATACAGTTTAACGCCACCACCAACCCCTACTGGAACGTCTACCTCAACAGCAACACAACCGCTATTTCAGAAATAACCCAGGTAAGCCCCCAATGCATGCTCTACCCCAACCCCAACAACGGTAACTTTACCTTACAATTTACCGATGCCACCGAGCGCAGCATTGAAGTGTACGATATGATGGGCCGGATAATTACACCAACAGTAACAATGCAAAACCGGCAACAGTTTAATTTAGGCGCTGTTAATGCAGGTATTTATTTGTTACGGATTATACAAAGTGATGAGGTGAGTAGTGTGAAGTTTGTGGTGGAGTGAAGTAATGTGGCAATTTGATAATGAAATACAGTTTATTTTTACCGCGTGAAATTGCTTTGTGCTTCCATTATGCTTTTTACGGTTGGGTTATCACGGGTTGCGGCTGCGGATAATTTTTTCGATGCCATTAAAGCTACCGACGTAGATTATATAGAAATTACTGATATCCGCAGTACCCGCGATACGAACCTGACCTGGCACCCGCGCCGTTTGAATAACTTGCAGGTTCAGGATTTGTGCGAAAAAATAAATTCAGCTATCGCCGCCGACACGCCTTACTTTAACTATAACTCCGAGTTCAGCATACTCGTTCATTTTAAAAACTTCAGCAGCAAACGCTATTTTACTAAAGCTGGTATGATACAGCAGTATCATACCATTCTCGCCAACATACGCACCCGAAACACCGGCAATAGCAACTACTTCGCAACCCTGTGGCAAAATGCCCGCGAAGCCGAATGCGACTGTGACGTTATGACGCTGGCCGATACCATAGCGCCCTTAAACCCAACTGCATCCGGTAGCCCCTATTTTGTCCTCGATTCTACGCACAACGCTGTCCACATGAATGATGAACCCTTTTGTTTTACCGTGGTTAAAGATTCAGGCGACTATTTTATGCTCAATTGGGAGACGGACGGAAAACCTGGTTTTATATGGCTGAAGAAATCGCTCCTGATGATAACCCGCGCGCGGAATTATTCCGAACTTTTTGTTGTCAGAGCAGGGCCCGACAGACGGCAAGCGGTAATTGCAAAATTTCCACCGGCTGAAGCATGGGAAAGCAAAACACTGGTAGTAACCAACTGCTCAAAAGGATGGGTAAAAGTTAGTTTCGATTTCGAAAACCGGCATTACACCGGCTGGGTGGAATACGGTGGCTATTGTTCCAATCCTTATACCACCTGCAACTAACCAAAGTCCTACACCGATGACCGAATTATGAAATAAACAACCACACTACGCAAATACATTGCGCAGACGGGCCTCATATTCGCTACATGCTAATATATAGAGTACAAGTTTGCGGCGATGGGTTTATACTGCGGCACCCCGATCATTGCGTGCCGTTAATTCAATGTAAAACCCAACAGGAAGTGATTGACAAGCTGCCTGATTTTTTTAAACAACGAAAAAACGAACACTGCAGGGTGGCGATAAACGATGCCAACGGTCAATATGAGCGTACCATGGAATTTCCACTGGCAATAAAAGAGGCAACGCTTACTTAAAGTAGCCAAACCTGCCCACTATAAAAACAAAGGTGGCCGCCAGCACAAAAAACACCGCCATGCCGGCCGCTATGGCTTTATATGGCCCAATTTTAGGCGCCAGGAAACTAATAACCAACATGTACGGCACCCACGAAACAAGGGTGCCCACTAACACAAACATGGAGTGTTTGGCAACCGCAGTGCCACCTTCGGTTTCACCAATAAAAATATACGATACCAGGGTAAATACGGGCATCAGCGCCGCCAGGCCCGATAACAGGCGGTATCCGCTTTGTTCCAGCCATACAATTAAAACCGTTACAATACCACCGGTAAAAAAATAAATGAGCATGTTTTTCATAAGCGATAGGGGGTTAGGTATGGATAAGAACAGGCACCTTTAAAATTACGAATAAATAACGCTTAACGGGTGTGAAGAATTCAACTACCCTTCAAAAATTCCGGGGGCCGGCATGGTTGCAGTAACAAAATCACGGGTTAAACCTCCACTTACTCCCCATTTCAACCACTTACCTATTATAGCTGGTAAGTGGTTTTGTTTTGCTCCAATTTTGGATTCAAAATAAAAGATATGAAACCACTGGTAATATTCGCCCTGCTAATAACCTCCCTGGCAGCAGCCGCGCAAAGCGCAAGTTTAGAGAAATTGGATGACCGCGATGTTATTAATTTCTCAGTCAGCCGCGAGGCCAATGTAAGGAATTATGTAATTGAAGGCGCCAACGACAGCACACATTTTGAAGTAATTGGTACAGTAGCCTCACCGGGAAACACCGTCCATTTACGCAACTATACCTACGAGAACACAGATAAAAAATTCAAAAACTACCTGGTAAGGCAAATGGACTATAATGGCCTTTGTACTTTAACACAATCTGTATTTGAACCTAAAGTAACCGTAGTACCCGTTGAAGAGAAAAACTTGCGAACCATTAGCAGCAGGTAGTAGGGCACTGCTTATTTAAATTGCGAAACCAGTTGCATTAAATCATCCTTTTTTCGCCTCGATACATTGAGTGCGGTACCATCATCCATAATAACCTGGCCACCTTCTCCTTTTATATACCTGGTAAGGTGCTTAATGTTAATGAGGTATGAGTGATGAATACGGGCAAAACCCTCAGGTTGCAGCAACTCCTCAAATTCGCCTAACGTACGTGAGGCAAGTATCATTTTTTTATCGTTCAGAAAAATTTTGGTGTATTTGTCATCGCTCTCGCACCAGATGATGGTATCAGTTTTAATAAATAACAATCCCTCCATGGTAGGTACCGCCAGGTTTTCAAGTGCAACATCGCGTCGCCCGGTTTGCTCTAACAGGTGAGCATATTGCACCGGTGCTTTTTTCTCGCGTATTTTTTCGGCCGCACGACTAACAGCTTCCTGCAATGCCACCACCTCAACCGGTTTCACCAAATAATCAAGCGCCGAAAACCGGATGGCACGTATAGCATAGTGGTCGTGCGATGAGGTAAAGATAACCTGGCTTTGCAATTGAGGACGTTTA
>Ga0316217_10001513_pt1 | contig 29991 bp, 26 predicted proteins | sample 1anoAmetaG_FD_203633 | JGI IMG/M metagenome (GOLD analysis project Ga0316217, IMG submission 203633) | Freshwater microbial communities from Trout Bog Lake, Wisconsin, USA - 1anoA | ecosystem: Environmental > Aquatic > Freshwater > Lake > Hypolimnion/Profundal zone | place: USA: Wisconsin... | reverse complement strand
CATGAACTCCACGACGCCTGCATCGCCAATGTCCTGGATGAGCTTGTTGATGATGTTGTAGCCCAGCTCGCGGTGGGCCATCTGGCGGCCGCGGAAACGCAGGCTGGCCTTCACCTTGTCGCCATCGTTGAGGAAGCGAACCGCCTGGTTTTTCTTGGTCTGGTAGTCGTGCTCATCCACGGTGACGGAGAACTTGACTTCCTTGACGGTAATCACCTTCTGCTTTTTCTTGGCGGCCCGCTCGCTCTTTTCCTTTTCGTAAAGGAAGCGGCCGTAATCCTGAATGCGGCAGACGGGTGGAACGGCATTGGCGGAAACTTCAACCAGATCCAGGCCGCGTTCCCGTGCCAGCTTCAGCGCCTCAAAGGGGGCCAGAATTCCCAGTTGCTCGCCGTTTTCGTCGATGACGCGGATTTCGCGCGCGCGAATCTTATCGTTGATGCGAATAAAGGACTTTGCAGAACGTTTGTCGAGTGCGATGGTACTCCTCCAAAAGTCGTCTCCGCCCGCCTCAGGCATCTGCCGGGTTTGCCGCGGGCACTAGAGCGCAACCTGAGTATAGCATTGGCTTGGCTTTTCGGAACAAAGGGTTTATGGGAGATTTTCTGCCGCCAGCGCTCCTTCGGTGGTCAGGCGGGTGACCCGCGCGCGTACCAATTGGTTGGCTTCGAGCTGGCCGTCGAGTTCCATGGGCAGAAAGTTATCCGTCAGCGCGGCGGTCCGATTCCTGGCCGCTAACTCCGCAGGCGTGTGCAGAGTGATGGCGTCGAGTTCCCGGTCGATGAAGCGGTGGCGGTGCGCGTCACTCTTTTCTGCCGCCAGCGCGCGTAGTGCCTTCATGCGGGCGGCAACGGCATTGGCCGGGACAGGCTGCTCGTTGTGCAGCGCCCAGCCCGGGGTTCCGGGACGCGGCGAAAAGGAAAACAGATGCAGGTAGCCGAAGGGCAGCGACTGAATCAGGGCGACGGTCTCCTCGAACTCGCCGTCGGTTTCGCCGGGAAAACCCACCATCACATCCGCGCCCAAGGTCAGCTCCGGCCCCGCGGCCCGCAACAGCGCTTCAACTTTTTCGGCGTAATGCCAGGGGCGATAGCGGCGGTGCATTCGGCGCAACACGGCATCCGACCCGGATTGCAAAGGCAGATGCGCATGACGCGCCAGGCGGGAGCTGCCGAATTCCGCCATCAGGGCGATTAGATCCGCGTCCCAATCCATAGGCTCAATGGAGCTGAGGCGCAGGCGGTTGAGTTCCGTCCGCGCAAAGATCTCCCGCACCAGCCCGGCCAGAGTTCTCGGAGCTGCGGCTTCAAAGTTGGAAAAATCCCGCCCCCACCGCCCCAGGTTGATTCCGGAAAGCACCAGTTCGTTTCCACCGGCAGCCACAAAGCCTTCGACCTGGCGCAGAACCATTGCGTGGGGCAGGCTTTTGGACTGGCCTCGCGTGCCGGGAATCACGCAAAAGGTGCAGCGGTTCCCGCACCCTTCCTGAATTTTGAGATTGGGCCGGGTTTGCGCGCCGGGAAGAACCTGCGATTCTTCAAGAAAGGAGTGGGCGAAGCGGTCGTCCGCAAAAATGGATGCCAGCGACTGAATACGAACCAATTGAAGTGGAATTTCATGAGTTTGCAGAGCAGGGGCTAAAGCCCCCTTTTCCTTGATCGTCTCTTTGGCACGGCTAAAGCCGTGCCCTTTCAAAGCCTCGACCTCCCGGCATTGAACAAGCCCCAAAATGATCTCCGGCGCGAGCGCCTTGTGGCTGTTGCCCACCACGGCGGAGACGCCCTTCAGGCCCGCCAGTTCCTCCGGCGCGCGCTGCGCATAACAGCCGGTGACCACGATTTTTGCTTCGGGGTTCAGCCGATGAGCGCGGCGGATGAATGCCCGCGCCGCGCGATCAGCCTCCGCCGTTACGCTACAGGTGTTGACCACCACTACATCGGCTGCGGCAGTCTCATCCTCGCGAAGCCCCGCCGCATGCAGCCGGTCGCTCATCGCTTCGCCGTCGGCGCGCGCCGCCCTGCAACCGAAATGCTCCATATGAAAGGTACTTGTCACATTTTTAGTTTACGTTTTTCTCATTCCACGCGAAACAGCGGGTGCTCGGGCTCGCTCGGATGCGGGCCGAGGCTGGCAATCTGACTCCGTTATACTGGAATTGACCGCAATGCAGCTTCGGTTTCGCCTCTAACGATGCCATCTTCCAAAACCAGCCATTCCCGCCATTCGCACGCTCGCTCAAGGAGCGGGACGCGGCATATTCTCAGCTTTGTTTACTTCACATTCATCGTTTATCTTTCCATCGGGCTTCCGCTGGCCGTTTTGCCGCCCTACGTGCATCTGCGCATGGGATACAGCGCGGCACTGGCCGGCCTGGTTATCAGTATTCAATACATTGCCACCCTCGCCAGCCGTCCCTGGGCAGGACGCATCAGCGACCGTGCCGGCGCCAAGGTTTCCGTACTGTGGGGCATGGGCGCTTGCTCGGCCAGCGGAGCGGTTCTGATGGTCGCGGCCATCCTTTACCATTTTCCGTGGTTCGGCCTGCCAACATTGATTTTCAGCCGATTGCTGCTGGGCGTGGGTGAGAGCCTGGGGTCCACCGGATCGACACTGTGGGGCATCACCAGCGCCGGTCACGAAAGCACCGCCAAAGTCATCTCCTTCAACGGCATCAGCACCTACGGCGCCATGGCGCTGGGCGCGCCGCTGGGTGTGGTTCTTGATTCGCTCTGGGGATATCCGCAGTGGGGCCTGGCCTCCATTGGCCTGCTCACTATGCTCATCGGCGCTATCAGCTTCGTGCTGGCCATCCGCAAAAGCCCCGTCCCCGTCGCCCATGGCGAGCATCTTCCCTTCCACCATGTGCTGGGCCGCGTAGCTCCGCACGGCATGGGCCTGGCGCTGGGCGGAGTTGGCTACAGCGTTCTGGCCACCTTTGTCACGCTCTTTTACGCCAGCCGCCACTGGGACGGAGCCGCGCTTTGCCTTACCGCATTTGGACTGGCATTCATCGCCGCGCGGCTGCTGTTCATCCAGACTCTCGACAGATTTGGCGGATTCCACGTGGCCATCACTTGCCTTTCCGTTGAATCTCTTGGGCTGCTGCTGCTGTGGCGTGCGTGGTCGCCGTGGATGGCCTTCAGCGCCGCGGCACTGGCCGGCGCAGGTTTCTCGCTGGTCTTTCCGGCACTGGGCATCGAAGCCGTCAAGCGAGTCGCGCTGCATAATCGCGGTTCCGCCCTTGGCATTTTCACTGCCTTCTCCGATGTCTCTTTTTTCCTGATCGGTCCAATCGCCGGCGCGGTTATCGGCCTTTACGGCTACTCCAGCGTCTTCCTCTTCGCGCTGATCTGCGTGCTAGGCTCTCTGGGAATTGCTTTCATCCTCAAGGAACTCGATAGCAAGACAGCCTAGAACCCGTCTCATAAATCCCATCAGTCCATTCAAAATGTCCCTCAAGGGCTGAAGCCCTCGGTTTTATTGAGCATTTTGCGGCACGGCTAAAGCCGTGCCCTTTCAAAACGCCGGTGCGAAATGAGTTTTTCAACAAGTTCCTAGAGGAATCAGCTCGAGGGTACAGACGCGACGGTCCCTTCTTTATGCCCCTCAATCGAGCAGCGATGCATCCGTACTGCTTTTGCGAAAAGGAAGATACAGGAGCAGGAATAGAATCAACGCAACGCCGTCGCAACTCACAATGTACCAGGGCCATGGCCCAAGAACTGTGAGTAACGTATCAGAATGCGGCTTGGCAAAAAGATATAAATAGTTGGTCTTAAAAATGACGTTGAATATGCCAATAAACACGGCATAGATATTCAGAGCCACGATTGCCCTTACGACCGATCCTGGCCTTGGCCGCGCCTGTCTGGACCACACGAGAAAGAGGACGGCAGTCACCATGAGGCCATGATTGACGAAATACTGCACAGTGATAACAGAGAGCAAGGGCTGACTCAGGTTTGGAGTCAGCAGCGACATTGAAGCTCCGGCCATTACATAGTAGTAAGTCAGATCGAAGATGGCCCGATTGGGAATGAGCAACACAAAGATGATGAGAAACAGGGACATATCGCAGAGTTCCAGGGGCAGGTAATTGGGAAACAGGCTGTGGCCAAGATAGGCATGATACACGTAAAACAATGCCCCGTTGACGAAAAGAATCAACGCCAGGCCAAAGCGAAGCCCTCTCGAGCCGGGCGAGAGCCTTCGCTGGATGAGCGCGAGAATAGCCGCAAGAATTGGGAACGCAAAGATAATAGCGATGTGCCTGAGGCCGAAAAGTTGAAGCTCAGTTGACATGAGGTCGCTCCATTGAGTCCGACCGACTCTTTTGAACCCGCGCAGAGTTTCCGCGGTAAGTTCAGGCGCGCAAAACTCTGCATGGTGCTGGAAGTTGACCTGCCCGGAAATTCGTTTTGAGACTTGGTCAGAATTGTAATGCGTCCGCGTGAGTTTCGGTTCGATGCTGGCTGGCGTGGTGAAAATCCAGGCGGATTGCGCAAAGTAACCCCAAATGCACAACGGCCACCCCGAAGGATGGCCGTTGCCGGCTTGCTTGAGAAAGCGTTCTGTAGCTCGCTCTTCCCGTGGATTAATTCACGATGTGCCTTTACGCCATGATCCTGCGCTTGATGACGCCCGCCAATCCCGCTAGCCCGCTGCCCAGCAGCATAAAGCTAGAAGGCTCCGGTATCGGAGGAGGTTCGCTGTAGCCGAAGTCAGCCCCCCAGTAGCCATCACTGGTGTCGTTTACTGCGGTAGCGCCAGTGAAGTCCGCTGTTGACCCGCCGTTGACGGTCCAGTTATCACCCACCAACGTAATGGGAGCGATTACCGTGAACCCGGCATCGTTCCAGACGTAGGGGTCAGCAATGCCGCTGGCGCCGTCGATAACGTAGGTATCCCCCGCATACAACGTGATCGATGTGACCTCGTTGTACAAAAAGTACTCCGAACTCCATATTGATGAGTTGTTGATGGTTGTCGAAGCCAGCAGATTGCCGCTGGAGTCGTACAAAGCGACGGGGTGGGACTCGGTCATAGAGCCAGAGTTGTAGTAGCCCAGAAAGTCAACCGTGATGGTCTGGTTCACGGTAAAGACTTCGCCGAAGGAATAACCAGTTCCGTTGTTGGTTGAGTTCCCAACTGTGCTGAACTCCCAGGCAGCATCATCAGCCCGGGCGACAACTGGCAGTAACAAACCTGCCAACAGGAAAATACCACAAAACTTTCTCCTCATTGCCTAACCTCCACGAATACACGTTAAGCCCACTGCGTTGCTGAGAAGGGGAAAGCAAACACCTTGGGCGTAATTGAAGTCACCTCACCAGTTCATAGGGACCTACCGGGGGAAGCTGAACTGGAAGAGCCGACACTTGCACTCGCCTCATAACAGCACGACAATTTGGATAATAACAGTCCTATTTATATATATGTCAAGAACAAATTTGGATCGATTGGAATCCGCGTTTGCGGCCCGATGCAGCCGGGCCACTCTAAACGCCGACTAAAACAGATGTGCCCACAACGCACAACGGCCACCCCGAAGGATGGCCGCTGCTGTCTTAGTTGAGAAAAAAGCACCTGAGTTACTCGCTCTTTTCGCTCTTCTCGCTCTTCCAGTTGATCAGGTCGCCAAGAGTCGTGGTCGAGCTGGAGACGGGAGCCTTGTGGCTCTCCTTCTTGTAGTGCTCCACCTGTGCCCGGCTGGCCTCGTGGCCGGACGTGGCGCGCAGGCTCAAGCCCACCTTCTTCTCTTCCACGTTGATTTTGATGATCTTGAAGTCATGCTCAAGACCGGTTTCCAGCTTGGAGCCTGATTCGTCGCCGGCCTCGGAGATGTGGCACAATCCTTCCACGCCCTCCGCGATCTCGACAAACGCGCCGAACTGAGCTGTGCGCAGAACCTTGCCATGCACCTGGTCGCCCACGCGATGAGTGGCAAAGAAGCTCTCCCACACGTCAGGCTGAAGCTGCTTGATGCCCAGCGAGAGGCGGCGATTCTGCGGCTCAACGCCGAGAACGACAGCCTTCACCTTTTCGCCCTTCTTCACAACTTCAGAGGGGTGCTTGACCCGCTTGGTCCAACTCAGGTTGCTGACGTGCACCAATCCGTCGATGCCGTCTTCGATTTCGATGAAGGCGCCAAAGTCGGTCAGGTTGCGCACCCGGCCTTCGACAATCGCCCCGGTTGGATACTTGTCGGTCAAATTCTCCCAGGGATTCTCCAGCAGTTGCTTCATGCCTAGCGAGATGCGGCGGTCAGCCGGATTCACGCTCAGCACAACCGTCTCAACCTCGTCGCCGGGCTTGACCAGCTTGGAGGGATGCTTGAGCCGCTTGGACCAGGTCATCTCCGAGAGGTGAACCAGGCCTTCAATGCCCTGCTCCAGTTCGACAAACGCGCCGTAATCGGTAACCGAAAGCACGCGCCCCTTGACGTGCGCGCCCACCGGGTAGCGCTCGGTGGCGTCGAGCCACGGGTCGGGCGTCAACTGCTTGAAGCCCAGCGATACGCGCTGCTTGTCCTTGTCGAACTTGAGCACCTTGACCTGAATCTCGTCGCCCACATTCACCAGGTCGCGGGGGTGCGTGAGGCGTCCCCAGCTCATGTCGGTGATGTGCAGCAGGCCGTCGATGCCGCCCAGGTCAACGAACGCGCCGTAGTCGGTGAGGTTCTTCACGGTGCCGGTGAGCACCGCGCCCTCGCCCAACTGCTCCAGAGTGGTGGAGCGCTTGGCGTTCTGCTCTTCTTCCAGAATTTCCTTGCGGCTGACCACAACATTGCCGCGCTTCTTGTTCAGCTTGATGACCCGCACTTCAATCTGCTGGCCGAGATATCCGTCCAAATTGCGAACGGGACGAATCTCAAGCTGCGAGCCGGGCAAAAACGCCTTCAGCCCGATGTCAACCGTGACGCCGCCCTTGACGCGGCTCACCACCGTGCCCATCACCGGGGTCTTGTCGGCGGCGGCTTTCTCAATCACGTCCCAAACGCGCAAACGCTGCGCCCGCTCGTAGCTGGCCAGGTAGCCGCCTTCCGGCTCCTCGCGCTCGATCACCACATCAATCGATTCGCCGGGCTGGAATTTGACTGCGCCGGTGTGGTCCTGCACCTGTTCGAGCGGCACCAGCCCCTCGGACTTCAGGCCCACATCAATCACCAGATGCTTTTCCGTCTGCTTGATCACCGTGCCGGTGATCACTTTGTCGCCATACGCCTCAACAGCGGCGGCCTCGGCGGCCTGCTCGCGTTCAAAGGCTTCCAGCGCGGCAGAGAAGTCATCCATCGACTCCAGGCCATGGTCCGCATGAGCAGCGGCCTTGACGTGCTCCGGCTCTGCTGCAACTGGTTCGGCCTGGGTAACAATCTCGGGTTGCGCGGGGACTTCCGTTGCAACTTCGGCTGCGGGCGCGGCTTCGACCGTGGCTTCCGCCACGAGCGCTGCCTCGGCTACAGGCTCAGTTGGGGCATCGGCGTCCAGCGCGGGTGTTTCGACTGCTTCAGCGGTCTCAGGGTTGGACGTGGATTCAGGCAACGGCTGCTCTTGCTCCGTCGCAGGGTCTAGGGTTGGGAGTTCCAATTCTGTGTTCAGGGTTGCGCTCTCGGTTTCGGGATTGAGGACTTTTGCCATTGCTGCCAGCTCCGGGATTCCTTGCTCCCGCGACGGATACGAGCCTGCCGCTGGGTTGGTCCCTCTTGCCGCGATAGCATTGAGGGATACCGGAGGCCATCTCCCTGCCCGCAACCTCGCACCTGTGACCAAGCGTCAGCACAAGGGACACTCCTCCCAGCCGGTCAGGCTGGCGTGGAAGGCATTGGGTCTCCTTGGGAAACACCCGGCAGGCAACGGCTTGCTGGAGGGCGGCCGCAACTCACTGCTGGAATCCGCGCAGGAAGCTACGCTCACGAGTGTAGCAACCGCAGCAATACCCCGTCAATGAAACAGATGGCGCGTACCGCATTGCAGGCCCCGGCAACGCTCTATACTGGTGCAGACGGAACCCTCCCATGGATCAACTCTGGACTCCCTGGCGATATGCCTACATAACGACGGCCGACAACACCACTCGACCCGGCGTTCCGGCGAGCCTCGCGGCCTGGCCCGGCGATCACCACTGCGTCTTCTGCAACCTGATTGCCTCCATCGATTACGCTATCGCCAACGGAATGAGCGCGGATGAAGCCGAAGCCGCAGGCGGGCTCGTGTTGCGCGGCGAACACTGTTTCGTCTGCCTAAACGCATTTCCGTACACATCCGGCCACGTGATGGTGATGCCTTACGCGCATTTGGACCGTCTTACAGCCCTTCCGAAAGAGACCGCGCACGAGTTGATGGACCTGGCGCAGCGCACTGAAATGGCTTTGGAACGCCTCTACAAACCGCATGGATTTAATTTTGGAATGAACCTCGGCCAGGCCGCAGGCGCAGGCGTCGCCGGCCATTTGCACCTGCACGCCCTGCCCCGCTGGAGCGGCGATACCAACTTCATGACGACGGTGGCTGAGACGCGGATTCTGCCGGAGGAATTGGAGATGACTTGGAAGCGGATGCGGGCGGCGTTTGCGGAGTTGGCTAAATTCTGAAAGAAGTTCATTCGGATTTATGCGTAACTGATTTGGAATCCCTGCCAAATTGAACTAAAGAAGTACTCCTGGAGAAAAAATCTCCTATTCTTGCTGACAAATTGGATAAAATGGTCTATATTTACGTATTCAAGAGGAAATTTCTCTAAAGGTGCCAAAATGTTACTACGATTTTCCGTCGAGAACTGGATGTCCTTCCGCGATAAGGTGACTCTCGATATGGTCGCCACCCGTGAGGAACAGCATGCTGACCATATTGCAACGATCAAAAAATATGGTCTGAAAGTGCTGCCCGTTGCTGTCATATACGGAGCAAATGCATCGGGCAAGAGCAACCTTATTAAAGCTCTACGCTTTGCCCAACAATTCATTACCGATCCGCCGAAGGCCGATACTCCTATACCGATAAAGCCGTTTCTTCTTGGCAAGGACTCTACTGGGCATGCAACGACCTTCCGCTTCGACCTTTTGATTGAAGATACGGTTTATGAATATTGGTTCTCTCTAACAACGAAGAGAGTGACGCGAGAGGGACTCAAGCGAATCAATGCAACCTCTAAGGAGACTTTATTCGAGCGCAACAGCGAAGGAGATAACTTCAAGTTGTCCAAAAAGATCCAAGAAGTCGATCAACAGCATTTTGCATTTCTTGGGACTCATGAAAATCAACTTTATCTAACAAACTCCGTCTCTCAAAAACTCACTGAATTCAAGCCTGTATTCAATTGGATTGAAAAGGGCATAGTTATCATTCGCCCAGATTCGCGATATATGGGAATGATGGAAATCACAAGTCATCACAATCCTAAATTTAAAGAGATGTCAACTAGATTGCGCGATCTCGATACGGGAATTTCGGCAATGCGCCACATTGATATCTCTACCGAAAGCATTTTTCCAAAAGAGGTTCTGGTCGAGTTGGCAACTAACCTAAAGGAAGGTCAGTCCCTCCCGCTCAGTCCACCAATCAGCGAGGACGGAATCTTCTTGCACAAGAAGAATGGCAAATTAACTGTTCGACGACTTGCGCCAGTTCACGAGTCTGAGAGCGGAAAAGAGATACTCTTCAGCTTCGCTGACGAGTCGGATGGAACTCGCCGCCTACTTGACGTTTTGCCTGCATTTTTGTCTCTTGAAGGGGGATTAACCCCCTCTGTTTTTGTCATCGATGAATTGGATCGCAGCCTGCACTCAAACCTAACCAGAAGCCTTCTCGAACACTACCTTGGGCGGCGAACAGACTCCTCTCGTTCCCAGTTAATTTTCACCACACACGATACTCAACTGATGACACAGGATATTTTCCGTCGAGACGAGATTTGGATAACAGAACGTGAACCGGATGGAGCGTCAAAGCTCGCTGCATTCAGCGAATTCAAGGACGTGCGCAAGGACAAGGACATTCGCAAGAGTTATTTGCAAGGCCGGCTTGGGGGTGTACCAAAGATCCGAAGCAAAGTTGTTGCGTACGAAAATGAGGCTACAGCGCGATGAAATCTCGCTTCCGCCGTCCTATGGGCCAGCGCCGTTACAAACGTATGTTCGTTATCGTTGCCGAAGGCAGGGTTACGGAGCAAGAGTATTTTCAGCTACTGAACGATGAATCAATCATTCGCGTACATTGTCTAAAAAACCGGACCAATCTTACTCCACAGGAAGCTTTGCTGCGGATTCGTGAGCATATCAGAAAAGAACCTCTCAGAAAGCACGATGAAGCCTGGGTTGTCGTCGATAAAGACTCTTGGATAGAGGCACATCTTGATGAGTTGCACAATTGGTCGCAAGGCCGCTCCAATTATGGATTCGCCCTCAGCAATCCGAAATTCGAGTTGTGGCTGCTCCTGCATTTCGAGGATGCCAAAGGTGTGTGCACAGGTGCGCAATGCAGCAAGCAACTTGACAAACATCTTCCTGATTACAACAAACACCTAGATGCAAGAAAGTTTACACTTGAAAGATTTGAGGCTGCGATCGATAGAGCAAAGAAGCGGGACATTCCACCGTGCTCCGATTGGCCTCACAAAACCGGATCCACTGTATATAAATTGGTCGAAAAGATACTCGAATCGGACACAACTCGTTATACTCCCATGCCGAGATCTGGTTGAGTCTAGCGGTCTATTCCGCTTCGCCGCTCTCTTCCGCCGCGGCCGCCAGCGCTAACCCCGGTTGCGACCACTCCAGCGACTCCATCTCGCGCACTTCGGATTGCAGCTTGTTGACCTCGGATAACTCGCCATCGGAGTGAGCTAACTCGCCTAGCTGCCTGCCGTAAGAAAAGACTCCGCCTTTGCCTTCAATGGTGCCGAGAAACTTGTTGTAATAATCGACGCTGCTGCCCAGCGCATTCCCGAGCCGCGTGACGTGCCCCTGCGCCACCACCAGCTTTTCGTAAATCTTCTTGCCCATCTCGTGAATCGCTTTTGCGTTTTGCGTAATCTCCGATTGCTGCCAGCCGAACTCGACGGCTCGCAAAAGAGCAATCAGCGTCGTTGGTGTGGCCATGACCACATGGCTCTGCGCGCTGAATTCAATCAGGGATGGATCGGCCTCCAGTGCCGCACTGAACAACGCTTCGCTGGGCAAAAAACAGACGACAAAATCGGGAGTGTTCTCAAACTGCTTCCAGTAAGCCTTGCTCGACAGGTCTTTGAGATGCGCTTTGACCCTTGCTGCGTGCGCTGCAAATCGCACCGCTGCATCGGCTGCGCCCGGAGCGTCGAGAAACGCATCCAGCGGAGTCTTGGCATCAACGACGATCTCGCGGCCATTGGGCAGTTTGATCGTCATGTCCGGACGCAACATCCTGTCATCGTCGTCGCGCGCGGTCACCTGCTGGGAAAACGAGCAGTACTGCACCATTCCCGCGTACTCCACGCAGCGCTTCAGTTGCAGTTCGCCCCAGTTGCCGCGCGTTTTGGGAGCCCGCAAAGCGGTAATCAACTGCGCAGTCTCACGTTGCAGTCCGTCAAGAGATTTCGGTATGGCTTCTTTCATTTCGGTCACGAGAGTTTCGACCTTGCCATATGCGCCCTCACGGGCCTTTTCCATTTCCCGGGTCTGCGTGTCCAGTTTGACCAAAGTCTCTTTCAAAGGATCGAGCATATTTTTGATGGCCAGTTCCTTGGCTTCCAAGGTCAACTTTGCTTCTTTGCTTTGTCCGCCAAGCTCATTTTTGGCAAGGGTAAGGAAGCTATCGTTGTTATCCCGCAGTGCTTTTGAGGCAAGGTCCGCAAAGGCCTTGTCCAGGTCGGCCTTCATCTGCGTGTACTTTTCCTCTTGGGCCTTCTCACGAACTTCGGCCAGTTTTCGCTCACTAGCCAACGCTTGGTCGACTTTTTCCCTGGTACCTGCACGGCCCTGGCGAAATCCCAACCAGAGCCCAAGAAGAAAGACGGCAACGGCAACCAAAGCAAAAACGACGGCAGTGTTTCCCACGAAAAAATCCTCTTCGCCTAATGTACGCCTTCCGCCTGTGTATTTCCCGCAAATTTCGGCTTGTTTTCCAATCCCTGTTCCCTGAACCCTGCCCCCTGACCCCTTTCCGGCTTTTCCCTGCCTTTACACACCCACATCCGCCCGTTAGACTTGAAGTTACGGGGGAACTGTACATTTCTTTCGGGCGTGGCGATTGTATTTTTCTGCCGCGAGCCTATTTTGTGTGCAGGCGCAGTCTGAGTTGGCAAGCCCCGGAGAGATTTCCAAGATTTGAAAATCACGAGGAGAACCACGCATGGCCGTTGAAGAAAAAGTCAAACAGATCATCGTCGAGCAGTTGCAGGTCGATGAGGCCGAAGTCACCCCCGGCGCCAGCTTTCAGGAAGACCTGGGCGCGGATTCGCTGGATGTAGTCGAGCTGGTTATGCAGTTCGAAGAGGCCTTCGACATCGAGATTCCCGACGAGGACGCCGAAAAGATCAAGACCGTCAAGGACGCGATCGATTACATTGAGAAACATGCGAAAGGCGGCAAATAGCCAGTGCCGCGCCGAGTCGTAATCACCGGCCTGGGGCTGATGTGCGGTGTGGGCAACACTGCTCCCGAGGTCTGGCGGCAACTTTTAGCCGGAGCCAGCGGTATGGGGCCCATTCAGGGCTTCGACACCACTGGCTTCCCGGTCACCTTTGCCGCTGAAGTCAAAAACTTTGACCCGCTCAATTTCGTTGACAAAAAAGAATCGCGCAAGATGGGGCGCTTCATCCACTATGCCTTTGCCGCCGTGCATGAGGCGCTCACCCAGTCGGGTCTCCAGATCACTCCGGAGAACGCCGAACGGGTAGGCGTCTTTATCGGCTCCGGCATCGGCGGTTTTGAAGTGATTGAGCGCGAGCATTCCGCCCTGCTGGCTGGCGGTCCGCGCAAAATTTCGCCCTTCTTTATTCCCGCAGCAATCGTGAACATGGCTGCCGGTCAGGTGAGCATCCGCTACGGGGCTACCGGACCAATTTCAGCCACGGCCACGGCCTGCGCCACTTCGGCCAACGCTATCGGCGACTCCGTGCGCATGATACTGCACGGCGACGCCGATGCAATGATCGCCGGCGGCGCAGAGGCTGCTGTCACACCGCTTTCCGTGGGAGGATTCGCCTCCATGCGCGCGCTTTCCACGCGCAACGACGAGCCTGCCCGCGCCAGCCGTCCCTTCGACAAAGACCGCGACGGTTTTGTCATTGGCGAGGGAGCCGGCATCCTTATTCTTGAGGAGCTGGAATTCGCCAGGGCGCGCGGTGCAAATATCCTGGCTGAGATTATCGGCTATGGCATGAGCGCCGACGCCCATCACATGACCAGCATCGCTCCCGAAGGCTTGGGCGCGCAGCGCAGCATGAGGGCAGCTCTGAAAGATGCCGGAATCCGTCCGGAAGAAGTGGGGTATGTGAATGCCCACGCCACGGCGACTCCAGCCGGCGACGGCAACGAATCGCAGGCCATCGAAGCAGTTTTTGGCGAGCACGCTCTGAGCCGCAAGTTCAAGGTCTCTGGCACCAAGTCCATGCATGGTCACCTGCTGGGCGGCGCCGGCGGCCTGGAAGCCGGCATCTGCGTGCTGGCGCTGCAAAATCAAATGCTGCCGCCCACCATCAACCTGGAAAATGTTGATCCCGAGTGCCATCTGGACTACGTGGCCAACAAGGCGCAAGCCCACAACTTCGACATTGCCCTGTCGAATTCCTTTGGCTTTGGCGGCATCAACGCTACGCTTATTCTGCGCCGGTGGGCGGAGTAAGACAGACTCTAGCCGTTAGCTTCCAGCTACTAGCTTCAAAAGCAAACAGCGCGAATCCCAACCGGATTCGCGCTGTTTGTTTTGGCGTCCTTTCCGTCATTTTTCAGGTGAGACTATAATTATCCTATCTGTGTTATACTTTTTGCATGACCGCAGCACGAAGGCCGGTCCAGAAGCCCGTCAAAGTCACGGACGAAGCCGCGCTCGTTCGCTGCGTCGCCGGAGATGGGTTGATTCGCGAGGAAGTGGGGAAAGACGTGGATGGAAGGGTTGTCCGCTACAACCTCGCTTTTATCAACTTCCATTTGTACGCCAGGGATAGCGGGCGGGTTCTCGGTTATGACACCGCTCACGGGCGGCCGCATCGTCACTATGCCGGCTCCGTCGATGAAATTAAGCCAGTTCCCTGCGAAGTGATTCTGGACCGTTTTCTGGCTGAAGTTGATTTATTGAAAAGGAAGAGTCGATTATGAAAACCATGATCCACACAGACGGGCTTGAAGGCTGGGCAAAGCGCGCCAAGGCGCGCGCCAAGGCGATGGACGAGGGCCGGCCTTTTCCTCATTCCCGCGGCATCACCTTCGAGAACGCCGCGGATATGGTTAGGCTGCTTACTCCCGCCCGGCTCAATCTCTTTGAGGCAGTGAAGAAGCAGACGGTTTCCATTCGTGATCTTGCCCAAGTTCTAGGCCGCGACGTGAGCGCGGTGCGCCGCGATGTGACCGCACTGGAAAAGTTCGGGATCGTATCTTCGCAACAAGTTGCGAACCCCGGGCATGGAAGAATTCGGATGGTCTCGGCCCCGGCCAGCATTTCAATTTCAGCAGAGCTATAAACTCGACACCGAAACAGAACTAAAGCAATTGTGCAAACAGCGCGAATCCCAACCGGATTCGCGCTGTTAATTTTTTCAGACTCTAACTTTACCTTAGCTGGTCGCTGCCGCCCAGCCTACGCTGATCAGCATGAAGAGCACCCACCATCCGAAGACCGCAAAATAACCGGAGTTTCGTTTAACGCGCGCGACGATGGCCGTCCCAATCCCCAGCACCACAAGTGCCCAAATAGTCGTCAGATCCAGCCAACTTGCCAATACGTAGAGCGCTTTTGGAGTCTCCTGCTGGCTCAGAAAGGCTCCCACGCTGGTGGGCGCAAAGTTCTGGAGGTTGAACGTCTCAGGCGCGCCTCCGGCAAAAATTGCAACGGCTCCCAGCAATGATTTGAATATTCTCGGCAAATCCGCATACATCCAGACGGCAAAAATGCTCCCGTAGGTGGCCTTGCCGCCAAAGACGAAATTGATGGTGCCCCATAGCCCGAGAGCTCCCAAGGCCGTAACGGCCAAAACGATGAGTGGCGCGGCCGCAAACCCGCCTTCGATGCTGTACTGGGTATATTTCTGAGCTGTCGCACGCGCTTCCGGAGGCGCGCTCGCCAGCTTCTCTTGCGTTTTTTCGTCTGCCCGCAATACGTTATCCGCCACCTGTCCCCAGCCCACCTTGAGGGTGATGGCCGCAAACAGAACGTAGCCTGCCAGGATGGAAATAATGAAGGGCATCCACCAGCTCCGGTTGCCGCGCTTGATGTCTTCAAAGGTCTTGGAAGGCGCGCTGAATATATTGCCCACGCGCTGCATCTGGGAAAGGCTGGTTGTTTCGGCGGTGGTCGGAATCCCTGTCTCGCTCATGATCTCCCTCGCTCAGCCACATAGGGCTATGGCCGCGATTGTAACCTCGCAGGGGCCGTTCGGCACAGTAGAAAATTCGATTGATTGTTAAATCAAAGCCCTGAACTATTTGCCAAAGCCTGTATTGAATGAGCCTGTTCAGGCTTGTGGCGCGCCGGTTTGGCAGCCGCATAGCTTTTGTAGACGGTGATGTGAAAGCAGGCCTGGTGGAACTCTTCCTCCACATCGATTTTGCCGGCGTTTTCCAGGGGCAGCAGCCAGGCGCGCATCCAACTGATTTGCTGCCGGCTCATGCCGCGCTTGGCAATGTCGATGGTGGCTCCAGTCAGGTGCGGGCTGGCAATATCGCCTTCGGCAGAGGTCGCATTGCCGTTGACCTTTTCCAATTGCTTTTGGTAGGCAACCGTCCTCACCGCCGAGCTGACCTCCAGCGGGCTGTGAAACGCGGCTGCGTGGGCGCGGGCCAGTTCGGTAAGAAATGTCGCCGTCCAGGGGCGGCAGTAGCGCCGGTTCACCGGCAATTTTTCGTTCACCGTCAGCGCAGGCGAAACCGGCACCGGGACCAGCATTCCGCGCGTGATGCGGTCGGCCAGATCGTCGTCGTCCTGAATCCGTTCCAGGTTGTCGGCTTCCGTCCTTTCGTTTTGGCGCACCAGAGACTCAAAACTTCCGCGCAGCGGCGGCGGCATAGCGCTCTCCCGCTTGCGCAGCGCAACGGTTACGGCGGGGTTCTCCTCTGTTTCAGCTCGTTGATTGGGTATTGCGGCGAGATGGGGTTTGGAGGATTGATGGGAGCGAAAAGTCTTTTCGCGCCGTTCAGAATGCGCAACCCCGCGCGCACGATCGCGGACTGCCTTACTCTGCGCCTTTTTATGGGAGGCAGTTGAGGCGCGGCGAGAGGAGGCCGCGGATGCGGCGCTCGTGTGCGACTTTGCCGGATGTTTCCGTGAGCCGCTCGCTGGGCTCGCGAGGAGCACCGCCATTACAAAAATGATAAACAGGCTTCGCCGCATAAAGGAGTGTGCGGAGAATCCAGAGCAACTCCAGTGTAGGCCAATTCGGCTTTTCTTCCGAGTACCTGCCAGGGTTCGTTTTTGTCTGATAATGAGCCGCTCGAATTGCCTTTGATTCTCCGCCCTTGACGGCTGCCTCTGCGAATGTTCGACTTGTTCAGGAACAGGATTGGGTGAGCCGATGCAGTTGCCTCAATTTACCCTCGACGATTACGAAAAAATCTTTGCCGATCGCCATCTGCTGCACGGGGTGGTGGCAAAGTGGGCTAAAGCCCACCCGCAAGTTCCTGCCCTCGTCAGCGCCGAGGGGGATCGAGCCGTCACCTGGGGCGAATTCGACCGCCTGACCACGGCGATGGCGGCGGAACTCTTGCGACTGGGCTTTGCCAAGGGCGATTTTCTCGTCACCCTGCTGCCGTTTTCCGTGGACCATGTTCTGCTGGAATACAGTTGCTTCAAAATCGGCGTCATCGTTGCCCCGCTGGATTTGCGCCTGACTCCCGCCGAAGTGCTGCGCGCGTTGGAGACCCTGAAGCCGCGAGGTTTTGCCGGCCTCGGCGTGAAGGCGCCGCTCGATTTGCGCCCTCTGTGGCGCGCCGTGCAGGCAAATTGCCCCTGGATTCAGCACTGCATCGTGATGGATTCGGACGAGGCTATTGAAGGCACACGCACTTTTCAGTCAATTGCCGAGCCGGCAGAACGCGGCGATGCGGTTGCAAACGCCGATGCCCTGGCGAAGATTCATGTGACGCCGGACGATGGCGCGCTGGTGATTTTCACCACCGGCTCAACCGGTTCGCCCAAGCCCGCCTTGCTCTCGCATCGCAACATCACTGTGCAAAATATGTGCATCTGCGGCGCGTTTTTTGGCGGAGACAGCGGCACGCGCACGCTGGTCAACTTGCCTGCATCGCACGTTGGCGGGCAAACCGAGGCGCTGATGAGCACGCTCTTCGGCGGCGGGACGGCAGTCCTGCTGGAGATTTTTGACGCCGGACGTTCCCTGCGCGCTATTGCCCGGCATGGCGTGCAGATTCTGGCGCAGATTCCCGGCATGTACAACCTGGAGTGGATGCTGAAGGACTTCGACCGCCACGATCTTTCCAGCCTGAAGTTTGCCGCTTATGGCGGGCACGCTGTCTCGCGGCCATTCATTGACAAACTTACAGCGATGGCGCCGGTGATTGGTACTGGACTGGGCCTCACGGAGGCCGCGGGTTTCTGCACCTACATACAGGAGAGTGCCGCCGAACGCGATGCATCTGATCAGGCGATTCTCGCCGGGCTCGGTGTGGATATGCCGATTTATCCCTGCACCATTCGCCAGCCCATGCGCGAGGATGGCAATGCCGGAGATGAGTTGCCCACGGGCGAGATCGGCCATGTTTGCTTTCGCGGGCCGCAGACGTTTCTCGGCTACGTCAACGATCCTGAAGCGACAGCCAAGGCAGTCTCGCGCGATGGCTATTTGTATACTGGCGATTTGGGCCGCAAAGACGATGCAGGATTGCGCTTGACCGGCCGCGAGAAATGGGTCATCAAGTCTTTCGGCTACCAGATTTTCCCCGGCGATGTGGAGCAGCACATCTGCGCCCTTACGGAGAAGGTGGCCAACTGCGTAGTGGTCGGCGTGGCGCATGAGGTTGTCTCTGAAGCGCCTGTGGCTTTGGTCGAAAAGAAGCCGGATGCCGCACTGCCACGCAAAGAACTGGATCGCCACGCGCGTAGTTTGCCATCGTTCATGCGACCGCGTCACTGGATCATTTTGGAATCCGGCCAGATGCCGCTGAACCGGGTAGGCAAACCGGACTACGTGCGCGCCCAGCAGATAGCTCGCGAGGAGATTGCCGCGTTGCGCGAGCGCGGCGAGTGGGACAGCGCGCATATCACGGGCGGCGCAATAGAGAACCCATAGAATCTTTGGTATGGACCGCACTGCAAAAGCAAAATTGGTATATACTTTTGGTAGATACTTTTTTGGGGGCGGGGCGATGGCCACGAGCATGGGAACAAGTAAAAAACCGGCAAATGCCAGGCTGTTCTGGAATGGCCGCAGCCAGGCTGTGCGCCTGCCCAAGGAGTTTCGCTTTGAGGGCGACCGGGTGCGCGTAAGTCGCATGGGCGCGGGAGTTTTGCTGGAGCCCGTGCTGGAAACCAAAAAGGAGACGGTCGGGGAGTGGTTCGCGCGGATCGATGCGATCGAAGGCAACCCGCTCTCTCCTGAAGGACGCAAAGGCGCCGATCTTATCGCGGCGATGCAGGCCTCACCTTACAAAGAGATTGTCCTTGAGCCAGAGCGCCGGCCAATGCCGGTGCGCGAAATCCGGTTCTGATGCCCTGGCTGCTTGATACCAATGTCCTGTCGGAATTACGACGGCCGCGGCCGGAAGCAAGAGTAGTCGCCTTCGTGGCAGGATGCCCGCTTCATCAGCTTTACATCAGCGTGGTCACGCTTGCCGAGATTCGATTCGGTATCGAACTGATTGATGAGCCGGTCCGGCGGGCCACACTCTATGACTGGCTGACGCATCGGGTGCGGCCGATGTTCGCGGGGCGAATTCTTCCGTTGAGCGAAGAGGTCATGCTGAAGTGGCGGCTGCTGATTGAGGAAGGCCGCAAGTCGGGTCATACGTTTTCACAGCCGGACCTGATGATTGCCGCCACGGCTCTTCACCATGGCCTCACCGTCGTCACGCGCGACCGCAGCGAGTACGACTATGCGTCTGTGCCGGTGCTTGATCCGTGGGATAAGCAATAGGCGGCTTAAAGCACGAATATGACACGCTGATTGCGGGGCAGGCCTTTGCGCGGAATCTGATTCTTGTTACGGCGAATACGCGGGAGTTTGGGAGGGTGAAGGGGCTCGTTGTGGAGGATTGGACGGCGTAGAACAATCAGGAGAGGAATGCAATCTGGTTATGAACGTGGACGAATCGAAGTTTCCATATGGTTATGTGCCAGAGCACCTGAAGGAAAGGGTCAAAAACTGGAGAAGTCTTTCGGTCGGTGAGCGAATCGAGCTAACGCATGAGTTGAGCGTGGCGGCATGGGCGAAGATTGGCGTTGTCCACGATCCGAGCAAGCCGATGGATAAGACGATCCGGAAGTTTCGCCGCAAGGAGAATGGAGAACTGGAAGCCTGTTGACCGATGCTGACGCTCGATAGTGGCCTCACAGATCCCAAAATCCGGAGCTGGGGCACTTTCAAATATTCGAAAACCACGCTTCGTCAACGCTATAGACTTGGACCGTCTTCGTTGAAACTCCCATTCCGAGTTCCTTAAGTTTTTCGGCAAACTCGGTGCCATCAAGCAGGTCAATTGGCGGAGCCCCATCGCGCGTTGCTTCCTTCACTGCTGCAGGTGTAAAAGTCCCTGTTGTAATGTACAGGCCTTTATCAGCACGTCCCATCATTGCTCCACGAAAATCTCTCATCTCACCCGCACTGACGGACCCCTTGTATCGCTTGCATTGGAAAAGTACATGGAAACTCATCAGGCCGTTGATCCGAGCGATTCCTCGTCCGTCAATTCCCCCGTCTCCACTTCGACCGGTAACCTCCACTTGCGTGAAACCTGACTCTCTCAACACGCGCTGAACAAGCCTCTCAAACGCTGCTGGCGCGAGATTTTGCGTTAAGACTATGTGTAGTTTATGTTTCCACTCCTCCTGTTCCTCGGAAACCTCAATAATAGGTGCTGCTTCAGCAGTAACTTCACTACTCTTGCTGTCCTTTTCTTTCTTATCGAGCGCACGGACGAACTGGACAACTTTATGGGGGTCAACTTTGCCGGATTCTTTGGCGTTCTGGTTTAACGACCAGATACCCCTCGATGAGTTTTCTAACAACCCGTACTTTTTCAAGTAGGTACGCGCCCATGCGAGTCGATACGCAACCTCTGTCTGATTGCTTTTTTCGGGGTCATGTAGCTGCGAAATTACCTCATCGGAAAACCGTTCTAACTCGACAACCTTGTCGTAAATTTCTTCAATTGAACCCGACCCTCCAAGCGTTTGCAACGCGCCAAGTAGTGGGTTCATTAGCTGGTCGAAGCTGGGTAACTTAATAGCCATGTCTTACGCTCCCAAGATGCTGCATTAGCCAAAATCGATATTACACCTACCGTGCATCCCAGGTCCCGCTATTAAGACCTGAGAGGACGCGCAACCCTATTGCAACCGCGCTGGCTCGTCGTGATTGCCGTTGATTTCATCGGGGGGATAATGACGGGGGCGGCAAGGATTCGGTTCGGCGAGCGCTTCTACCGCATTAACGGATTTTCCGTTTAGCCTTGGCGCGCGCCCGCGTCTTCCGCGCCTGTTTCTTCATTGCAGCCACCTCACGCAGCTTTTCCGCGTCCGCGATGTCCTGATGCCGTCCCGAAGCGAGCTTATTTTTAATCAGGTGCTCGAGGGATATGACATGCGCCGGAGTATCACGATCGAGAAACGTCTCAACCCTATCCTTCCACGCCTCGTCGAAGTGAACAGCGGCTATGCCTTGCAGGATGTCAACACGGTCCGGCTCGATACCGATTTGAAAGACGGATGAATGCGCATCATTAAAATCGGCCGGCGTCATTTTGCCCAAGGGCGCGCCGTACTCCTTGAGAGCGGCAAAGACAAGCTGACTGTTTGCTTCATCGGCCTTGATAAACACATCGAGGTCTTTGGTGCCGCGAGGGTCGGCATGAACGCCGACAGCGTGCGCTCCGATCACAAGGTATTTCACCCCGTGCGCATTGAAGGCAAGGATTAGGTCTCTTTGGTCCTTGAACATAATGCGAATGCCTTTCGTTGAACGCCTGCACTCAAGCTGCTTTCCAATCAGGCCGGACAACCCTTTTCAGCCTCCGGTTTGAGGGCCGGAAACTCAAATCGATTCCTTTGGCAAAATACGCTTCCCTGACTACATCGTCGACGGCATCCATGCGCTCGGCTACAGTGCGGCTTTGCCAAAAACGGTAAGCTTCCAACCGTTGAGATTTCAGGTCCGTAATCCTTCGGATTGTCCTTGTCGTACGCATACTCCGTGTCTCCTCACTGCAGCAGCGTCGGCTCGTCGTCTTTGCCGTTGCCGTTCAACTCTTCGGGCGGGATGATGACGGCAGCAGCGACCTTGTCGTCGGCTTCGAGGTTCAACAAGCGGACGCCTTGGGTGGCGCGGCCGGCGGCGCGAATCTGTTTGGTGTCGATGCGGATGATTTTGCCGAACTGGCTGATGACCATCAACTCGCTGGTATCGTCCACCAATTGAATGCCGCTGACACGGCCAATGCGCGGCGTGACGGCCATGTTCTTGACGCCCTTACCGCCGCGGGTTTGCAGGCGGTAGGCCTCCACATTGGTGCGCTTGCCGAAGCCGTTTTCGGTGACGGCGAGAATCAGGTACTCGCCCGGCTCGTGCTTTTTGGGCGTCACCGCGACGCCGACCACGTAATCGTTTTTGGCGAGATCGATGCCGCGCACGCCGTAGGCCGGACGGCCCATGGAGCGGACATCGTCCTCGTCAAAACGAATCGCCATGCCCAGATGCGTGGCCAGAAAAACAATCTGGTTTCCGTCGGTGATGCGCGCCTTGACCAGCTCGTCGCCGTCATCGATGCCGATGGCGATGATGCCGCGGGACATCACGTTGCTGAAATCCTTGAGCGGCGTCTTCTTGACGGTGCCTTTTTGCGTGGCGAAGAAGATGAACTTGCCTTCTTCTTCCAGGTCGCGCACGGGCAGGATGGCGCGGACATTTTCGCCGGGCTGCAGATCGAGCAGGCTCTGCATCGATTTGCCCTTGCCCGCCGCGCCCACGTCGGGAATTTCGTAAACCTTGAGCCAGTAGACGCGTCCTGTGTTGGTAAAGCAAAGCAGGAAGGCGTGCGTCGAATCGACGATCAACTGCGCGACAAAATCCTCCTCGCGCGTCTTCATGCCCATGCGCCCGGTGCCGCCGCGCCGCTGCTGGCGATAGATGCTGATGGGCGTGCGCTTGAGGTAGCCCTGGTGGCTCACCGTCACCGCGCACTGCTCGTCGGCGATCAGGTCTTCCAGTTGCAACTCCGCGCTCTCGTCGATGATCTGCGTGCGGCGCGCATCGCCGTATTTGTCGCGAACCTCTTCGAGTTCCTTGACGATCACCGCGCGCAGCTTTTTCTCGCTGGCCAGGATCGTTTCGTACTCGGCGATGCGTTCGCGGACTTCTTTCAACTCCTTGAGCAGCTCCTCGATGGAGAGCTGCGTGAGGCGGTAGAGTTGCAATTCGAGAATCGCGTCGATCTGGCGCAGCGTGAGGCCTTTTTCCTCGTGCGGCAGCCGCTCGCGGTCCAGGTTGAGAATAATCGTGGTTCCCTTGCTCCACGCATACAGATTCTCGCGCGCCTCGGCTCGCGAGCCGGATGCGCGAATAATTTTGATAACCGCGTCGAGATTGTCGAGCGCAATCTTGAGGCCTTCTAAAATGTGCTCGCGCTCGCGCGCCTTGCGCAGCAGGAAGACGGTGCGCCGCTGCACCACGTCGATGCGGTGATCGATGAAGCAGCGAATCGCCTGATCCAGCGGCAATTCGCGCGGTTGCCCGTTCAGCACCGCGAGGAAAATCATGGAAAAACTTTCCTGCATCTGCGTGTGCTTGTAGAGCTGGTTAAGCACAATCTCCGGCTGCGCGCCGCGCTTGAGCTCGATGACAATGCGCATGCCGTCGCGATCGCTCTCGTCGCGCACGTCGCTGATGTCGTCAACAATTTTTTCTGTCACCAGCTCGGCGATGCGCTCGATGAGCTTGGACTTGTTAACCTGATACGGAATTTCGGTGACGATGATCGCCTGTTTTTCCTTGGTCAGGCTTTCGAGCGCGGTTTTGGCGCGCATCAGGAAGCGGCCGCGGCCGGTCTTGTAGGCCTGCGGAATGCCGCTCTTGCCGTAGAGAAATCCGCCGGTGGGGAAATCCGGCCCCTGCACATGCTTGAGGACTTCGGCCAGGCCTGCGCTGGGATTCTGCACCAGTTCGATGGCTGCGTTCACCACCTCGGTCAAATTATGCGGCGGAATGTTGGTGGCCATGCCGACCGCGATACCGCTCGATCCGTTGACGATGAGATTGGGAAAACGCGTGGGCAGCACCGTTGGCTCTAACGTGGACTCGTCGTAGTTGGGCACGAAGTCCACAGTCTCCATCTCGATGTCGGCCAGCAACTCGCCCGCCAAGCGCTCCATGCGGCACTCGGTGTAACGCATCGCCGCGGGCGGATCGCCGTCCACCGAGCCGAAGTTGCCCTGCCCGTCTACCAGCGGATAACGCAGCGAGAATGGCTGCGCCATGCGCACCAATGTGTCGTAGATGGCCGAGTCGCCGTGCGGATGGTAAACGCCCATCGCCTGGCCGACGACCTTGGCGCACTTGGTGTATTTTTTGTTGTACTCCAGGCCCATCTCGCTGAGCGTGTAAAGCACGCGGCGATGTACGGGCTTCAACCCGTCGCGGGCATCGGGCAGCGCGCGCCCGATGATGACGCTCATCGAGTAGTCGAGATAGGAGCGGCGCATCTCCTCTTCAATGTTGATAGGAATGAGGTTGGCGCCGCCGTGCGGTGGAGTGCCGCCATCAAGAGGAAGGAGGGGATTCTTATCGTCTGCCATAGAGGTCATTTCAGGCCCGCTGGAAGGCGGCGGAAAAGGTCCGGAAAATGGGGGGCCGGGCTCCGCGGGCTGTGCTTCTATTTTACCTCTTCAAAGAGGGTTTCAGCAAGGCAGGAATCGTTAAATAAGTCCTTATTTTGCTTTAATTTATGACTTACTTAGAACTCCTGAAACCTGGTCTCTGGCAGATGTCGTGCCAGAGCCGGTTTTTGCTTTGGATTTGGTCATTCAACCTCCTTTATTTTTCACGTTTGTTCCTCTGCGAAATCTCACAGCAGCCCCGGCAAACTCAGCACGCAAAAGACCGCCTGCAGCAGCACAATTGCCCCGGCGGCGGCCATCGCCAAACGCCCTCGCGGCCCCTCGTACGCGTCGGCAAAGACTCCGCCGATAAATGTGAGCAGAAACGGCAACGCCCACATCCAGGGAGTGCCTTGCGCGCCTGTCATCACCAGTGACATCAAAGCTATTGCGCAGACCAGCGGAACCGTATTGCCAAAGTAACGCGAGCGTCGCAAGCCTAGATACAACACAACAGCAGCGGCGGCGGCCACGGTAACTCCGGCATTGGGCAGCGCGGAGAAGAATCGCTGCGCCGGATCAAGTGACATCCATAACAACCCGGCAGCCGAACGGAAAAGATAGCTGAATGCATCCGGTGAGAAACCGTAACAGGCAAAGACAACTACCATCGCCCCGGCCACGGCCATCAACATCACCGGCAATACCTGGCTCCTGCGGCCCTCGGCCACCCACAGCATCGCCACAAGACCCGCCAGTGTCACCACGAGCAGCGCAGCAATGTGCGCAGACGCCGCAAGGCCAAATGCCGCCATCAGCAACACGACGCGCGGTCTCCATTTGCGTCTCGGCCCCTGCATCGCGTGGGCAACGCCTATGCAGGTGTACACTCCGCCATAAACTCCCAGCGCGGCCAGCAACTCTGCATTCGGCGTTACGCAGGCACGCAGCACTGCGGGCGAAAAGCAGTAGAGCGCGAGCGCCGTGTAGCCGCCGAGGTTGCCGTAAAGCCGCCGCGTCACCCACCACAGCCCCGCGCCCAGCAAAAATCCCGCCCCAAGAAACGGCAGGCGCAGCAAGAGCAAAGTGAACTTGAGCTGGTGGCGCAACTCCCAGGTAGACAACTCGCCGCTCGCCTGCACTACTTTGTCTTCCGGCTTGCGGAAGTGGTCCAGCGCGCGCTCCATGGCCAGATTCAGCGTCAGCGGCAATCCGGCCAGGCGATAAGCAAGAATCCCGTCGTGAATATTGCCGCAACTGGTAAAGTAGCCGGTCAACTGCGAAGGCCGCTCCCACATCTCGCGCCCGCACCGTGCGTACTGGTAATCGCGATCGGTCAGCGCCTGGCGGCTGATAAGCCAAAGCCCCTGCGCTAGAAACAAAGCCAGCAGCACCGCGGCAATGCGCTGCGGCAGGTTGAATTGAAAGCGGCGAATCCGTGCAAGGCGGTGAGTCATCATGCTGTGGGCAACGATACCAGTTTAAATGCTGAATCGCGGCGTTGGATTTTCGTTTTGCTTGCGTGGCCGTCATTCTGCTCACGCTGCGCATTTCGCTGATGTTACTCTTTCTCCATGACGGATTGCCTGGAAACCGAGCGGCTCTTCCTGCGGCAATGGCGAGAGCCGGACCGCCTGGCTTTTCGTGCTTTGAACGCCGACCCGCGCGTGATGGAATTCCTGCCTGGCCCGTGCGATTCCGAGGCTTCCGACGCGATGGTTGAGCGCATCCAGCAGCATTTCGAAGTGCATGGCTTTGGCCTCTTCGCGGCGGAGCTTCGCGCCACTCAATCCTTCATCGGTTACATCGGCCTTGCCGTTCCTCGCTTCGAAGCTCCCTTCATGCCTGCCGTCGAAATTGGCTGGAGAATCGCCGCTGAGCATTGGGGTAGCGGGTTGGCAACCGAAGGAGCGCGCGCAGTGCTTCGCTTCGGTTTTGAGTCCGTCGGACTCGACAGCATCGTCTCCTTCACGGTTCCGAAAAACATCCGCTCTCTGCGGGTGATGCAAAAAATCGGAATGACGCATGATCCGGCTGACGACTTTGACCACCCCCGCTTCTCCGAGGGCCATGCCTTGCGACGCCATTTACTTTACCGGATCAATCGCCGGCAGTGGAACGAACAAGAATCGCGCTGACCAGCCGCTTTTCGCAGCCAAACCAAATCGCTTTACTCCACCACCGCTCTACAAGCTACACTGGTCACGTCATGCTTACCCGCCGCCGCTTCGCCTTCAATGCCGCCGCACTCGCCCTCGCCTCCAACGCGCGCCTCGCATGGGCGCAAACCGCAAATGTCTATCGCAACCCCATCCTCGGCGGCGACCATCCCGATGCCAGCCCTATTCGCGTTGGCGACGATTTCTATCTCACCCACTCCAGTTTCGATTACGCGCCCGGACTGCTCATCTGGCACTCGCGCGACCTGATCAACTGGCAGCCTGTTGCCGCCGCCCTGCACCGCTACTACGGCGTAGTCTGGGCGCCTTACCTCTGCGAGTATCAGAACCACTTCTACATCTACTTCCCTGCCGCAGGCAGCCTGAAGGTGGTTCACGCCGATCAGCCGACCGGGCCGTGGTCTGAGCCGATTGACCTGGGCATCAAGGCCATCGACCCCGCGCACATCGCCGAGAATGGCCGCCGCTATCTGCACATGGCCGGCGGTCGCATGGCGGAACTCACCGCCGACGGGCTCGCCGTCAAGACTCCGCCGCGCAAGGTCTTCGACGCATGGCCCATGCCCGCCTCCATTCGCATGGAATGCACCTGTCTGGAAGGCCCCAAGCTGTTGGAGCGTGACGGCTGGTTTTATCTCAATGTGGCGGAAGGCGGAACCGGCGGCCCGGGCACCAGCCACGGCGTCATCTCCGCGCGCAGCCGCCACGTTGACGGACCCTGGGAGTATTCGCCTTACAATCCCGTCGTCCACACGCCGTCGCGCGACGACCGCTGGCTCTCGCTCGGCCACGGCCGCCTCGTCGATACGCCCGATGGCCGCTGGTACATCACCGTCCACGCATACGAGAATGGCTACCGCACGCTCGGTCGCCAGCTTCTGCTGCTGCCTGTCGAGTGGACCGCTGACGGCTGGTTCCGCATTCCCGCCGGCGTCACTGCCGATTCGGCAATTCCCATGCCCATCCCCGGCACAAGCCAGCAACCCTTCGCCGATCCATCCGACAATTTCACCTCACCGGAACTCGGCCTGCAATGGGGCTTCTGGCGCGAGTACGATCCGGCGCGCTTCACCACCGGCCACGGCGCACTCACCTTGCAGGCGCGCGGCAATTCGCTGGCGGATTCAAGCGCGCTCACCACCGCTGTCGGAGGCCACTCTTACACCGTCGAAGTTGATATCGAAGTCTCGCCCGGCTGCGAAGCCGGCATTGCTCTTTTCTACGATCCCGCGCACGTCGCCGGCATCCACATTGCGCCTTCTGGAATCGAAATCAAAATTCCCAATGGCTCGTTGAAAAATCGCATTGAAAAAGGCGCCACCCGCGCCGCCTTTCGCATCGTCAACGACCGGCAGGAAGTGGACTTCTACTATCGCCTGCCCGGCAAGCCGTGGATGAAAACGGAATCTTCCGCGGAAATCTCCGGCCTGCATCACAACGTGCTCGGCGGATTTCTCGACGTTCGCCCCGCCGTCTACGCCTGCGGCCAGGGCCAGGCGACATTCCGCGGATTCCGTTACTGGCCGCAGGTCAATGCGCCGGCGCTCTGATCAGGCGGCCCCATCTACCTGTTCAAGTGGTTTCATGGGAATCCCATCCAAATCTGGAACTCGCTGCATAATCTCCTCTTCCCTCTGGCGGCAGCGATTGCAAAATATGAACAGACCTTGTTCTCTATCCATCGGAAATCTATCCGCAGTAATGCAACAATATTTTCCCGCCAGTGATCGCTGAAAAATCAAAGCGGCGGTGGTTGCCGCCGCTTTGAATCCCGCCTGCCTGCTTTAATGCGGAGGCAAGGTATATTTGCTCTGCCACAAATCCACAAGAATCGGAGTGTCCACACTGGAACAATCGGTGGGGTGATAGTCCGTCTTCACCACGGTTATGTTATTGAAGCCCGGCTCAGCGTAGAACCACTTCACCGGCTTCTGATCTTTCCCCTTGAATCCGAAATCCTGATTCGGATCGCCTCTCAACAGATTCACTACGCACTCTTCCGCGTACACAATCAACGGATCGAGATCCGAAACCTGGATTCTGTTGCCGCAAAGTTTAGGCTGGGTCATTTCCGTCGCAACGCCAGTGCGGCTCGTGTTGGGAGCCTGCACCTTGCCGGTGACCGAATCGTTGGAAACATTGGCCAGTTTGTTCGCGCTGTTGGCATTGACTGTGGCGGTTTTTTCATTCGCGGGTTTGACCGCGGCCTGGTTTTGACCTACAGTGGCAAATCGGTCCTTCGATATGTTGACGTCAGATGCGGAAATGGTCCTAGTCTTTGCCGGCGTGATGGAGCAGGCGGGCGGACACGACAAACTCCCGTGCGGGTCCTGACTGTGGCTGACCAGCCACACAATCGCGTTCACCCTGGCCACCAGTGCGGCATATTGCGCATCCGGAGTGGTTTTGAAATTCACCAGTGTCACCGGCAGCTTGTAATGGGTGTCGTATTTTTCCTGCGCGCAGGTGGTCATCGCCGGGCGCGAACATCCCATCTGCACCGGCGTATCGGTTGTCGGCGAGTTGTCGAGCACCGTGACGATGCAATTCATGACAGTTGAATTACTCGCCACCTGCTGGCCCACCACAGGAACATTGAATCCGCACTGGTCCTGATCCGGAGGCCACAGCGACTTCACGATCCTGCATACGCCGTAGTCCGTTAACGAGGCACAACGGTATTTGTACGACGCAGAGCCCATATTTCCGCTCGGCGGGCAGTTGGACGGCTTGAGCCCGTTGGCGAAAGCTTTGTACTTCATCTGGTCCTGATTCACTTGCAGCGCGCACCATTGCGCGTTGGTCATCAACCCCGGCTGGCCATATTCGGCGATCTTCTTTGCATCGTCGGGGTAATTCTTGATCCAGTCATCCACCTGTGCAAACGGCGAAAAAACTATGTTGCACTCGTCCTGAATCATGGCAGAATACCGGCTGAAGTCCTTGAGCGCGAGGTTGTTCACGTCAAGGCCTGTTGTGTAGTAGGAGCCGCTCCAGTTGCTCGCCATCTTCCCCGCGCCTGTCAAAAGCATATTGAACATATCCTGGTCCTGCATGCTTGCGCGCTTCGCCAGCAGTTGCGGAATGACGGTTTTGGGAATGTCGGCATCCCGGTTGGCATGAACCTGCTTGCTGAACTGGCCGGAGACTTGATAGAGGAAAGTGCTGGTATCGTTTTGCAATGAATTTGGGGTTGAATACTTACTTTTCAACAAGGCCGCGGAGACGTTTTGATAACAGGATTTCATCCCTTGCGGGCTGGTCAGATTCTGTATGAGACCTGCCAAGCCGCTCTCTCCCTTGGTCTCCAATGCAGTGAGACCCGCGTTAAGCTGGGGAGCGAAGCATCCATCGTAGATTGCCTGCTGCGGCGGTTGCGGCGGCGGCGGGCTGCTGCTGCAATCGGCAAATGCGCAGTAGATTGCTTTTCCAACGTCGTAAAGACCCTCGCCCACATCCGCGAAGAATATGGCAATATCCTGGCCAACCTCGACCGCGGCCTCTATCAGTTCTTTGGCCATGTACGAACTGGCAATTGCCTGACAGATTAGACCGGGCAATTACCTGACAGTTTTTTCATTATCAGGCATTTTTTGTTTGTTCGCCAGACGGGCGCATGCGCCCGTCTGGCGAAGTCGTTTTGG
>Ga0316217_10001511_pt1 | contig 30022 bp, 25 predicted proteins | sample 1anoAmetaG_FD_203633 | JGI IMG/M metagenome (GOLD analysis project Ga0316217, IMG submission 203633) | Freshwater microbial communities from Trout Bog Lake, Wisconsin, USA - 1anoA | ecosystem: Environmental > Aquatic > Freshwater > Lake > Hypolimnion/Profundal zone | place: USA: Wisconsin... | reverse complement strand
GCGCCCCTGGGCCTTGAGGGCGGACTCGAGATACTCGAACCCGAAACGGCAAAGGCGATCCCGATGTTCTACGACGATGGTTGCGATCGCGGGCGTCCGCAGGAGCTGGGTGAGCTTGGCCCTGCGGCCATTCAGCCCCGAACCGACTTCGGCCACCGTCCGCGTGACCGGCAGTCCCTGCTTCGACGCGAACACCGCCAGGCGACCCAATGGCCGTTCCAGATTGGCCTTCTGGTCCGCACTGGAAACACGTGCGTAGATCGCGACTTCACCCTCGCTGCGAGGCTCATGCTCCGGATGCACCAGGATCGTTCCGGTTGCCGCCTGCTCGGCCTGGACCGGGAGGTTCCCGTCCCGATACCATCTCCAGGCGGTTTCGTAACGGGTGCCCTGTTGTTTTGCCCATTGCAAAAGTTTCATAATATAAATCTATATTGACCTATACAAGATAACGCATTCCCGAACAGTTCGCAACCCTCATCGCCCCCCTGGAACTGGCCGGTGGTGTCTACCGAGCCCGCATGGTCATCCGGGAAATGGAGTGCACGGGAACCACCTACTACGGCCACCATCTCGAAGGTCTAGACATAAAAATGCCCGGCGCTGGTGGCGTGGGCCGCGAGACTTGCTCGTTGGACTTCACGCAGACGCCGGACACCCTCAAGGTAGGTCAATTGCTCACCGGATTCAAGCCCCATGAGGATAACCAGGACTGACCTCCTCGCTGCCCTCCGCTGCCTCCAGGCGGAGGGAAAGGGGGGCGAATAATCGCGCCCGTCTACGTGGACGATGACACCAGCCAGGAAGAGCGCCGCTCCGGGGCCAATCTGACGCTGCCCCAGAGCTCAGTCTGGGGGCTGGCAGGCGAGGTTCCATGTTGAGGCGCTCCCGAAACCAAGGAGGTTCGCGGCGCCATCTTAATAACGTTTGCCACGTGGAAGCGTAACTTATGAGTGGCGGTCAAGCACCCTTGGTTTCGGCACTGAAATAAGGCTCCCTTTGGCCCCGCCCTCAGTAACGGTTGGCAACTGGGAGAACCCATCAGTCCTCCAGTTCCAAGCGCCGCTGCCTGCCAGGGGTGGGCCTGGGGGTCTCCGGGACGAGAAGGAAGATGAGGCCAATGACTTCGCTGGGGAACTCCTGCTCCCTGGCGATCTCTATATGGCCTTCACATCCTCCCATCGGGTGTTTTCACGGCAGGCCATCCTCGAATTTGCAGAACGGATCGGGATACACCCTGGGATTGGGGTCGGACGGCTTCAGCATGATCACCTGCTGAACTTCGCCCACTGCAATGACTTGAAGATGAAGCTGGTCTGGGCCGATTGAGCCGGGGCTGCAGGCCGCGGTCATCCGGCCAGAGCCGCCGGCCATGGAGCCGTTCCCAGAACCAGGTTCCGGGTGTTACGGAGTTCGCCGAGGTGATCCATCAGTTGGGCAGGATTCAGGCGATCCTGAATTTCCGGACAGCGGTCGCCATCTGTTCCGCAACGTGCGCCAGATCGGAGGCGGTGCGGGTGATTTCCTGGACGGTCGCTGAGAGTTCCTGGGTGGCCGCCGCGTTCTGTCCGACCTCCCGGGCGCTCTCCTCCATGCGGTGGGAGATCTCCGCGGCCGTGCTGGACTGCTCGGTGGTGGCGGTGCCGATCTCCTTCACCCGGACCGAGACGTTCTCGATGGACGCGCGGATGTGGCTCATGTGCTCGCTGGTGTCCCTGACCGACGTCACGCCGCTGGCCACGGCCTCCTGGGTCTCCGCGATCAGCTGCTCGATTTCCACGGTGGCCTGGCGGCTGCGCTCCGCCAATTTGCGCACCTCGTCCGCCACCACGGCGAAGCCCTTGCCCTGATCGCCGGCCTTGGCCGCCTCGATGGCGGCGTTGAGGGAAAGCAGGTTGGTCTGCTGGGCGATCTCGCGGATCACCCCCACCGCTTTGGAGATGTGCTCGGCCGCCGCCCGGACCCGGTCCATCCGTTCAGCCGCGTCCCTGCTGCCCCGGGCACCCGCCTCGGAGGCGTCCACCGCTTTCTCGGAGTGCTTCGCCGAGGCCTCCACGTTGCCCGCGACTTGGGTCACGCTGGCCACGAACTGGACGATCGCCGAGGAGACCGTGTCGATGGCCGTATGCAGGGTCTCGCCGCTGCGGGCGATCTCCTGGGTCGTGGCCGACATCTGCTCGGCGGAGGCGGACAGCTCGGTGGCCCCGCTGGCCACCGAACCGGAAGCCGAAGTGACCTCCCGCAGGGAGTCCTTCAGGTTCCCCAAGGTCTCGTTGAGGGACCGGCCCAGGCGGCCGACTTCATCCTTGTGGTCCGCCTTGGCCTTGACGGTGAGATCGCCTTCGGCGACCTTGCCCAGGACGCCCATGAATCCCTGGATGGGCCCGACGATGCTGCGGGTGAGCAGAACCCCCAGGAAGGCCACCGCCGCCAGCATCGCCAGCCCAACGCCCAGCAGAATCCAGGTCTCGTGGCGGATCTGGGTGTCGACGATGGCCAGGGATTCCTCCATCCGGGCCTTCCGGCGCTCATTGAGGCTGTTGAAGGCCCTGTTCCAGTCCGCCAGTTTGGGCAGGGAGATTTCGTTGAACATCCTGGAGGCTTCTTCGGAATGGCCGGTCGTGGCCAGTTCCACGACCCGGGTATTGGCATCCCGTGCCGACCCGACTGCCTCGACCACATTCTGCAGGACCTTTTTCGAGGCCTCGGTGTGGGTCATGGTGCCGAGGGCGTCCAGGTTCGCTTTGTAGGCTTCGCGCTGAGTCTTGATATCGGCCAGGTAGGTGTCCTTGCCGGTGCTCGCGGTGGCGCCGATGAAGGTCATCACCTGGAGCGCGCGGTTGTGGGTGTCCTTGGCCAGGATGATCTGGTCGGCCTCGCTGTGGACCAGCTGCATGGCTTGGCGGAAGTTGTTGAAACTGTACAAGGAGATGCCGATCGCCAGGAGCGTGATGGATCCGGCTGCGCCGAACACCAAGCCGATCCGCTTGCCGATGCTGATATCGTCCAGCATTTTTCGCCCCTCATGATGAATTACTGTTGGCAAAATATTACAACAAATTTACTTCAATTTTTAAAACACGACCTAGAAACGGACCCAAGTCACTCCTCGCTCGGGGCACAAAGGGACGTTTCTCCGCGCCTTCGGCGCGGATCGCCATGTCCGGCTCGTCATGGGTCCCCGGGTGGGTGGCAAGCCATCCCCCACCGGGCCGCCTGTCCAGCCCGCAGGCTTCGAGGTGACGCCGGGAACGAAGATGCTGGCGGTGAACTGGGTGGTCCCGCCGCAGGTGCCCTTGGGCCCGGCGTAGGACCAGGTGAGCGTGCCGGCGTAGGTCGTTCCGTCGGACGAAAGGTCCAGCTGGCTTGGCGCGATGGCGACGATTCCGGAGAATGGAAAAAACGGTCCTGTTTGAAACAAGATTCATCCGGCGACCCGCTTCAGGTCAACGGGAATAAGCCGACTCCCGATCATTTGATTTAATCAATTTTTTAAAGATTCAAGGTGCTTTTTCCGGGCTGCCCGCGGCCCAGCCCACCGTGGCCACCAGGAACCAGAGGGCCGACAACCGGCGCCCGGCGTGGCGGCGTGCTTGGGATTCCCCAAGGCGGGCCTTGCGGCCTTACCTGCCGATGATTCGGAAGTATAATTCCGGTTGTTCCCCAACGAGCCGTTTCCCTTCAACCTGGAGGCCTCTATGCAACTCCTGCGTGGGTTCTTGCTGTCGGCTGTCTTCAGTTCCCTGGCGCTATGCCTGTCCTGCAGTAGTGGCGGGAGTGGCAGTCCGTCCCTTCCCGCCGCGCCCGCCTTCACGACCCAGCCCGGCAGCCAGTCCGTCAGCTCGGGCGGCAGTGCCGGTTTCACGGTCGCTGCCAGCGGGGTTCCCGCCCCCACCCTGACCTGGCAGCGGAGCAATGATGGCGGGAAAACCTGGACCACGATCAGCGGCGCGACCAGCACCACCTACACCTTCACGGCCCAGTTCGCCGACACCGGCGCGGAATTCCAGGCCACAGCCACCAGCAGCGAAGGAACGGCCGTCAGCAATCCGGCCACGCTGACGGTCCTGAACGAGATCTTTGTCTCCAACCAAGCGGGGGTCAGCGGCGCGATCACGGCGTATGCCGGGAACGCCACGGGAAACGCCTCACCGCTGATCAGCATCACGGGCGCCAATACCAATTTCAGCCTCCCGGGGGGCATCGCCCTGGCCCCGGCCAGCAACCAGATCTTCGTGGCCAACTTCGACAACAATTCCATCACGGTCTATGCCATGACCGATACCGGCAACGTGGCACCGCAGAGCACCATCCAAGGCGCGAGCACCGGCCTGGACACCCCGATGGGCCTGGCCATCGATCCGGGCCACGGCCTCCTCTATGCCTGCAACTACAACAACAAGTCAATCACGGCGTACAAGCTGACGGACAATGGCGATGTCACCCCGCAGAAAACCATTTCCGGAACCAATACCCAGCTGAACCTCCCAGGCTTCCTCGCCCTGGATCTGGTGAACAATCACCTTTTCGTGGTCAACGGATTCGGCGCCATCCTGGTCTTCAACACCACGGACGCCGGCAACGTGGCTCCGCAAAGCGTCATCTCCGGATCGAACACCGGCTTGAACCAGCCGCAGGGCATCGCGGTGGATCCGGCGACCGGCAAGGTCTACGTATCGAACTACGCGACCAACGCGATCACGGTGTTCAATACCACCGACTCCGGCAACGTGTCGCCCTCGGCCACCATTTCCGGCACGAACACCGGCCTGGACACCCCCTTCGGGCTGGCTCTGGATACGGTGAACAACCTGCTCTACGCGGCCAATGGCAGGGGCTACTCGATCACCATCTACAAAGCCACCGACAACGGCAATGTCATTCCGCTCAATACCCTCGTCGGTGCCGGCACGGAACTGGTCAACCCCTCCGGCATCGCCCTGCAATAACGCATCAAGAAGAAGAGGACCGCGACACCGAGATCCAAGTGCTTCCATTTCGAGCTTGAGGTGAACCATGGTCACGCGCGTAAGCCGAAGAGCGTTCTTGAAGTGTGCGCTGGTCACCGGGGCCGTGGTCCAGCTGGGGGCGAGGCTCAGGGCGGGGCTGCTGCCGGGAACGGCCAGCGGCATCACCCAGGTGGATTGCCTGAACCTCTCGATCCTGACCGATAACTATTATGATTCCAACCGTCCGGACGAGAAGAACGCCAAACGGTTCCGCTCCCTCGCCGGCCGGTCCATCCATGCCGAGCACGGGATCTCGTTCCTGGTCGAGACCATCGTGGATGGGAAGTCCAGTGTGTGCATGTTCGACTACGGCCTGGACCCGGTGGGGGTATTGAACAACATGGCCCTGCTCGAGGTCGACCTGGGCAAGGTGGATGCCTTCAGCCTGAGCCACGGCCACTACGACCATTACACCAGCGCGGTCACCATCCTCCAGCGGAACCTCTCCAGGATCCGGCGCGGGACGCCCTTCTATGTCGGCGAGGAGGCCTTTCTCCGCCGGTACAGCGCCCGGCCGGGCTCACCGGACCCCGTCGACCTGGGGCAGTTCCGCAGGGAGGACCTCGAAGCCCTCGGTTTGAAGGTGATCGAAACCCGGAACCCAGTGCAGATCATCCCGGGAGCCTACTTCACCGGCAACATCGGGCGGATCACCCCCTATGAGGTGGTGGCGCCCACCTTCCTGGTCAGGCGCGGCGACACCATCGAGCACGATCTCTTCCCGGGTGAGCAGGCCCTGCTCTTCCTCGTGAAGGGCAAGGGCCTGGTGATCCTTTCCGGCTGCGCCCACTGCGGCATCGTGAACACGGTCCGCCAGGCCCAGAAGGTGGCCGGTACCCAGAAAGTCCACGCGATCCTGGGAGGCTTCCACCTGATCGGCGCCCAGCCGGAGGTCCTCCGGAAGACCGTGGCCGATATCAAGGCGCTGGATCCCGACCTGATCGTTCCAGCCCATTGCACGGGCTTCGAGGCGGTCGCGGCTTTCAGCCGCGAGATGCCCGACCGGTTCTTGATCAACACGGCCGGGACCCGATACACGTTCTCCGCCTGAGCTCATATGGGCAAGGTGAAACGGCCGCGCCGGGTTCCCACCCGGCGCGGACTGGCTACTTGGCCTTGCCGAGCGCGGCCTTGGCGCCGTCGACCAGCAGCCTGGCTTCGTTCACCCGCTGCAGGGTGTATTCCGGCGCGTGCACGCCCCATGATCCGTCCTTCTGGACCGTGGTGAGGATGTCCTGGGCCTGGTTGGCCATGAGCTGGGCCTGGGCCTTGGCGGACACCGGGGCGGTGGACTTGACGATGGCGGGCCGGAGCTTGTCCAGCGCGGCGGTGACCGCGGCCACGGTCTTCTTCACCGGGTTCTGCCACGCCACCACCTTGTCGTAGATCATCTTCTGGGTGGTGAACTGGTACTCCTTGGGCAGCTGGGACATCGCCGGGCTGTGGCAGCCGCCGGTCTGGGCCAAGTCCGGGTCGCCCCAGCTGGTGCGGCCGCAGGACCACATCAGGTCGATGAAGGGCTTGCCGTCCTTCTTGGCGAGGGTCCAGGAGCCGCCGCGGTAGTTGCGGTCCTTGCCGGGCGGGGGGTTCATGGTCTTGGCGGTCGGATCGACCAGGATCTTCCAGATGTGCGAAGCGCGCTGGGTATCGAAGCCGCCGTTGTCCGGGTACTGGATGGTGCCGAAGTTCTCGCAGCTTCCCATCACCGGCATGTGGCAGCTGGTGCACCGGTTGCCGCCGTGGATCTTGTCCTTGACGGCGAACGCGGCCTGGTCCTTGTGGCAATCCTGGCACTGCTTCTTGAGCCCGGGGATGGTGTACGGGTCCTTCCAGTCGTTGGCGGTGACTTCATGGGGATCGTGGCAGGTGTCGCAGCCCATGCCATGTTCCTTGTGGGTGGTGTAGTAGCTCTGGGCGCCTTCGGTGCCGCAGGCCGGGCAGGCGGTCTTGAAGAACGCGTTGAACGGCTTGGTGGGTGTGTTCTTGGCGTCCTGCGCGTTCCAGGCGAACCGCTGGTGGCAGCGTTCGCAGTTGGAAGGCATGCCCGTGCCCCGGGCGCCGACCAGGTGGCCGCCGGCGCCGTGGCACTCCTCGCAGGTGATCCCCTTGGCGATGGTGTGTTTCTGCAGTTCCTTGGGATTGCCCAGGGCCGCGACCAGCTCGTCGGTGGTCTTGAAGTCGAACTTGAAGGTGTGGCAGATCTCGCAGTACGCGGTGGCCGGCTGGAACAGCATGACTTCGCGGTTCTTGGCGCCGTAGGAATTCATGCCCCAGATGTTCGAGCCGTTGGGGCCGAAATCCGCGAGCCTGGTCGGGAACCCGGGCACGAATCCGGCGATCTTCTTGGCCATTTCCGGCGTGAGCGATTCGGACCAGCTGCGGGAGAACTGGTTGCCGCCCGCCACCAGCGTGCCGGTGAGATCGCGCAGGGTGCCGCCCTCGATGTGGTAGGTGCCGCGCACCAGCCATGGGTCGATGAAGCCGTACTTGGTGCGCGGGGTGCCGACGACGGCGTACACCGAATCGGCGGTGATGCCCGGCGGCAGCACCGAGGCCAGGCTTCCGTACAGCCCCTTGTTCAGGTCCTTGCCGGGGATTTCCACCATCTCGTCCGGAAACCGCACCACCTTGGCGTGGCGCGAACGGCTCCACTTCTCGTATTCCGCAGGGTGGCACTCGCCGCACTTCTCGGGTCCCACGAACTTGTTGGGCAGGTCGAGGATGGATTCCATGGGCAGCCGATAGGTGATGGAGGCCTTCTTGCCGTTGGCCTTGGCGAACGCGCCCCCGCCGCCCTCCTCCACGAATTCCTCTTCCCGGTCGCTGATGTGGTACTTGCCGACCATCCGGCCCTGCTTTTCGTAGACCGTGATCATCGGGTGATGCTTCATCAGGTAGTCATAGAAGTCCTTCTCCTGCTCGACATAGCCCCCCAGGGTGCGGGGCTTTTCCGGACTGCCGGCCACGGCCTTGGCTTCCGCCTTCGGCGCGGCCGGCGCCGGGTTCTGCCGGGCCAGGAGCTGGCCGCCACTGCCGGCCAGGCCTGCATAGGCCATGACCAGCGCCATCATCAGTCCGATTCTCGGTGTTCTCACGGTGCCTCCTGTTTCCTGCCCATTCACTGATTCAACTAAATGCGTGAATAGTTGTTAACAATCTAAACTGAGACGGGCCGCGCGTTCCCTGGCGACCGCAACTGTCCCAAGGCCCCGCCCAAGTCGGCAAGCCACGAACCGGGACCCCTATTTGAAAAGATGATATTAATATCCTCAATTTAAATGAACTGATCAAGAAGTTTCTTTCGGCAATGGACGGGCACCCCTTGCCCCAGGGTCGCCACGGCGATGAGAACGGGCCTTTTTGAACCAATGGGCTGCCGCAACCCACTTCTTCCAAGGAAAGGATTGCGGCAGCCCATTGGTTCAGACATGGCGAAAAGGCGCAAGCCCCACCCTGATGGGCGGGGCGTGCGCCGCTACCATGGTCCCCCGGTGGCCGGGACCGAAGGCATCCCGGCACAGGCTCCCGGTTCAGTCGTCGGCCGAAGCTTCGGCCGAATCCGACACCGCTTCCACCAGGGGCAGCGGGTAGACCACCGCGCCGGGGCCCAACTCGGAGGTCATCGTGTTCAGGATCGGCTTGACGAATTCGGTGAACCGGCCGATGTAATTGACGCACTTGGCCGCGAACGAGTCGGCCACTTCCAACTCCCATTGGGCATCGGACACGGCATTGTCCGCATCGGTCACCGCCTGCCGGGCTTCGACCAGGGCGTCCAGGGCCTGCGCGGCTTCCTTCCTGGCCTGGAGTTCCTGGGGCAGGCGATTCCCCTGCCGGGCCAGCACCCGTTCCTTGGCCTGGGCCATTTTCATCTTCAGCTGCAGCGGGCCTTCAACCTTCGCAAGGTTCTCCCGCGCTTCCTGCTTCAGGCGGGGGGCCTGCTTCGTGGTTTCCTGCAAGCGCTCGGCGGCTGCCTTCTGCAACCTCCTGGCATGCACCTGGGCATCCCGCAGGCTCCGATGCAGGAAATCGGCCTTCAGGAGGTGGTCGAGCAGCTCGGCTTGGCGGTCCTCGGTGGATTCCGCGGATTCCTTCTGCAATCTCGCCAGGGCCGAGCAGACCACCTGGTCCAGCTCGATGCCGTAGGTTTCGCAAGCGATGGCCAGGCCGATACCGGCGTCCTCCTCTGCGGAATCAGCGGCGCCGGGCCGGTAGGGGGCCGCCGCGTAGCGGGCACGGCCGAACTCGCTGGCGCTCATCTCCTTGACCTTGCACGACAACTCCCAACTTTCCGGCCCGATGTCCTGGATCTTCTGGGGCGCTTCCAGATCACAGGCCGCCCGGTAGGCCTCGATGGCCCTGTCGACCAGGTATGCGACGCGGAGCGGGCTGGTTTCCCCGCTGGGCTTCAGGATCGGATTCAGGCATTGGAACGTGGGGACCTGGCCCCGGGGATCGGATGGCGCCGGCCGGCCCACGCCGGGCGCGACCGGAACCGGTGCGCCAGCCTGGGTGGACAAGGCCAGGCTGGCACCGGAGGCCGGATCGGCCGCGGCGGTCAGGGCGAGCGCGCCCAGGATCACCTCGGCCACGATTCCGCTCCGGGAGGCCTTCTTGCTGGTGCTGGCGGAGGGGGCGCCGCCCCGGGAGGGATGGTTGCCGGCGTCCAGGCCGGGGGCCAGGGCGAGTACGAGCAGCAACGCTCCGCCTGCCTTGCGGGGTATTCGGTTCATGGCTGGTTTCTCCAGGGCCCGGAGACTGCCTCCAGCGCCGTGCCAGATAAATGAATCTGTCATTAAAAAAGTTCCGTTACAGCGGATAGGGAATTTGCTGGCCTCATGCCGTCCGCTTCCTCGCCGATCGGCGGTAGACTCCTCCCCGCGTTGCCGAGGGCGCGGCCGTGGGGCCGCAGTGACAAAGGAGGGAATCCATGCCCAGGATCAAAGTCAACGACATCACCATGAACTACGATCAGCAGGGAACCGGCGAACCGCTGATCCTCATCCCCTATCTGGCCGCGGACTGGGCGTGCTACGCCTTCCAGGTGGCGGAGTACGCCAAGCACTTCACCTGCATCTCCCTCGATCTCCGCGGGATGGGTGGCTCCGACCAGCCTGCCGGGGTCTACACCACCGAACTGTTCGCGGACGATGTGGCCGCCTTCATGGAGGTCATGGGCATCGCCAAGGCCCATGTCGCCGGCCTGTCCCTGGGGGCGGCCACCGGCCTGTGGCTGGCCGCCAAGCATCCCCGGAGGATCAAGTCGCTCTCCGTGCACAGCGGCTGGACCCGGTCCGATCCCTTCCTGCAGACCGTGGTCAGAGGCTGGCAGGTGATGGCCAGGGGCCTGGGCAGCGTGCCGGAGATGGTCATCCAGGGCATCTTCCCGTGGTGCTTCACGCCTGAGCTGTATGCCGCCAAGCCCGACTACATCCAGTCCCTGGCGGACTTCGTCCGGAGCCGGCCGGCGCTGCCCCTGGCCGCCTTCCTCCAGCAGTCCGAGGCGGTGCTCGCCCATGACGTGGAAGGGCAGCTGGGAAGGATCACGGCGCCGACCCAGATCACCTTCGGCCGTCACGATCTGGTGACCTCGACCCGGTTCGCGGACCGCCTGGCCGGCGCGATCAAGGGATCCGAGCTGCTGGTCTTCGAGAACTGCTCCCACGCCCCGATCTATGAGCAGGTCGAGACGTTCAACCAGAGGACCTTGGACTTCCTGCAGCGGCATGCGGGCTGAGCCCGGCCTTCCGGCGCCGTACCTGGAATCGCGGAACTGGGTATGGCGCCGCAATGGGTCATGAGCCGATTCGAAAAATGAAACGGCTCAAAATAATGCCATAACCCCTAAAACCGTGAGTCGAAATTCGCATAGAATCGATTCAATGGAGGGGGAATGGTCAGGGCGACGTCGGAGCATACGTTCCTCTGGGAACTCCCGGGCTGGCCCCGGATGGATTGGAATAGCCAACGCCTCGCCCCCCTTCTGGATTCCGCCAGGAGGTCCCAGTCAGAGCTGCTGGGCATGGTGAAGGCGCTTGGCTCGGCCGCAGGTGAAGCGGCCGTGGATGCCATGGCCAATGAGGTCGTGTGCAACAGCGCCATCGAGGGGATGGCGCTCGACCTGGAGGCGGTGCGGGCGTCGATGCGGCACCGGCTGGGCATTGAAGGCCTGGTCCAGGTCACCGGCAGCACCAGACGGGTGGACCCGGTCGTGGGGGTGCTGGCGGAAGCCGTGGAAGGCTGGGATTCGCCCCTGACCCTGGAGCGGATTTTCGATTGGCACCGCGCCCTTTTCCCGAAGGGGGTTCCGGATGGGGCCCGGACGCTGCCGGCAGGCGAATTCCGTGGGGAGTATCCGATGGTGGTGGCTTCGGCCGGCCGCCTTGGTGGAACGGAGACTATCCACTTCGAGGCGCCGGGCCGCGAGGTGCTGGAGGCGGAACTGGACGCATTCCTGTCCTGGTTCAACCATCCTCCGGCGGAGTTGAATGGCCTCCTGCGGGCGGGACTGGCCCACCTGTGGTTCATCACGGTCCACCCGCTGCCGGATGGCAATGGCCGCCTGGCCCGGACCATCACGGACCTCGCGCTCTCCCAGGATGAGCGGCTCCCCCGGCGCTTCTACAGCCTCTCAGTGCAGATCATGAGGAACAAGCCCGCCTACTACGATGCCCTGGAACATGCGCAGCGAGGTTCCCTGGACATCACCCTCTGGCTGGAGTGGTTCCTCGCCCAGGTGGCGGCCTCGGCGAGACACGGAATCGCGGAACTGGGTAGCGTGCTGGCCCGCAGCTGTTTCTGGGCCGAGGCGCACACCCTCCCCATCAACGACCGGCAGGAAAGGGTGCTGGTGAATGTCCTTTCCCCCATGAGCTCCGGTCTCGCCGTCAGCAACCGGCGCTACCGGGCGATCACCGGCACCAGCAAGGCCACCGCCAGCCGGGACCTTGCCGAACTGGCGAACCTGGGGCTCGTGGTCCCCTTCGGCGCGGCGCGGGCGTCCTCCTACCTCGTGGACCTGGACCGGTTCCTGCCGGACGCTTTCCGGACCGGGGCCGGGTAGGCGGACCGGCTACGGCTTGGGGGCCCGGTCCTCTAGCATCCAGGACCGCACCAGCGCCGCCATGGCCTCGGCGTCGCCGTGGGTGGCCTCCTGCAACCGCTGCAGGATCTCGGCCCTGCGCAGGGTTTCGGGGGCGGTCGCGGCCGCTTCGGCGTCCAGTTCGGCCTCGATCTCCGCCTCCAGCTGGGCCAGGGTCTTGGCGGGAGTGACCTTGCGGGGCGTGTCCAGGCGCCCCCTGGCGCGGTCCCCGGCCCCGGCCGCGGAAGGGGCGGCGGGGAACAGGACGGCCAGCAATCGCTTCAGCATGGGGGGCCGGGACGGAAGGAACCGGCAGGTTCCATCCCCTTTCGACTGCCATTATGCCGGCCTTCCGCCTTCTGCTGTGGTTTCCCCGGTGGCGGCGCGGAAGGCGGCACTGCCGAATTATTGGCGCCCATTCGGGAAACGCAAAAAGAGGTTGACAGGTGATCGGGAGGTCCTAAATTGGAAGTCATATACATGACTAGAGGAGTAGCTGAGTGTTGGACGGTGATCCCAGGATTCCCATCTATCTGCGCCTGCGCGACGAACTGGCGGCGAGGATCGCTTCCCAGGAATGGCGGGCGGGGGAAGCCATCCCTTCGGAGAGCGAGCTGGCCGGGCGCTACGGGGTGGCGGTCGGCACCCTGCGCAAGACCCTCGACCTGCTGGTGGCGGAGGGCCAGCTGGAGCGGATGCAGGGCAAGGGCACCTATGTCCGCCGCCCCCGCTTCGAAGCGTCGCTGTTCCGGTTCTTCCGCTTCCAGAACCAGGCCGGGGAGCGGCGCATCCCCACCGGCCGGGTGCTCAAGGTGGAAGTGACCGCCCTGCCCAGCACGGTCGCCTCCAGCCTGAGCCTGCCCGCCGGGGCGCCGGCCATCCACCTGGACCGGCTCCGGCTGATGGACGGGGTGCCGCTGCTGGCGGAATCCATCTGGCTGCCGTTCGACCGGTTCCAGGCCCTGGCCGGGATCCGGCCGGAGGATTTCGGCGACCTGCTCTATCCGCTCTACGAGGAACGCTGCGGCCAGACCATCGCCTCGGCCGAGGAGAACCTGACCGCGGAGGCGGTCGGCCCGGACTGCGCCCGGCTGCTGGGCATCAAGCCCGGCGCGCCGGTGATGGTGATCGAACGCCTGGCCTTCGGCTATGACCATCAACCGCTGGAGTGGCGCCGCTCGCGCGGCCCGGCCGACCATTTCCTCTACACCGCAACCATCCGCTGATCGGGGTTCGCCATGTTCGCTTGGTACAAGGCAGTGTCTCCCATGGAAAAACGCACCTTCTGGAGCAGTTTCGGGGGGTGGGCGGTGGACGCCCTGGATGTGCAGATGTTCAGCCTGGCCATCCCGGCCCTGATCGCCGCGTTCGGGCTCAGCAAGCCCCAGGCCGGCCTCATCAGCGGCGTCACCCTGGTCTCCACCGCCCTGGGCGGGTGGCTGGCGGGCGCGGCCTCGGACCACTATGGGCGGGTGCGGCTGCTGAAGATCACCATCCTCTGGTTCTCCCTGTTCACCTTCCTGAGCGCCTTCGCCCAGTCGTTCAACCAGCTGCTGGCGCTGAAGGCACTGCAGGGCCTCGGCTTCGGCGGGGAGTGGACGGTGGGCGCGGTGCTCCTGGCCGAGGTGATCCGGCCCGAACACCGGGGCAAGGCCCTGGGCACGGTCCAGGGCGCCTGGGCGCTGGGCTGGGGCGGATCGGTGCTGTTCTTCATGCTGATCTTCTCCATGGTGCCGCAGCAGCTGGCCTGGCGGGTCATGTTCGCGGCCGGGATCCTGCCGGCCCTGGTGGTCCTGTACGTGCGGCGCAAGCTGGTGGATCCGCCGGCCTACCTGGAGGCCAGGAAGCAGACCCGCAAGTCCGGCGGCAACCTGCTGGCCATCTTTTCTCCGGAGGTCCTGCGCATGACCGTGATCGGCGGGCTGATCGGGGTGGGCGCGCACGGCGGCTACTACGCCCTGATGACCTGGCTGCCCACCTTCCTGAAGACCGAGCGCCACCTTTCGGTGCTGGGCACCGGCAGCTACCTGGCGGTGGTGATTGTCGCCTTCTGGTGCGGATGCATGGCCAGCGCCGCCCTGCTGGACGTCATCGGCCGGCGCCGGAACCTCGCCATGTTCGCCGCCTGCTGCACCCTGACCGTGCTCTGCTACGTGTTCCTGCCGCTGTCCAACCGGCAGATGCTGGTGTTCGGCTTCCCCCTGGGGTTCTTCGCGGCGGGCATCCCGTCCAGCCTGGGCGCGCTGTTCAACGAGCTGTACCCGAGCGGCATGCGCGGCACCGGGGTGGGCTTCTGCTACAACTTCGGCCGGGTCATCTCGGCCGGGTTCCCCATCCTGGTGGGGCACATGAGCAAGTCCATGCCCCTGGGCGCCGCCATCGGCATCGACGCGGCGATCGCCTACAGCCTGGTGGTGGTGGCGGTGCTGGCGCTGCCGGAGACCAAGGGCCGGCGGCTGGACGTCCCGGCGGTCCCGGCCGGGCAGGGCGCCTGACGTGGAGCGCCCGCTGACCGGGGTCGACAGCCACGCCCACATCTTCCGGCGCGGCCTGCGGCTGGCCAGGGTCCGCCGCTACGCGCCGGACTACGACGCGCCGCTCCAGGCCTATCTGCGCCACCTGGACGACCATGGGCTGTCCCACGGGGTGCTGGTCCAGCCCAGCTTCCTGGGTACCGACAACAGCTTCCTGATGGCGGCGCTGGAGGCCGAGCCGGAGCGGCTGCGCGGCATCGCCGTGGTGGCTCCCGGGATATCCGGGGAGGCCCTGGCAGCGATGGACCGGCGCGGGGTGGTGGGCATCCGCCTGAACCTGGCGGGCGCCGCGCCCCTGCCGAACCTGGGCGCCGGGTCCTGGCCGGCCTGCCTGGGCCGGGTGGCCGGGCTGGGCTGGCAGGTGGAGGTGCTGCGCGCCGCCCGGGACCTGCCGCCGCTGCTGGAGACCCTGCTGGGATATGGCCTGGACGTGGTGGTGGACCACTTCGGACTGCCCGACCCGGCGCTGGGGGTGGCCGACCCGGGCTTCCGCCAGCTGCTGGCCCTGGGCGCTTCCCGGCGGGTGTGGGTGAAGCTGTCGGGCCGGTACCGCAACGGCCCGGGCCTGGCCGGGGCGGCCATGCCGCTGCTGCGCGAGGCCTTCGGGCTGGACCGGCTGGTGTGGGGCAGCGACTGGCCGCACACCCAGTTCGAGCAGGAAATGACCTATGCCGACGCGCTGGCGCACCTGGACGCCTGGCTGCCGGACCCCGCGGAACGCCGGGTGGTCCTGGCCGACAGCCCGGCCCGGCTGTTCCGCTTCACCAAGACCCGCTGAAAGGACTCTGCCATGCTGCTCGTATCGGGATGCCTCATCCTGGCCGCCACCGTCGTGCTGATGGTGAAACAGTACGAAACCAGGATGGTCCTGTTCGCCGCCGGGCTGCTCATGGCGGCGCTGGCGGGGCAGCCGCTGGCGGCCTTCACCGGCTTTTCCAACGCCATGCTGGAAGCCAAGGTGTTCGAATCGATCATCGCGGTCATGGGCTTCGCCCTGGTGATCAAGCTGACCGAGTGCGACCAGCACCTGATCTACCTCATGGTGAGGGGCCTGAAGCGGGCCGGTCCGCTGCTAATCCCGGCGGCCACCCTGACCACGCTGTTCATCAACACCTCGGTGACCAGCGCGGCCGGATGCTCGGCCGCGGTGGGCGCCATCCTCATCCCGTTCCTCATGGCCGCCGGGGTCCATCCCGCCATCGCCGCGTCCGCGGTGTTCGCGGGGACCTTTGGCGCCAACTTCAACCCCGGCTACGGGCAGAACGCGGTGGTCGCCGAGGTGGCGGGTTCCAGCGGGGTGGCGGTGGTGGCCCACCACTTCTATCCGCTGCTGGCGGCGGGGGTGATCGGGGCCTTCAGCCTGCTGCTGGTGGCCTGGACGCGCAAGGAGCACAAAGGCTATGTGCCCGCCAACGCCGCCGCCATGACCGAGTTCCGGGTCAACTACCTGAAGGCCGTGGTCCCGCTCATCCCGCTGGTCATCCTGATCCTGGGTTCCAAGGGCTGGGTGCCGGCCTTCAAGCAGCTGGCCATCTCCCACGCCATGATCATCGGCGTGTTCATCGCCTGCCTGGTGGCCTGGGCTTCGCCCGGAAAGATCTCCAAGGCGTTCTGGGACGGGGCCGGGAACGCCTTCGGCCACGTGTTCGGCATCATCATCTGCTCGCTGGTGTTCGTGGAGGGGATGAAGGCGATCGGGCTGGTGAAGGCGATGATGGGCGCCATGACCAGCCACCTGGCCATCGCCAAGTTCAGCGCCGCCTTCGGTCCCTTCCTGCTGGCGGTGGTCTGCGGTTCGGGCGACGCCGCCTCGGTGGCCTTCAACAAGGCGGTGACCATCCACGCCGCCTCGTTCGGGCTGAACCCGCTGAGCATGGGCAGCGTGGTGGTGATCTGCGGCGCGCTGGGCCGGACCATGTCGCCCATCGCCGGCGGGGCCATCATCTGCTGCGCCTTCGCCGGCATCAATCCGATCGAACTGGCCAAGCGCAACGCGCTGGGCATGCTCCTGGCGTCGGTGACCGTGCTGATGATATTGATGTAGTGGCAGTCCGGCCGGCCTTCGCAGGATCGGGCCGGCCCGGCAAGGAAAGCCTTCACCCGCAGAGGAGCCCTCGATGGCCTGGAACCCGGAACAATACCTGAAGTTCACCCAGCCGCGGTTCCGCCCGGCGCTGGATCTGATCGCCCGGATCGAGGGGGACCCCGAGCTCATCTACGACCTGGGCTGCGGCACCGGCAGCGCCGCCCGCATCCTCGCGTCCCGGTGGGAGCGGGCGAAGGTCGTCGGGGTCGACGATTCAGCGCAGATGCTGGCCCAGGCCAAGGCGGAGCCCAGCCGCGTGGTCTGGGAGCAGGCCAGCATCGCCGACTGGCGCCCCGAACGCCCGGCCGGGCTGATCTTCTCCAACGCGGCGCTGCACTGGCTGCCGGAGCACTCGGCCCTGTTCCCGAGACTGATGGGTTTCCTGGCCCCCTCGGGCATCCTGGCGGTGCAGATGCCGAGGAATTTCGGCGCGCCTTCCCACACCCTCATCGCCGAAACGGTGCGCGGCGGCCCCTGGCGCGCAAAGCTCGAACCGCTGCTGCGGCCGACGCCGGTGGGCGAGCCGGCCAGCTATTACCCGCTGCTGTCCACAGGCGCCGCCAGCGTCGATATCTGGGAAACCGAGTACCTGCAGGTGCTCGAGGGGGCCAATCCGGTGAAGGAGTGGACCAAGGGAACCTGGCTGAAGCCGCTGCTCGACGCCCTGGAGGAGCCGGAACGGTCGGCCTTCGAGGACGCCTACGGCCTGCGGATCAAGGCAGCCTATCCGGCGCTGGCCGACGGGAAGACGCTCTTCCCATTCAAGCGGCTGTTCATGGCGGTCCGGAAGCGGCCGTAGAGGACGCATGCCCGTTGGAGGGTTCCGCGTCGATGGCACCGGGCCCCGCCCTGCCGGTGACCGGAAAGTGATCCCAGGCCCTGCCGGTCAGGGGCGGGACAGCTTCCTTTCCAAGTCGGCAATCAGGCGGTCCTTCTCCTCGATGATCTGGTCCTTCTCCTCAATGATCTGGTCCTTCTCCTCGATGATCTGGTCCTTTCGGATGGACAGGCGGCGGGGGCCTGCAGCAGCGGCAACTCCCGGCCCGCAGGCTAGCTGATCGTGCCGGAGGCCGCCACGAGGTCGACGGGATTGAGCACCGCCGTGGTCACGGCCACCTCCAGTCCGCGCACCAGGGTCTCCAGCCCCATGCTGGGCTGGCCGCTCTGGCGGGCGGCCTGCTCCGGCAGGTAGGGCACGTGGATGAAGCCGCCGCGGCGCCTGCCGCCTTCGCTGGCCAGGAAGTGCATGAGTCCGTAGAACACGTGGTTGCATACGTAGGTCCCGGCCGAGCTGGATACGCTGGCGGGAACGCCCTGGTCCTTCAGGGCCTGGACCATGGCCTTCACCGGCAGGGTGGACCAGTAGCCCACCGGGCCGCCGGCCACGACCGGATCGTTGAGGGGCTGGTTGCCGGCGTTATCGGGGATCCGGAAGTCATCCACGTTGATGGCCACCCGCTCCGGCGTCAGTTCCATGCGCCCGCCGGCCTGGCCGATGGCCACCACCAGCACCGGGTCCACCTCCCGGATGGCCTGGAGCAGGGCCTCGATGCACTCGCCGCGGACCACCGGCAGGCCGCGGGTGACCACCAGGTGGCCGGCCAGGATCCGCCCCTCCAGCTGCCTGACCGCCTCCAGCGCGGGATTCACCAGCTCGCCGCCGAACGGCCCAAACCCGGTCACCAGTATCCGATCCATCTCATCCCCCTCAGAAGGCCAGGAAATACATCAGGAAAATGTTCACCACCAGCAGCGGCAGGGCCGTGAGCACCTGGGCCTTGATGACGCCGTTCTGGTCCTTCATCTCCAGCAGGGCCGCCGGGACGATGTTGAAGTTGGCCGCCATGGGCGTCAACAGCGTGCCGCAATAGCCGGAAAGCATGGCGATGACCCCGGCGATGGCGGCGTTGGCCCCGTGCAGCTTCATCACCAGCGGGATCCCGATGCCGCTGGTCATCACCGCGAAGGCGGCGAAGGCGTTGCCCATGACGGCGGTGAACAGCATCATGCCCACGCAGTAGGCGGCCACCACCGCCAGCCGGCTGTCCACCGGCACCACCGTCGCCATGACCTTGGCCACCACGGCTCCCACGCCGGCCTTGTCGAACAGGAAGCCCAGGGCCGCCAGGAACTGGGGCAGGATGACGGTCCAGCCCATGGAGTCGGCCAGGCGCCGGCCTTCGTCGAAGCTCTGGCCGACCGATGGCCGCATGAGCACCAGCGCGAACACCAGGCTGAGGACCGCCCCGATGCCGAAGCCCACCAGCAGGCCCCACTTGGGCAGGAAGGTGCCGACCGCCAGGGTGGCGATGGGGATCATCAGGGCCGGGGCGAACACCCACAGCTTGTACTTGTCCGACATCCGCAGCCGGAACTCCGTGGTGGCGCCGTTGTAGTTGCCCAGGCCCATCCACCTGGCGGCGGCGATGCCGGCCAGCACCACCACGATCCCGCCCACCGCCGCCGGCGGGATCCGTTTGCCGAACAGGAAGACCAGCGCGTAGAGGCCCCAGAAGGCGGCCATGCTCCACCTGTGGCGGTGCTGCCGGTCGCGCAGGGTGAGCCAGGTGAAGACCAGGAGCAGGAGGCCCACCGCCCAGTAGACTTTTTCCAGATCGATGGTCATGGCCTGCCCTCGCCTTCGGCCTGGATGTCCTTCTCGATGCGGCGGTCGAACAGGGAATAGCGGATGAAGGCGATGACCGCCGCGGCGATGGCGGTGGGGATGGCATACAGGGCCATGGTCGACAGCTGCACGTTGTAGCCGGCCTGGTCCAGGGTGCCCTTGATCAGCAGCATGCCGGGGGCGGCGGCGAACACCAGCTGGCCGAAGAAATTGCCGTAGTTCTCGGAAGACGCGGACATGGCGCGGATCCGGTCGAGCAGCTCCTGGGAGACCGGCCGGCCCCGGGTGGCGGCCGCCTCGGCCATGGGATTGACGATGGGACGGATGAAGGAAGCGTGGGCGCCGCTGAGCTGCACCCCCAGGCCTCCGGCGATCTGCCGGAACAGCATGTAGCAGATCATGATGCGGCCGGCGGTGGCCGCCCTGAAGCTGCGGATCAGGGCCTCGGCCCGCTCCCGGAGCCCATGGCGCTCCAGCACGCCGATGGCCGGCAGGATCAGGAGGAAGATCGCCATGGCGCGGTTGTTCACGAAGGCCGTGCCGATCATCGACAGGATCGCCACCGGGGACAGGCCTGCCACCAGCCCGGTGGCGAACCCGGCCGCCAGGACCACCAGCAGCGGGTTGAGCCGCAGCAGGAATCCGGCGATGACGATGAAGACGCCGCAAAGCTTCAGCAATTCCATGCCTCACTCCCCCCTTTTTGGACCGCGGGCTGTTTTTATGATCGATGGCAAACGATAGAGCACTATCCAGATGATTGCTATTAGTATGATGGACAACTTCGACCGAGCGAGGGGTATCCATGAGTCATCCCGAGCGCATTCTTTGGGGTGAAGGAATGTTCCTTCTGCCCCAGCATTTCCAGCAGACCGACTGCTACTGGGAAGACCGCGTCGCCGATGTCGCCGCGAGCGTGCATGCGCACCCCTGGGGGATCCGGGCGATCGTCTGGGACAAGGGCTCCCTGGGCCGGGGGCTGCTGCAGGCGGAGCAGCTGGAACTGACCTTCCAGGACGGCACCGCGTTCCGGGCCCCGGCCAGGGCGCCCCTGCCCATTCCCAGGCAGCTGGCCGACATCCCCGGGCTGGAGGCGGAAAACCTGGTCTATGCCGTGCTGCCGGTCTGGAACGCCTTCGGCGGCAACATCGAAAGCGATACCGCCCGGGGCCGGCTGCCCAGGTTCCAGCACGCTCCGCACGCCACCCCCGACCTGTTCACCACCGCCGTGGAGGGCGAGGTCGTCAGCTTGACACCCAACGTCGCGCTGATGGTCGCCGGGGAAAACCGCGACGGCTGCCTGAGCGTGCCCGTGGGGCGGCTGCTGCGGACGCCCACCGGGACCTGGACCATGGACGAGAATTTCATCCCTCCGCTCGTGGAGCTGCGCGGCTCCGACGCCGCCCAGAGGATGGTCCGCCGGCTGGTGGAGATCATCCAGGTCAAGGCGCAGTCGCTGTCCGGTTCGCACCGGGAGCGGGTCAAGAGCGTGGCGGACTTCGGGGCTTCGGACGTGGCCTCGTACTGGCTGCTGCACTCCGTCAACCGCAGCTTCCCGCTGCTGAACCATGCCCTGCGGTTCCCCAGCCTGCATCCGGAGACGCTCTACCTAGCCCTGGCCCAGTTCGCCTGCGAACTGCTGACCTTCAGCTCCTCCGCCACCCTGGGCGACCTGCCCTCCTACGACCACGACAACCTGACCGGCTGTTTCGGCAAGCTGGACGAGCTGATCAGGACCATGCTGGACACGGTGATCTCCGCCCGGTTCGTGCTCATCCCCCTCGCCAGCACGAAACCGTCCATGAAGGTGGGGCGGCTGGACAGCGACCGGCTGCTGGAAGGGGTCGATTTCTACCTCTCCATCAGCGGTGACCAGCCGGCCGCCTTCTTCGAGGACGAAGTGCCGCCGAAGCTCAAGATCGGCAGTCCGGACGATGTGGAGAAGATCCTCTACTCGGGGCTGCCGGGGGTCCGGCTCAGATCCAGGATCCAGCCCCCCGGCGCCCTGCCGGTGCGGGTGGGGAACTACTACCTGGCCCTGGAGCCCGGCGGCCAGATCTTCGAGCGGATGCTCAAGGCGCGGAGCATATGCATATATGTCCCGCAAACATTGCCTGATTTCAAAATTGAGTTGTATGCTGTCTTCACTTGAGGCCCGACCTCCATGGACAACCAGCAAGGCACCTCCCAGCAGGGCGCGGGAAATGGTCTTCAGCAGGAGGCGAACGCTGTGCCGATGCTGCTGGAGCTTCTGGAACCGGGGATGACGCTGGCCAGCCTGGTGCGGGCCAAGGTGCTGCCCAGGGACTACGCGACGTTCCGGGCCAAGGTCGCCGAGTTCCTGGCCCGGTTCGACCGCCAGGCCTCCTACTTCGGCAAGCCGCCCGGGGCGGTGGCCGAGGCGAAGTACGCCTTCTGCGCCCTGTTCGACGAGACCGTGCTCTCCATGGGCGGGGACGAACTGGCCGAGCGCTGGTCCGGAGCGCCCCTGCAGCTCCAGAATTTCGGGGAGCACCTGGCCGGGGAGGGGTTCTTCCAGCACCTGGACCGGCTCCGGACCGACCCCCAGCAGAACGTGGAGATCCTGGACGTCTACTACAACTGCCTGCTCCTGGGCTTCAAGGGCCGCTACCTGATCGAGGGGACCGAGCTCCTGGACCTGCTGGCGGCCAGGCTCAGGCAGGAGATCCTGCTGGTGAAGGGCGGGGAAGCCCCCTTCGCCCCCCATGCCAGACCTTCCAGGCGCGCCAATGAATTCATCCGGAAGAGCCTGCCGCTCTGGGTCTACTTCAGCGGCTTCGCCGCGCTGGCCGCCCTCGTGTGGATCACCCAGAAGGTCTGGCTGATCCGCCATGTGGGCCAGGCCGGCAAGCTCATCGGCTGAACCATGGCCCAGCCGATCGCCAAGGATCCCGGCGCCGCCCTCAACCTCCTCGACCGGCTCCTGGACGATGATCCTTCGTCCCCCGGCGACCCGCCCCAGGCGGCGGGCCTGCAGGCCAGGGTGAAGGGCTCCCTGGCCAGGGACCTGGAGGAGCTGCTGAACTCCCGGCGGATACCAGACTGGGAGCTGGAGGGCTTCCCCCGCTGCGCGGACTCCCTGCTGGCCTTCGGGGTCGCCGACCTGACCCGGTTCAACGTCCTGGACCCGCGCAGCCTGAAGAACCTGCAGGACCACCTGCGCAAGACCATCGAGCGCTTCGAGCCGCGCCTGGGCAACGTCCGGATCAGCCTCGAACAGGGCCGGGAAGCCGGCAAGGCCCTGCGCTTCCGCGTGGATGCGCTGCTCCGCCAGCAGCCCGGCAAGCCGCCCGTCGCCTATGACGCCACGGTGCTGCTGGGAACCCAGTCCTGCCAGATCCAGCAACGCTGATGCTCGACGAACTGCTTCCCTACTATGAGCGGGAACTGGGGTTCCTCAGGGACCTGTCCGGGGAGTTCGCCGCCCGCTATCCCAAGATCGCCCGCCGGCTCCTGCTGGAAGGCGAGCAGAGCGAGGATCCGCACGTGGAGCGCCTGCTGGAGGGCTTCGCCTTCCTGGCCGCGCGGATCCACCGCAAGCTGGACGACGAGTTCCCGGAGATCACCCAGGCCTTCATGGATGTCCTGTTCCCGCAGTACCTGCGGCCGTCCCCCTCGGCCAGCATCCTGCAGCTGGAACTGGACCCGGCCCGGCCGGAGGTCCAGGGGGCGTACCGGGTTCCACGCCATTGCCAGGTGCTGTCCGGCGAAGTCCAGGGGGTCCGCTGCCGGTTCCAGACCACCCTGGAGACCAGCCTCTGGCCGGTCTCGGTGCAGAGCGCGAAGGTGGAGTTCAGCTCCAGTTCCGAGGCGCTCCGCTGGGCCGGGGCGCCGGCGGCCATCACCGTCGAACTGCGCACCCATGGGCAGATCCCCTGGGGCTCGCTCAAGCTGGACCGGCTCCGCTTCTTCCTGGACGGCGACGCGCCCATCACCGCCCTGCTGTTCGAACTGCTCTGCCACCGGCTGAAGGGGATCCGGGTCTCGGACGGCCGGGGCGACCCCCACACGACCGTCCTGCTGCCCGCCAGCGCCCTGCGCCCGGTCGGCTTCGAGGCTGCCGAGGCCCTGCTGGGAGGGGATTCCCGGGTCTTCGACGGGTTCCGGCTGCTGCATGAGTATTTCCTCTACCCGGACAAGTTCATGTTCGTCGAGCTCAGCGGGCTGGACGCCGCCGCCCTGCAGCACGGCCGGGACGGCCTGGTGGTGCAGTTCCTGCTGGAACGCTTCGGCGAAGGCGAAGTGCACAGCCGGATGGTGGACCGCCTGGGGCCCGACAATCTGCGCCTGGGCTGCGTCCCGATCGTGAACCTGTTCCCGCACGCCGCCGAACCGATCCGGATCACCCACCAGGAGGAGCGCTACCCGGTGCTGCCGGATACCCGCAGGCCCCAGGCCTACGAGGTCTACAGCGTGGACCGGGTGTCGCGGGTGGAGAAGCGCGAAGGGCCGGAAGAGATCAGCGAGGTGCCCGAGTTCTATTCCGCCGGCCGCAGGGATGCGGGCGACCAGCGGTTCTTCTGGGTGTCCCACCGGCAGCAGTCCACCCGGGCCAACGACAAGGGCACCGACCTGTTCCTGAGCCTGGTGGACCTGGCCTTCGAGCCCGCGGCTCCGGACCAGGAGATCCTGAGCATCGACCTCACCTGCACCAACCGGGACCTGCCCGAACTGCTGCCGTTCGGCGGCAACGCCTCCCAGCAGGGCGACTTCCTGGTGCCGCAGCTGGCCTCGGTGAAGCGGGCCAGCCTGCTGCGCAAGCCGTCCCGCTCGCACCGCTCGCCCCTGCGCAAGGGGCTGCAGTGGCGGCTGATCTCCCATCTCACGCTGAACCACCTGTCCCTGCTCGCCCGCGACCTGAAGGCGCTCAAGGAGGCGCTCAATCTCTACAACTTCACCGACTCCCAGGCGCTCCGGCGCCAGGTCAACGGCATCCAGTCGCTGACCACCAAGGTGATCACCGCCCGGCTCAAGGACGGCAGCGGCCTGCCGGTGTTCGTGCGCGGGCTGGAAGCCACGGTCACCCTGGACGAGACCGCTTTCGTGGGCGCCAATATGCTGCTGTTCGCCGGCATCCTGGACCGCTTCCTCGCCAGCTTCGCCCCCCCCAACGGCTTCCTGGCCTTCAAGCTGAAGACGCTCCAGCATCCGGACGAAGTCGAAGCCTGGCCTCCCCGGGCGGGCGACCGGCCATGGATCTGAAGGCGGCCCTCCGCAGGCGCCCGGGAGCCTTCCGCTTCTTCCAGGCCGTGCGGATGCTCGCGCTCTGGGACGGGACCGGGCCGCTGCCGCGCAACCTGCGGTTCCGCACGCCGGCCTCGCTGGCTTTTCCCCGCACCGAGATCCTGCAGGTGCGCGACGATCCGGCGCGGACCACGGGGGAGCAGCCGGGCCTGGACATGGAGGTGGGGTTCATGGGCCTGACCGGCCCTTCCGGGGTGCTCCCGGCCACCTATTCCGAACTGGTCGAAAGCCGGCGCAGCCACTACCAGGACGGCGCCCTGCACGCGTTCCTGGACCTGTTCAGCCACCGGGCGGTCTCCCTGTTCTACCAGGCGTGGCTCAAGTACCGTTTCTACCGCGGCGCCGAGCTGGGCCAGCAGGACGGGTTCAGCCGGGACCTGATGGCCCTGCTGGGGCTGGGGCTGGAGGCCGGCACCACCCGGCAGGGGCTCGCCGGGCTGAACGGCACCTGTCTCCACTTCGGCGGCATCCTGGGGCGCCGGCCGATTCCCTCCGGTTCGCTGCGGGCCGTGGTGGAAGGCCACCTGGGGGTGCCGGTGGCCATGGAGCAGTTCGTCTTCCACTGGGTGCAGGTGGCCGGGTCCGATCAGAGCCGGCTGGGCGCCGGCGCGCGGGACGGCCTGGGCAGCGGCACGTTCCTGGGGGTGCGCCAGCGCGACGCGCAGACCAGCATCCGGCTCCTGCTGGGGCCGCTGGACGCCCGGCAGTTCCGGGATTTCCTGCCGGACGGCAAGGGCGGATCGGATCTCGGCGCGCTGATGTTCGACCTGCTCGGGCCGACCATGCGGGTGGAGATCCGGCTCATCCTGCGCCGGGCGGAAGTGCCTCCGCCGCGCATGGGCCAGCCCGGGGGCCTTTCCCTCGGCCGCAATCTCTGGCTGTTCTCCACCCCGCCGGAAACCGATCAGGACAATGCGATATATGAACTGAACATGGAACCGGCATAACCCCTGCGCATGGGGAAAAACAAGACATTGTAATAGTTGACCCCGGGTTAGTACGGCCCAATGATAGTGTCCCAAACGAATAAACGACCAGCCGGATCGGGCCATGGCCCGAGAGCACATCAAGCCGCCAGAGGCCCCCATGAACGCTGATGCTGCACTGCGCTTTCTAGAGCCCATATCGGACGCGGTTCCGGCGGGAGAAGACCTGAGCTTCGACCCGGTGCTGGACGAGATCAAGGAGGCGCGCCGGTCCGATGACCCGACCCTGGCCCAGGGCGACTGGGTGCGCGACCTGAAGACCGCCAACTGGGGCGCCGTCATCAGCCTCTGTGAGAACCTGCTGCAGAGGCGCACCAAGGATATCCAGGTGATCGGCTTCTACACCGAAGCCCTGGCCAGGAAGCAGGGGTTCAGCGGCCTCGCCACCGGCCTGCAGATCCTGGAAGGCAGCCTGGACCGGTTCTGGGAATCCATCTTCCCCACCCTGGCCGATGGCCCCGAAGAGCGGATCAGCCGGCTGGAATGGGTGGACGCCGCCCTGGGCGACGCGGTGCGCGGCCTGCCCATGCTGCCGGCCTCCGCCGGCGGCTATTCCTGGTCCAGCTGGCAGGAATCCAGGGAGGTGGAGAATCTGGGCCTCAAGGGCGCTGAGCTGAAGGCGGCGGCGATCCAGGCGGGCAAGCTGTCCGGGGAGGTCTTCGACAAGGCGGTGAAGCAGGCCGGGGGCCCGTGGTTCAAGCAGATCCACCAGGAGATCCTGGCCGCGCAGCAGGCCTGCGCCGCCATCATCGCCCGGCTGGACCAGTCCCTGGGCGCGGATGCGCCGACCATGGAGCGCCTGAAGGCGTCCCTGGAAAGCTGTGATGCCCTGGCCCGCGGCCTCCGGGGCAAGTTCGAGGCCCTGCCGCCCCAGGGGGCGGACCCCGTCCAGGAGGCGGCGGCCGGGTCCGCCGCGCCGCTGCCCGGACTGCCGGCCTTCACGGCGCAGGCGCCTGCCGCTCCGGGCCCGGATCCAGAGGCGGCCCTGAGGGCCCGCGCCCAGGCCATCGTCCAGCTGCGGCAGGTGGCGGCCTACTTCCGCACCTACGAGCCGCACAGTCCGGTGGCGCCGCTGGTGGAGCGCGCGGCGCGCTGGGGCGACATGAACCTGGAATCCTGGCTCACCGAGGTGGTGTCCGATGATTCCGTGCTCAGCACTTTGAAGACCCTCCTGGATTTCCGGGAGGAGACCAGATAGTCCCCGCCCAGGCGGGAGCCGTCGCTTTCCATGGGGTGCCTTGACAGGGGGCTGCATTGAAAACGAACTTGAAATCCTTGATCGGCAAGCTGGATCCGCTGTGCCGGCGGGTGCTGGACTCCTCGGCCAATCTCGCCCTGGCCCGGACCCACTACGAGGTGGACCTGGAGCATGTCCTGGTCGAGCTCCTGGCCCGGCCGGAATCCGAGGCGGTGGCCTTCCTGCGCCTGAACGGCGCGGACATCCCCGCCCTGGAGAAGGCGCTCCGGGCCGGGCTGAGCTCGCTCAAGACCGGCAACAACCGGAACCCGGTGCTGTCGACGATGATCGTCCGCTGGATCGAGGCCGGCTGGATGCTGGCCAGCGTGGACTACGGCGCCAGCCAGCTGCGCAGCGCCTTCCTGATGCTGGCCCTGGTGCTGGAGGAGGAGCTCCTCACCCAGCTGGGCAAAGCCGGGGAGATCCTCGGCGCCATTCCCAGGGAGCAGGCCAGGGCGGGCCTGCTGGAGCTGCTGCGCCGCAGCCCCGAGGGCCGGGAGAGCGCCCCCGGGGAGGCGCCCGCGCCAGCCGAGATCCCGGGCGCCGCGCCGGAAGGCGCCCTGGCGAAATTCACCTCGGACCTCACGGCCCTGGCCCGGGCCGGCAAACTGGACCCGGTGCTGGGCCGGGACCTGGAGATCCGCCAGATGATGGACATCCTGCTGCGGCGGCGGCAGAACAACCCGATCCTCACCGGCGAGCCGGGCGTGGGCAAGACCGCGGTGGTGGAGGGACTGGCCCTCAGGATCGCGGAAGGGGACGTGCCCGGGCCGCTCAAGCCGATCGAGCTGCGGGTGCTGGATCTCGGGCTGCTCCAGGCCGGGGCCAGCGTCAAGGGCGAGTTCGAGGCGCGGCTGCGGGGGGTCATCGATGAAGTGAAGGCTTCCCTGAAACCCATCATCCTGTTCATCGATGAGGCCCACACCCTGATCGGCGCGGGCGGCGCGGCCGGCCAGGGCGACGCCGCCAACCTGCTCAAGCCGGCCCTGGCCCGGGGCGAGCTGCGCACCATCGCCGCCACCACCTGGTCCGAGTACAAGAAGTATTTCGAAAAGGACGCCGCCCTCGCCCGGAGATTCCAGGTGGTGAAGGTGGAGGAGCCCAGCGAGGAGCTGGCGGTGCAGATGCTGCGCGGGGTCGTGCCGCACCTGGAGCGCCACCACAAAGTGCGGATCCAGGCCGCCGGGGTCAAGGCGGCGGTGCGCCTCTCCAGCCGCTACATCGCCGGCCGGCAGCTGCCCGACAAGGCCGTGAGCCTGATGGACACGGCCTGCGCCCGGGTCGCCCTGAGCCGGGCCGCCATCCCGGAATCGGTGGAGGCGCTGCGCCGGGACCTGGAGGATGTGCTCCGGGAAAAGCAGGCCCTGGGCCGCGAAGAGGACCCGCGGCCGCACGTCGGCCGGCTGGCCGAGCTGGCTGAGCGGGAGCACCAGCTCGAGGGCGAGCTGAAGGAGATGGAGGCCTGCGCCCAGGCTCAGCATGCCCTGATCGAAACGGTGGAGGCCGCGGCCAGGGACCTGGCCCAGGCCAGGCTCCAGGGCGCCGGCCCGGAGCCCGCCAAGGCGCTGGAAGACACCTGGATGCAGGCCTATGACGCCTATCGCGGGCACTTCGCGGCGCATCCCATGGTGCATCTGGACGTCGATGACAAGGTCATCGCGGAAGTGGTGGCCAGCTGGACCGGGATCCCGCTGGGGCGCATGGCCCAGGACGAGCTCGCCACCGTGCGGCAGCTGGGGACCGCCCTGCAGCAGCGGGTGGTGGGCCAGGACCACGCCATGGACCGCATCGCCCGGCAGCTGCAGATCGCCTGGGCCGGCATGGAGGATCCCACCCGGCCCAGGGGCGTTTTCCTGCTCACCGGCCCGTCCGGCGTCGGCAAGACCGAAACCGCCCTCGCGCTGGCCGACCTGCTCTACGGCGGCGAGCGCAACCTGGTCACCATCAACATGAGCGAGTACCAGGAAGCCCACAGCGTCTCGGGCCTCAAAGGCTCCCCGCCGGGCTACGTGGGCTACGGAGAAGGGGGCGTGCTCACCGAAGGGGTGCGGCGGAAACCGTATTGCGTCGTCCTGCTCGACGAGGTGGAGAAAGCCCATCCGGATGTGCTGGAACTGTTCTACCAGGTGTTCGACAAAGGCATGCTGGAGGATTCCGAAGGCCGGGCGGTGGATTTCCGCAACACGGTCATCCTGCTCACCTCCAACGTCGGTTCGGAACTCATCCAGCGGGCCATGGAGCACGGCGTCACGGTCGACGGGGAGGCGCGCCAGCCCACCGCCGAGGACCTGGCCGAGCTGCTGCGTCCGGACCTGGTCAAGGTCTTCAAGCCGGCCTTCCTGGGGCGCTGCCAGGTGGTGCCGTTCTTCGCCCTGGACGACGCCGCCCTCAAGCGGGTCATCGGCCTGAAGCTGCAGAAGATCCAGCAGCGCTACCAGGCCAATTTCGGGGCCGGGCTGAGCTACGGCGAGGACCTGCTGGAACTGATCCGGGAGCGCTGCACCGAGGCCGAAAGCGGCGCCCGGAACGCCGAAAGCATCCTGGGCCAGGCCCTGCTCGCCCCGCTTTCGGCGGAGGTGCTCGCGCGGATGGCCGAAGGCAGGCCGGTCGGGCACGTGCATGTCGCCTTGCGGGACGGGGAAGTGGATCTTCAGGTCACCTGAGAACCTGACCATCTGCAGGAGGATTCATGCCCAAGAGTGGTGGGATCGACTGGGTGCTTCTGGTGTTCGTGGCGGTCATCCTGGCGGCCATCGGGATCGCCGTATGGGCGCTGCTGCGGTTCCGCAAAGCCAGGAAAGCGACCTTCGACGCCACGGCCAGCGGGACCGTCATGTGGCCGGGCGGGCGCGCCGGCAAGATGGCCGGCCTGCCGCCCCCCGCGCCTCCGCAGACGCCCGGGCCGGTCGAAGGCACGGTGATGTGGCCCAAGGGCCAGGCCGCACGGGCAGCGGCCAGGCAGCCGGCCCAACCCTTCCAGCCCGCCCCGCCGCCGGCGCCCGAGCAGCCCGAAGGCACCGTGATGTGGCCCAAGGGCCAGGCCGCCCGGGCCGCGGCCAGGCAGCCGGCCCAACCCTTCCCGTCCGCCCAGTCCATCCCGCCGGCCCAGCCTTTTCCGTCCGCCCAGTCCATCCCGCCGGCCCAGCCATTTCCGTCCGCCCAGTCCATCCCGCCGGCACAACCATTTCCGTCCGCCCA
>Ga0316217_10001510_pt1 | contig 30030 bp, 16 predicted proteins | sample 1anoAmetaG_FD_203633 | JGI IMG/M metagenome (GOLD analysis project Ga0316217, IMG submission 203633) | Freshwater microbial communities from Trout Bog Lake, Wisconsin, USA - 1anoA | ecosystem: Environmental > Aquatic > Freshwater > Lake > Hypolimnion/Profundal zone | place: USA: Wisconsin... | reverse complement strand
TGATACCCAACCTTCGCGGTGTTGGGCATCGCCCGCCCGCTACTTCCCAACTTTCGGTCCTTGCGGGGACGCGGGGCGCGTGTCGGTGTCTTGCCGAGTCGTCTTGGGGTCATACTGGCGGGAGTTCTGATTCGGCGCGGAGGCGGTCGTCGTGGTTTTGGGCGGCGATGGCGCGCCGAGAGTGGGGCCTGAGTCCCGGTGATAAACCTCCTGGCCACGGGAAGCGGGTTTGACCTGGTCGGTGGGTCGAGCGGTTGTCGTCGAGAATGGGTCATTGGCGGCGGGTCGCGCGGTGGTGGTTCCGACGGGGTGGATGGGCGCGGACGGGGCGTTTTGAACCGCGGGGCGAGCCGGAGTTCGGCTCGGGGCGAGGTTGGAATCGACGCGGTCCGGAGCCGGGCGCGAGGCCGGAGCCGAGTTCTGGGCAACCGCAGGCCGGGAGCCAGAGGCTGGGTTAGGGGGAGCGCCGCCGGGCGCGGGCGCTGGGCGCGGATTCCCATTCGCGGAAGGAGTGGCGGTGCGATGCGCGATGGGGTGGCGGTCATCCACCTTTTGCGCCACGATGGAAATGGGTCGGGCCGGCGCCGCAAGTTGGGGGCGATAGACGGCGAGTTCGGCATTGCCGGCGCCGTGCGCGTTCGACGGGTGGGGCGCGCCTGCCGGCAGGTCCCGAATCGCTACTCTCTGAATCGGTTGGCGGGTGGCCGCCGCGACGCGTTCGACAGCGATGCCGCGATTGATCACGGCGTGATTCACTACGTAGTTGTTGACGACCGTCGTGCGGTTATAGATGCGGACCACTTCGGTTGGCGGAAGGCGCCGATGGCTGTAGTCGCGTCCGCCGAAATCGTTGATCGATACGAAGGTGAAGACATCCGGACCGAGGCCGAAATCAAAGTTAAGCCCGACGCGGACGCCATTGAATCGAAAGCCCAAGCCGAGATCGAAATCCGCGCGCGGCGGCAATGGCGCCCAGCCGCAATGGTCGTCGGCCACGCGCCAGGTGACCCAAGCGGGTCCCCAGACGGTATCGGGCACCCAGACCCAGCCGGAGCGGGCGTGGTGGAGCCACCGGCCGTAATGGAAGGGCGCCCAGCCCCAGGCGTAATCCGACTGCCAGTACCACCCGGCATCCGTCCACACCCAATGTCCGCCGTCGCAGTAGGGCCGCCATCCGCTCTGGACGATGACGGCACGGGGTTGCCAGCACCAACCGACGCCCGCCAACTCGATCCATGCGCCGTGGGGCGACAGGTCGCTATAGAAATAGGATACCGCCGGTGGCGGGCTGCTGACATAGACCGGCGCGGGCGCTGCCACGGGGACGGCCTGGGCTGCGGGTGCGACTACGGGCTGAGGTGTCGGTACGGGGGGCGGAGCCTCCGCCGCCGGCGCTTGGCCGCGCAGCGCGGCGTCGCGGTCCAACATCGACCGGATCACCGGCGAGGTGACCCCAACGTCCTTCAGATAGAGAATGCCATCAGCCCCGAGATCGAAGGCCGTCTGCGAATTCCGCACGTAGGCGAGGATGACCTCCTCGCCCAGGCCGGATTGTTCCAACCTCACCACCTCGGACGCCCCCGGGGAGAGGGCGACCGGAACGCTTGCCGCCGTCGTCTGCCCGCGCAGCGGGAGCAGGCCAAGGCCAAGGGCGGTCGCGACCGCAAGCAGTTTCGTTGATTTCATAAAAAGCCTCATGTTGTGTCTATCGAACTTATTAGACCCAGTTTTGGGTTGAATATTCAGGGGGCGCGGAAATCGCGCGTCAGGGGGGAGGAAAGGAACGTCCTTTCAACGCCGCGCGTAATAGATGACCGCAGGCGGGAAATTCAGCCAGACAGGAAGGGTGCGCAGGCTGGAGAACCGAGCCCGAATCTTGGAGCGGTCGACCAGCGAGTACTGGAACTGAATGTACAACCCGCCTTGGGCGAGAACGTTGTGGACGGCGGCCAGGAGCGCCAGAGTCTGAGGGCGTTCGAGGGTGGCCAAAGGGACGCCGGAGATGACGAAGTCGGGCGCGGGGGCATGGTTTCGGGCTAAATCGGCCAGCAGGCGCTCCGCCGAATCGGCGACAACGGTGACCCGCTGTTCGAGGTTCGCCGCCGCCAGGTTGTGGCGGCAAACCTCCGCCAGCACCGGGTTGATTTCGCACGTGACGATCCGGGCCAGCGGACAGCGATGGGCCAAACGCGTCGTCAGGTTCCCGGGCCCGGCCCCCAATTCGATCACCTGGCCGGCGTAGTCCACCGGCACCGGGGCGATCATTTTCTCGATTAGAAACCGCTGCGACGGTACCACGGCCCCGGTTTGCATGCTTCTGGCCAATCCCGCCCAGAGGAAATGCCACCAGCCATAGCTGCTGTTTCCATTCATAGTCTTTTCTTCAGTTCGTCATTCTCGAGTCGCCCGCAAATCCGTCGCCGCAGCGCGCCCCGCGCGCCGTCCAACCCATGACCCGCATGCTTCCCACTCCGGGATTTTGGCCAATCCAGAGAGGATGGAAAGGATAATTATAGCGAAAGTAACACCTTTTTGATTTCTTTAATCCGCGCCGAGGGAGTTCTTTTCGACAGGCGCGGGAACTTCCCGCCCACCATGACATAGTCGTTATTGCGAGTCAGCATGAGCTTGGTTTCTTTGACTTCCATGAGGTGGACGCTGCGTTCGGCGGCCAGAATTTTGAGGGCGGCCACCTCGATCAGCAGTTGAAGCGGCAGCGGCAACGGTCCGAAACGGTCCCGCAACTCCTTTTCCAATGCCGCCAGTTCGGGCTTTTCCGTCGCCTGCGCCAGCTTGCGGTAAATCTCGATGCGCTGGCGAGCGTCGGAGATGTAGTCGAACGGTATGTGGGCCGGGGCGAGGCCGGGCGAGGCTGTTGGGAGGACGGGAGCGAAGGGCGGGGCGGGGAAGGGGTCCAGGCTAGCCGCGTCGAGCTCCCGCGGTTCCTCCGGCCGCGCCGGGGGGGTAATGGCGATTCCTGGCGCTGCCTCTCCGGGGCCGAAGGTCAGGAAATCGAATCGCACATGGACATCGACTCGGGGCTTGACCTTTTCACCCTTCAGCACGGAGACGCTCTGTTTGAGAAGCTGGCAGTAAAGGTCGAAGCCCACGGCGGTAATGTGACCGCTCTGTTCGGCGCCGAGCAGGTTGCCCGCGCCGCGAATCTCCAGGTCCCGCAGCGCGATCTTGAAGCCGCTGCCCAGCGTGGAGTATTGCTTGATGGCGCTCAGGCGCTTGCGCACGTCGGTGAGCAGGCGCGCGTGGCGGGGCAGCAGCAGGTAGGCGTAGGCTTGATGTTTGTAGCGGCCGACGCGGCCGCGGAGTTGGTAGAGATCGCTTAGTCCGAATCGGTCCGCGCGGTCGATGATGATGGTGTTGGCATTGGGGATGTCGAGACCGCTCTCGATGATGGTGGTGGAGAGGAGGATGTCCGCCTCCCCGTTGACAAATTGAGCCATGACCTGTTCGAGGTCGTCGCTGTGCATTTGACCATGACCCACCAGGATCCGGGCCTGCGGCAGGAGCGCCTGGAGTTTGGCCGCCATAACGCCGATCGTGGTTACCCGGTTGTGCAGGAAGAACACCTGTCCCCCTCGGTTGAGCTCGCGCTGGATGGCGTCGCGGACGACCCGCTCGTCATATTGCAGGACGAGAGTCTCGACGGGAAGCCGGTCCTGCGGAGGGGTTTGGATGGTGCTCATGTCCCGCGCCCCGGCCAGGGCCAGGTAGAGGGTTCGAGGGATGGGCGTGGCGCTGAGCGTGAGGACATCCACGAGTTGGCGAAGCCGCTTGAATTTCTCTTTGTGCATGACGCCGAACCGTTGTTCCTCGTCAATCACCACCAGTCCGAGGTCCTTGAACGCGATGTCCGCCTGGACCAGGCGATGCGTCCCGATCACGATATCGATGGAACCGGCCGCCAGGCCGCGCACGATCTCTTGTTGCGCCCGGTGCGTGCGGAAGCGCGAGAGCAGTTCGATACGCACGGGATAATCCGCCATCCGGTCGCGGAAGGTATTGTAATGCTGTTGAGCCAGGACCGTGGTAGGGACGAGGATGGCCGCCTGCTTGCCGCCCATGACGGCCTTGAAGGCGGCGCGAATCCCCACTTCTGTCTTGCCGAACCCGACATCCCCGCAGATGAGACGGTCCATCGGTTTGGGTTGTTCCATATCCGCTTTGGCGTCGAGGATGGCGCGCATCTGGTCCGGGGTCTCCTCGAAGATGAAGGAACTTTCGAATTCGCGTTGCCAAGGGGTATCCGAGCCAAACGAGTGTCCGGGTTGCGACTGACGAGCGGCCTGGATCGAGAGTAATTCGCCGGCGACGTCGCGCACGGCAAGTTCGGCCTGCGCTTTGGTTTTGGCCCAGCGCGCGCCGCCGAGGGTGTTGAGGGAGGGCCGGGCCTTGCCGGCGCCGACGTACTTGCTGACCAAATGGGCCTCCGTTACCGGGACGTAGAGGCGGGGCGGCGGCTGCGATGGATCCGTCGGCGCGTACTCGATGACGAGGCATTCCTGGCCGGTATGGGAGCCGCTGACGGCCCGTTCGGCGGGCTTGCTTCCGGCGCCCGCAGGCAGCACCTGAAGCCCGGCGTAGCGGCCGATGCCATGCTGCAAATGAACCACGAAGTCGCCTTCTTCCATTTCGGTGAAGTCGATGTCCAGAGCCGAACGCGTGGCTTGGGCGTGGGCCGACTTGAGCCGGCGCGGGCGTTGGATTTTGTAGCGGCCAAAGATCTCGGCATCCGTCACGACCACCAGCCGGGCGGCGGCGTCGAGGAATCCGCGGGCCAGGGTGCCCAGATGGACCGAGAGGCCAGGATGCGCCGAGGGGATCGCGCCAGCCCGCTCCGGGTCGGGCGCAGTGGGCAAGTCCGGATGCGCGCGCTCTCCATTGGCCGATCCCACAGCGCCAACCGTTCCCAGGCCATACTCCCTCCAGATCTCGCCGAACCGCTGCCGCTCGCCCTCGTTGTTGCAGAAGACATGGACGGCGTAGTCCTGGCGCAGCCAGCGGTGGAGTTGAGAGAAAAACTCGCGCCGGTGGGCCTCGGCCACGGGTAGCTCCGGGGCGCGGTCCATCACCGGACGGTAAGCTTCCAATCCTTGCAGGCGCAGGTCGGGGAGGGACAGAGTTCCGTCGGCTGTCTGGAGGGCATCGCCCGGGGGTTCTTGGGGGCTCGGAACATTGGCGAGGCGTTCGGCCTCAGCCAGCGGAGGGCTGCTGTCATCTCCGCCAGGCTGGAGCGCCAATTCCTCCGCCACCTCGATCCAGGTCATTCCCTTAGCCACCGCCTGGCGTCGCAATTCATCCCATGTTGCCAGGAAAGGGTCTGATTCCGGGATCTGCCGAGCGTATTCCTCGGCGCGCGCCGCGAGTTGCTCGGGGTCGCAGACCATCACCATCGTCTCCGGTGGCAGGTACTCTATTAACGTCGCGAGCTTGCCGCCGCTTACCTCCGCCGGGGCGCCTCCATCTCCGGTTTGGAGACCTTGGATTCTCTTGAGGAGCCCCAATTCGCCTGCGGGAGGCATCGTAATGGCGCCGATGCCCTCGCGAGAGGTTTGCAGCAACGGATCGAAATAGCGCAAGGATTCCAGTTCGTCGCCGAAGAACTCCATGCGGATCGGCCAGGGACTGGTAGGGGGGAAAACATCCAGGATTCCACCGCGGAGCGCGAGCTCGCCTTTTCGGGTCACTTGGGCCTCGGGCTCGTAGCCTTGTTCCTCAAGCCACTCCACCAGGTCCAGCGGGGCGACGCGATCGCCTGCGGCAAGGCGGCGGGTCCGGCTTGCGAGGGCTGGCCGGGGGAACGTGCGCTGCAGAAGCGCGATGACGCTCGTAACAATAAGCGGCGGCGGCGAATCGCCGCAGCCAGAGGGCGTGGTCAGCGCGACGAGCGTCTCCAGGCGATCACTAATGGCATCGGCATGAGGTAGTCGCGCTTCGTGGGGCAAGATATCCCAGGCGGGATAGAAGAGCGGCGTTGGGGCTGGTGCGGGGCAGAGGAGTTGATCCGCTTCCCGAAAGGTCAGCCAGGTGACAACATCCTGCTGGGCCACCTCTTGGGACTTCAGGCCGTCGGTTACGATCAGCATCGGGCGTCGGGGCAGGAGTCGGTGGAGCGCTACGCCGAGAAAGGGGTGCGCCGCGCCGCTGACGCCCGGGCAAGGCAACAATCCGCCCCTCTCCATGCGCCGCGCCAGAGCCCGCACGGCAGGAGTCGCCAGGACCCGCGCGAACAAATCTGTCGCCGCCACGATGGAAAGAACTTGCGCCAAAGGGGAGCCGACCGCAACTGTTTCCAGTTTCGTATTTGCTGGCTTTGTGGTTGAATGCCTTCATGTCAGTAAAGTCATCGGCGTCGTTGGTCCGCCCCTTGGTGCGGCGATTGCACCCCTATGTGCCCGGCGAGCAACCTCGGGTTCGAGGTTTGGTCAAGCTCAATACCAATGAGAATCCCTATCCACCCTCGGAGAAGGTCATGGCGGCGGTACGGGCGGCGGTGGATGGTCGGCTGCGGTTGTATCCCAACCCCACTGCGGAGCCTTTGCGGCAAGAACTGGCCCGGCTTCACGGATGCACACCTGACCATATCATTGTGGGCAACGGGTCGGACGAACTGCTGAACCTCGCCGTGCGGGCGCTGGTGGAACCGTTTCCCGGGCTGAGTACAGTCCAGGGCGGCAAAACGGTTCAAACTGGACCCAGCTCAAGTCGGTCAACCCTGCAGTACTTTGTGCCGAGTTATTCGCTCTACCCCGTCCTTGCGGACATCCAGGGCGCGGCGAAAAACGGGGTCCCTTTGGCGGCGGATTTCGGACTCCCATCGCCCCCCGAACTCAAGCGTGACGGGGTGTGGGATTTCAAGGCGGCGCTCACCCTCGTGACGACGCCCAATGCGCCGAGCGGGCGCGGATACACGGTGGCGGCATTGGATCAGCTCTGCCGGGCCCAGCGGGGGGCAGTGCTGCTGGACGAGGCCTACGCGGACTTTGCGGCGGAAAACGCCCTCGAACTGGCCCTTCGGCATCATCACGTCTTGGTGGCGCGAACGTTCTCAAAGGCCTACTCTCTCTGCTTCCAGCGGATCGGTTACCTGGTTGGGGCACCGGAGTTGATCCGAGCTTTGCACCGAATTCGGGACAGTTATAACGTTAACGGACTAGGACAAGTGGCGGCGGTCGCGACTTTGGATGACCTGGCTGCCTACCGCGCGAACTTTCGCAAAATTATTGGCACTCGCCAGTGGCTAAGCCAGGAACTCGCCACTCTCGGGTTCGAGGTGTTCCCGAGCCAAACCAACTTTCTGCTGGTTCGTCCGCCGCGGTTTGCGGCGCGGGAGTGGCTGGGGTTCTTGCGGCAGCGCAAGGTGCTGGTCCGGTGGTTCAACCAGCCGGAGGTCCGCGATTATCTCAGAATTACCATCGGTGCGCCGGAGGAGGCGTCAGCACTCGTTTCGGCTTCAAAAAAAATCAAAAATAGGCGTTGACACTTTTGGGGTTTCTAGTAAGATACGAGCATTAACGCAGAGTTGACCGCTGTTGTGGCGGTAATTGGTCGCGAGGACTTTATGAAGAGACTGTTTCGTTCGGATAGGTGGATGGCAGTAGGATCGTTGATGGCCGGCTTCTGCCTCCAGGCATCGGCGGGTGACATTTTCAATAGCTTGACGAATGATACTCAAGTCCGGTTCAATCCGGGTAACGCCTGGTTTGGGAATGAGGTCATTCCGCCTTCAAAGCCGGGGGTTTTATCCTGGGCTATCACGGGCTTTTCATTTGAGTATTATGCCCTGCAACAGGGTTCCACGACGGGGTCCGGTAACATGGGTTTTTGGGCTGATGTGCGCCTGTACGATGGTGCGCCCTCCGCTAAAACCCTTGTTTACGATAGCGGCACCGTGACGTTGAATAACCCCACCGCCGGCAGCCTGTTGAGTTTTAATTCGTCCGATTTTGCCCTATCCCATAAAGGATATTATAATTCCACTTATGGAGGGCTTTGGGTCCCGGCTGGACACCTGACTTGGGCGGTTCAATTCAGTAACCTCTCGCCTGGCGACGAGGCTGGATTGGAAATGTTCTACCCAACGGTTGCGAACACCGAATACAATGACTATTGGCTGAGCAATGATGGCAGCACCTGGGCCCTCCAACAGAATTCGAATGGCCTGCCGAATAATGGTGGCGCTGAGTTTCAAGCTGTGCTCATTCCTGAGCCCAGCACCCTCGCCCTTGCGGCCATGGGTGGTTTGGGTCTCCTGGCGGCCGCCCGTCGTCAACGCAAGTAACCTTCTTTAAGTTTTCAGTTCTGGCGCGAGCATCCCTCGCGCCTTTTTCTTTGTACATTTAGCGCCGTGAATTGGTGCGGGTAAGAAGCTAGAGTGATCCAAGATCGTGATGCCTCACAGGGTTCAGATCCAGTCAGAGATGGGATTCGTTAGGGCTGCGCGAGCTGCGAAACCCTAGCGGCTCGGCAATTTGTCCTCCGGCTGCCGTCTTACTTCATCGCCGCCCAGACCCGATGGACGTCGTCGTGATCCTCGATTGCTTGAAGGAACTCCCCTGCTTCAGCGCGTTGGGCGTCGTTTAGCTCCGGAAAGGTCTTGGGGATATAGCCGATTTCGCTGGTGACGACCGTCCAGCCATTCTGCGACAACCATTTCGACACTGAATGGACGACCGTACGGTCGGTTAGGAACCGAGTGCCCGCGACGCCGACGGGGATATCATCGTTCTGTTCCGAGCGGAGCGGTTCAACCTCATTGGCGCCAGCCTCAATGCCAGCAGCCTCGAGATCTGCGGCAAGGTCGGGATGGTAAGCTTCAACTATGCCGGTGTGATCGAAGAGGAACTTGTTGCTTCCGGTCGTGCCCAGTTGGCCTTTGCGAAACAGGTTCCGAATTTCAGGGGCGGTGCGGTTGACGTTATCGGTATAGACCTCCACGATCGCAGGTATTTTGTGCGGGGCATAGCCCTCGAAGACGACATGCTCGATGATGAGTTTGTCATCGCCGACCCCGGCCCCTTTTTTGGCGGCGCGTTCGATGACGTCGCGCGACACGCTCTCTTTGCGGGCCTTCTCAACCGCCGCGGCTAGCCGCGCGTTGAGGGCCGGGTCCGCCCCTCCCATGCGGGCGGCGACCATAATTTCGCGAACGATCTTGCCCGTGGCCTGGGCCTTTTTGACTGAGGCCACGGCGCGTTTAGCATGCAACCATTGACGTCCCATGAGCCAAGCATAACAGAAGCCCGCGGCGGGATTCAACAAGAGTTACGCTCGGCGGACAGCTTAGTGATCGGCTTGGGAGCAGGGGCGGCGGCTTGGGCCTTTTTTTCCTGTTCCATGAGCCGGAGGCGGTGTTGGGCCGCGAGGGCTTGGGGTGAGTTGGGAAAATTGGCGACCACCTGTTCGAGAGTCTTGGCGCCCGCTTCCGGGTCATGGCGGTATTTTGTGTGCCAGGCGGCCACCAGGCTAAGCCACTCCGCCCGTTGGGCTTCGGCTTGGCCGCTCATTTCGAGCAGGAGTTGCAATTGTTCGATGGCTTGGTCCGGTTGCTCGAGCCGTTCGGCGAGCAAGCGCGCCAACCTCTCGCGGGCGGGAACGTAATCCGGGTCTTTTTCAAGCGTTCGCACGCAATCTCTGGCGGTGTCTGCGGCTTTTTGACGCTCGGCTCTAGACTCCGGGAGCTCTGGGGCCTGATCGAATTGATTGCCAAGGGCGGGGAGCGGGATAGGGCGCGCGTCGCGCTGGTCGCGCAATTCCTGGGCGCTGTGAGGCAATTGGTTCATGCGCAACTGCGCCATGCGAGCTAAATGCGATCCGGGGCATCGATCGCATATCATTTGAAGGCACCGTCGGGCCGCGTCGGGGTCGCCGGTGAGTTTCAATCGCCAATCGGCCAACTTGTGCAACGCGATGGAAACTTGGGATGGCGTGGTTTTGGGTTGGTCGCAAATGTCGAGGATGGTTTGTTCCGCCTCGCCGAGATCGTGGAAATGGTCGGCATAAAGTTCGGCCATCATCATCCAGCCGCCAAAATCGTCTTCGCACCGCTCCAACTCGCGGATAATCTCCCATTCCGCCTCGGCATATTTGCCGAACTTCATCTTGGCGATCGCGCGGGCGTACATTGGGGATCGCTTCACGGGTTGGAGCAATTCGGGCGTGTAGGCCGCGATGGGAAGAAGGACGATGCCGGCGGCGATTCCGAGGAGCGGCCAGCCGCCAACGAAGAGCAGGCCCAGCGCCGGGAGGATCAAACCCAAGCAACAGGTCCAGCAAAGACTCTTAAATTTCGGGCGGGATTCTTTAGGCAGGGAGGGGGGAAGCCGAAACAGCGCCCAGGCCAGGGTGATCGCCATCCAGTAGGAACAGGCCAAAAACGCGCCCTGCGAGAGGACGCGGAGGTAGGTCGGGAACCACGGGCGGCCGCTATTTTGGGCTTGCTGGACCTGGGGCATAAAGGCCGGGAAATCCCAGGAAACACCCCAATTCATCAGTCCCCACAGGGCCGCAGGGACTAACAATCCTTTGATCGACCAGCCGATTAACCAGCGAACGGTCCGCGGACGCTCCGCCCCGAGGCTTAAACGGCTGACGCTCAACCAAGCGGCGCCGACGCACATCCCTCCGAGAAACGAGAGCCAAACAAATATGGCAAGGGCCAGAGCCATTGGAGCTATACTGGCTCAAACTCAGGGATGTGTCCAGGGAGACCGCGCGCTTCGCGCTTAAGGGGAGCGGATGGGGATGGTTTTGCCCGGCTCCGAAACGGCGACATAGACGACTTCGGCCTGCGTGACCCGCGCTGTTTCGTGGGGTTCGGCGCCTCGCCAGGCTTCGACGGTGATCCGCACGGTAATGGACGTGTTGCCGATGCGCACGGTCTCCGTGTAAAAACTCACCAGGTCGCCGACAAACACGGGAGCCAGGAACTTCACCTCGTGCATGGCGACGGTGACCAGTTTCTTGCTCGTGTGTTTGCGGGCTTCGACCGTGCCCGCCTGGTCGATATAACTGAGGATGATGCCGCCGAAGATGGTGCCCATGGGGTTGATGTCGCGCGGCATCATCACGACGCGAATGGCAGGCTGGAGGGGCATGGCCGTAGTCATGCCCCGAGTATGGGCCGCAGCCCTCGGAAAAGGGAAGCGATAAGTGCGATGGCGAGCGGTTGGCGGGCCGATTGACTGAGACGGAGACCCCTAATTATCCTGCTAACCTCAGCGTGACCGCGCCCAGGCTTTCACGCCGATTTCACTCAAGTGTCCCGACTTTCGAGCCGATAGCAGGTTCCAGAACGATAGAAAAGGCGTTCGCCGGATATGACGAGTTCAATTCCAGTCGCCGCCGTGACCGGGGACTCGGTAATGAGCCATGCAGGCGGTAGTCGGGCCAATCTGTTCAGGTTGCTGCTCTTCCTAGGGCTCGTAACCGTGGCGCTCTATTGGCGAACAACTCATCAAGACTTCTGCGTACTTGACGATGGGGATTACGGGTTTGATAACCCGTGTGTAAACGAGGGGGTGTCTTGGGAAGCCGTGCGATGGGCTTTCACGCGGTACTACGCCTGCAATTGGCACCCGCTGACCTGGATCTCACACCAAGTGGACTGGTTGTGCTATGGACCCTTCGCGGGCGGACACCACATGACCAACCTCTTCCTTCATACCCTGAACACGCTGCTCCTTTTCCTGCTGCTGCGGAGGATGACCGGCAACACGATCGGGAGCTGGATCGTCGCGGCCTTGTTCGGGTGGCATCCCTTGCATGTCGAATCGGTCGCTTGGATCGCCGAACGAAAAGACCTGCTGAGCACTCTCTGCCTGATCGGGACCCTCTGGGCCTATACGGCCTACGCCGAGGCTCGTCGAATCCAGGCCGCAGACCCAAGCGTCGCCGGCCGAGTCCGATCCGTGAAACTCTATGTTGCGGCCCTGGCTCTTTTTGCCGCAGGGCTGATGTGCAAACCGATGCTCGTGACGTTGCCCTGCCTGCTCCTGCTGTTGGATTACTGGCCGCTCCGACGAGCAACCGGCCCGCCCTCCACCCGGGCGGCAGTGACTTGGGCCAGGCTCGGCGCTGAAAAAATGCCCTTCTTCGCCCTGGCGGCGGTGGCCTGCGTGATCACCCTCGCGGCGCAGAAGGCCGGCGGGGCCGTCAAGAATACCGACGAGGTGTCTTTCACGCTTCGCGGAGTGAACACCGTGAGCGCGTATGGAGAATACCTGCGCCAAACGGTTTGGCCAAACCCGTTGTGCATCTTTTATCCGCTGCCCAGGCACCCGCCGGTTGCCTCCGCAATCAGAGGCGCGCTACTCCTGGCGGCCCTAAGTTGGATGGCATTGGCGCATCGGCAGAACCGCCCTTGGCTCATCACCGGGTGGTTGTGGTTTCTTGGCAGCCTGGTCCCTGTCATTGGACTCGTGCAGGTCGGGATGCAAGCCCATGCCGACCGGTACATGTACATCCCGTCCATTGGTCTCTTCGTGGCCGTCGTCTGGACCGGCCAACAATGGATGGCGGGGCGGCGGAACGGCAAAGCGATCGCCCTCGGGCTCGCTGCGGCGGCGCTCGCGGGCTGCCTGGCGTTGACACACCAGCAATTATACCATTGGGACAACAACATCGAGCTCATGAGTCACGTGCTGGCGCGCACCGAGAATAGCGTCACCGGTCAGAACCTCATGGCTATGGCCTATCGAAGGGCGGGCAAACCCGAGGCGGCCATCAGGCACTACCGCGAATCGCTCCGCCTCGAGCCCAATGGCATCGTGGCGCGCTACGACTTAGGCGTGGAGTTGGAAAAGGCTGGCCAACTGGACGAAGCGGCGCAGCATTTCGCCGTGTTACTCCAATGTTTTCCGCGTAGTCACACGTTGCTCGACAACCTGGGAAGCGTGAGGCTAAAACAAGGCAAATTCGCGGAGGCCTTAGGGCATTTTCGCGAGGCGATTCGGTGGAACCCACAGGACTCCAATGCCTATCGGAACGCGGGCGCCGCGCTCCAAGCGATGGGGGAACCGGGTGCCGCGGTCACCAACTACAATGCGGCGCTGAGTTTGGACCCTGATTCGATCGATACGCTTAGCCGACTCGCCGACCTTCTGGCTCGATGCCCGCTTTCCCCGTACCACCAACCGGAAGCCGCCATTCGCCTGGCCAAACGGGCGACCGGCCTAACCCACGACGAAGTGGCGGACTATCTCGACACCCTGGCGACCGCTTACGCGGCGGCGGGCCAGTACACCAACGCCATAGTCGCGGGCCGAAAAGCGATCGAGGTGGCCAGGAAGCAGGGCGCGACCGGGCTCGTCAGCAAGCTGCAAGGCGACCTGCTGGCGTTTGAGGCGGGACAATCCCCGGAGGTCGATTGGAAGCAAACCCCTCGCACCATGGTTCGCTAGCTTGGCATTCCTTCGGAAAGTTCAAACGGGTCTCTATCCATTATTATGAGTTTAATTCGAGACGCTTTGGCGCAGCGCGGGCCCCCGGAGGAAAAGGGGGTGAGCCGGACCGGCTTTTATAGGTTACTCATCGTCCTGACACTTCTCACCGGCGCTCTGTACTGGCCCACAACCCATCAAGATTTCACCGTGTTCGACGACGGGGATTATGTCTATGACAACCCCGGCGTCAAAGGCGGTTTATCTTGGGAGGGCGCCCAATGGGCCTTCACCAACATCCATTCAGCTAATTGGCATCCACTGACCTGGATTTCGCACCAGGCGGACTGGGTTTGCTACGGATCCTTCGCCGGCGGCCACCACCTGACCAACCTGCTGCTGCATACCCTCAACACCTTGCTCCTGTTCCTGCTGTTGCGCCGGTTGACGGGCAACACCAGCGCAAGTTGGATCGTGGCGGCGCTCTTTGGGTGGCACCCCTTGCACACCGAATCGGTGGCATGGATTGCCGAACGCAAAGACTTGCTCAGCACCCTCTCGCTCATCGGGACTCTCTGGGCCTATGCCGGCTATGCCAAAGCGCGGGGAGGGGAGACCGGAGATGGATTTGCCTTGAGACGCGTCCGTGCCGGGAGGTGCTACGGCGCCGCTCTTATGATCTTTGCCGCTGGACTCCTTTGCAAGCCGATGCTCGTGACCTTGCCCTGCCTGCTTCTGCTGCTCGACTACTGGCCGTTTCGGCGCGGAGTCGATCCGCTCGCCGACAAAGCGGCGACCCTCTGGGCTAAGCTCTTCGCCGAGAAACTACCTTTCTTCGCTCTGGCTGGGGCGTCCTGCGTGGTCACGGTAATTGCCCAGAGAGCCGGCGGGGCCATTAGGACGGCGGACGAAGTGCCTCTGCTGCTTAGAGCTTTGAACATTCCCAGCGCCTACGGGGATTATTTGCGCCAAACCATCTGGCCTCACCCTCTGTGCCTCTTCTACCCGCTGCCGAACCACTTACCCGTCTTTACGGCCGTTGTCAGCGCGCTGCTCCTGACCGCCATCAGTTGGCTGGCGTGGCGACATCGTCAGGACCATCCGTGGCAGATCATCGGGTGGCTTTGGTTCCTCGGCAGCCTGGTCCCCGTCATCGGCCTCCTTCAAGTGGGCAGGCAAGCCCATGCGGATCGTTACATGTACATCCCTTCTATCGGCCTCTTCGTCGCGATCGTCTGGACGGGCCAACAATTGGCGCGACGATGGCCCCGCGGTCGAGCGATCTCCTTCGGCCTCGCTGCGGCGGGATTGGTCGCCTGCCTGGCGCTCACGCGCAACCAACTGCGCTACTGGCGTACGAACGTTGAGTTAATGACCTACGCATTGGCGCACACGGAGAATAACGCCACGATCCAGAATATGATCGGCACGGCCTTCGGCATGGCCGGCAACCATCTAGAATCGATCGCCCATTACCAGGAAGCGGTTCGACTGGAACCTAAGAGCACTATCATTCGACTCAACCTGGGCATGGAGTTGCAAAACGCCGGCCAACTGGAGGAAGCGGCGCGGGAATTTGGCGTACTCCTTCGACAATTCCCTCACAGCAAGCTGATGCTCAACAATCTGGGCTCGGTGCGGGCCCAACAAGGCAAATGCGAGGAAGCGCTCGCCCAGTTTCGGGAAGCGATACGGTGGCACCCGGAGTTCTCTAAGTCCTATCACAACGCGGGCGTGGTGCTCCAGGCGATGGGGGATGCGAGGGCTGCGGCCACCAATTATTTCGCCGCATTGCGTCTCAGCCCCAGGTCGGCCGAGACCCTTAACCGGCTTGCCGGGCTTTTTGCCCGATGTCCGATGGTCCCTTATCACCGGCCAGAAATGGCCGTTCGACTGGCCAAACAAGCAACGGCCATCGCCCGCGACGAGATGCCGGACTATCTCGATACTCTGGCGGCGGCCTACGCCGCCGCAGGCCAATACACGAACGCTGTCATTGCCGCCCAACAAGCCATCGAGATCGCCCAGGGACAGTCCAATGCCTGGCTGGTGAGCAAACTTCAAAGTGATTTGCGTACCTACCAGGAAGGACGCACTCCCGAAGCTGACTGGAAGCAAGCGCGTTATACCCTCGTTCGCTATGAATAGCTTCATGTGGCGGTTGGGGGTGAGGCGGTGGTGCCTCGCCGTGAGTTGGGTTCCTGGGAGGGAAGGATTTGCCGCGCGACGGGAAGAAAAGTGGCCTGAAGGATCGGTTGGGCGGCCGGGAGCGAGCGGTCATTTTAGAGAGAGACCGTTAGGGTGGCAGCGCAACACGGTTGCGCCTCCATGGCGCAACCTGGGCGCGCTACCGGCGGTAACTCAGCCGGCCTTGAAGACGGCATACCACTTGCTTGCAAAGCGGTAGATGCCTAGAAAACGGCCATGCAGCTAATGCGACCGCCGCCAGCAAACCATGCGCTGGTGGTAGCCACCCCCGGTCAAAGCGCTGAAAGACAGTGGTCCACCAGTCCCCATGCCGTGGGGGGTCTTACGGGGAATCTGCGCGCGTATGGTTGATGGCCAAGAAATGAGTCAGGCAAGTGCTAAAATGAGACAATTATGAGACAATCCATCCTTGGGGTTCTTTTACTGGCGTTCGTCCTAACCGCCTCGGCGCAGACCTTCACCGGCACCAACGCCCCCGGCAAGTACACGGAATTCCCCCTGACCGTCTCGACCGGCGCCACCAATCTGGCCCTGACGTTGGGAGGAACGGGCGCGGCCTATTCCTACCTACTGGTCAAGAAGGACAGTTCGCCCTCGGATACAAGCTACGATTTCAGCTCCAAGTTGAACGGTACGACCAACGCCCTTTACCTGGAGCAGTCGGAGGTTGCTCCGGGAACCTACTATATCCGAGTGGTAACCCCAGTCGGCGCCTCGCAGGGACACCGCTTCACGCTAGTGTGCGAGGCCAATCGCACCGACCTGGGAACGGCGACCACCCCGGTGACCAAGGCGCTCTCCGGGCCGCTTTCCGGCACGGCCACCGGGTTGTTGGCCATCAACGGCTGGAAGTATTTCCGCGTGGAACTTACCACCAATACCTCTTGGATGGCCCGGGTGGACGCCACCAACCAGATGGCGCCGAGCCTGTTTATAGCTTCAGGGCAAATCCCGACTACCGCAAACTCTCTCGCCAACTGCGTGGGACAAACCAACGGTCTGCTGGCCTTCTTGAGCACTGACCCCGCGGGGACGGCGGGCGTCTATTATTTCGGGCTCTCCGCAGCCAACCTGGCCAGCCGTATCCCCTACTCCTTCCAAGTGCAAACCGTCGGCCTCCCAGCGCTTTCCTGGGACCCTGGCACCGTCGACTCCGGGACGCTGGTCTATACCAACCTGAGCGGCGCCGATGCCTATTATTTTTTCCATATCCTGACCGCGAATCCGGCTTACGGCGCCTGGCGCACCGTGCTGCGCACCCTGACCAACGACGCCAATTTGTATTTAAGCCAGGGCGCCTTGCCCACGCCGACCACGGCGAAGTTCAAGTCCGAACTCCCTGGTTCCGATGGCTTTGTGCTGGCCTTAAACTCGGACTTCCAGCCGAGCCAGGACTGGTATATCTTGGTCCGAGCCAAGGTCGCCTCACAATGGACGCTATTGAGCGGTTCACCCTTTGTCACAGATTTAGGGACAGTCGCCGCCGATGGTTCCAGTGGCAGCGGGACGATGGCGGTTGGCCCCGAAGGCATTCGATTTTTCAGGGCAACGGCCCCATCGGGCATGCTCGCCTGGCGGCTGTGGCTCAATGGGCTGACCAACTCGATTCTGCTCAAACAGACCGCCGTGCCGCTGCCCAAGAGCGGCGGCTTCGACCTGTCGCAGGCCGGGCAGATGTTGGTGGTGCCGCCTTACCTGGCCGCCTCCCAGTACCTGATCGGCGTTCCCGGAACCAATGACGCCCTGATTAACCTGGATTCGCGTCAGCAGCCCATCTCAAACTTCCTCTATAATTCAGTCACCAACGCGGTGGTCGCCGGATTTGGCTATGCCACGTATGCGGTGCAGGTGCCCAACCAGCAAATTGCCTGGCAACTGACCATGTCCTCGACCAGCGGCAATCCCTATATGGCCGTGCGGGAGAATCAGGTGCCCAACGAGAACAACAACGGCGCCGCTTCCGAGTTGAACAGCCCCCAAACCAACAACATTACCCTCGTGCCGCCTCCCACGACCTCCCTGCCCGGTCTCGGTTCCGGCACCTTCTACATTACCGTCTATGGCACCAACCAGTACCAGTTCACCCTGCAGAGCGGCCCAGCCGCGATCACAGACATCAACTATTCGGGCGTGGTGACCAATGATGATCCCGGACGCGTGGGCTGGCGAATCTACCGGGTGCAAAATCTCGCCCAGCAAGCGGGCACCTTGGGATGGAATCTATTGGTAACGAACTTCTCGCCCGGCACCCGTGTCGCTTTACGCCGCGCCTCAGCTCCGGGCGTCTGGAGTTACCGGGTCAATAGTCCCGGCCTCACCCTCGCCAATTATTACGACCAAGTGGACATCAGCCAATCCCTGCAACAACCCGGCCACCAAGCCGACGTCTGGTATGTCGGGGTGTACAATCCTACCAACGCCTTGGGCGCCTTCACCCTGATCACCGGTGAACTCCTGGCGACCGGCCTTTCGGAAGGCGCGCCGCTGACGCAAACCAATATTCCGAATGGACGGTGGGGGTTCTACAAAGTACAGTTGCTGCCTAGCGATGTGCTGGGGACCAATGCGGTGGTCGGTTGGGACGTACGCTTGACCAACGTCATTTCGGGATCGCCTCAATTGGTCGTGTGCCGGGATTTGCTGCCGGTTTCACTCTCGACCACTTTGCTCACCGGCGGGTCCACGTGGCCCAGCGGCAGTCAATGGGCTGCGGGCGGCGATTGGACCGGGCTTGCCAATTCGTCCGACGGAACCACCAATGAGACCGGGCGCATTCTGGCCATGGGGGTGGGCCAACCACTGGTGCCAGGCACCTATTACATCGGGGTGCTCAATCAGAGCGCGGACACAAATCAGCTTAACTACCAGATCGTTAGCCGATGGATCGGCGCGGGCCATAGCATTCCAGTGCCAACGCTCGATTGGAATAATGGCGCCCTGACCAACAGCCTGCCCCCGCGCGAGGCCGCCTACTACCGGGTAGTGGTGCCCGCCAACGCGCCGAGTTGGAAAGTCCGCCTCGCTAATCAGACCGCCGAGACAATGCTGATCGCGACGGCTAATACCCTACCGACGGTGTTTTCGCAAAAACAAATGGAGAAGACCGGCCCGGAGCAATACCTCCGTCTGCCGCAGCCGGGCACTAACTACTTGGTTGCGGGCACCAACTATTTGACGGTGATAGGCGAGGGAGCAAACCCCCGCACTACCTCCATCGGCGCTGGGGCCAGCAGTTTTGTTCTCCAATCGCTCGGGCCGCTCCCGGTAGCGAACTTGGGCGTCCTGACCGCGGGCACCAACCTGGTGGTGAATAACAATCTCGCGGGCGGCGAGTCGGCGGCCTATCAATTTTCCGCTGATTTATCGGTCCTAGGCTTCTGGGTCACCTTGAGCAACACGCTTGGCCACCCCTGCATCGTGGAGCGACTGGGCCCAGCGCTCCCGGACCCGGGTTTTGGCAGCGGCTCCGTGGCGACTGACGCTTACGGCAATGAAGGAGGCGAAACCTCTTATGCCGCGGCTAGTTATTATGCGGTGGAAACCTCTGGTAACTACTCGTCGGTGAGCCTCATGATCAAGGCGCGCGCCTATTTGGGCGTCTGGCTGGATGCGGCCTACACCTTGCAAGTAACCCCGATCCTCCCCTCTCCCTTGGCCTATGACGCCGGAACCAATGTGATCACGAATGCTTTAGAGGACACCTTTTTTGCCGTGGACGTTCCAACGAATGCGGCGGGATGGGACTTGCGACTTACCAACGTCACCTCCGGGAATCCACTGCTCTTGGTAGCGCGCGAGGCTTTGCCCGTTCCCCAGACGACGCCGCCTACCAGCGTGGGGTTCAACCCCAGCCCCTTTGCCGCGGATAATTGGCCCAACGGTTCCGCCCTTTGGGTGGCGGGGTCGGACTGGACCCAACGTAATTACACGCCCGCCGGCGCCTCGGACTTAGGCCAGATCCTCGCCATGGGGCGAGGGCGCCCCTTGCAGGCTGGCAGGTATTACGTCGCGGTGAAGTCGGGCAACGGCCTGCCTGTCAATGGCACCCTCCTCAGTCGGGGCATCGGCTCCGCGTTCAGCATCCCGGTGACCGATCTCCTTTTTGCGGGGGGGCAGGTTACCCAACCCCTCTTGACGGCGCTGGAGGCCGCTTATTTCCGGGTGACCATCACCAACCCAGTCGCGAGTTGGAAAGTGAGTTTATCCAGCCCGACCAGCGAATCTTTGCTGATTGTCTTGAAAGATTCGCTTCCCAACGTGGGCGCGCTCTCCTCCTCAACCATCACCAATTCGGGCGGGCGTAAGATGCAACAGATCGGGGACGAGCAGTTCCTTCTGCTGCCGGAGTTGGGGCAGACCAATCTCACCCCCGGCACTTATTACCTGGCCGTTGTTGGGGAAGGAGAGCTAGTCACCTCCGCCAGCGCCATCGGCTCTGGTGGAGGTGGTTTCACCGTGACGAGCATCGGCGAGGCGCCGATCAATAACCTGGGAGTCTTCACCAACTCCGACGTCCGGGTCACTAATTCCCTCAGTGCAGGAGAAACGGCCATATATCAGTTTAACTTCAAGACCCAGTCCCTGGGTGTTGGAATAAGCCTTGAAAATACGACCGGGGATCCCACGATGGTCCTGGGAATGGGGGCGCGTATCCCGGACCCCTCAATAGCAGGCGGTGGTTTCTCGGCCGATACCTACGGGACGGAGGGGGGCGACTCACCGGCTTATGGCGTGAGCACTAATCTCATTACGTTGGTTAATCCCACCAATGGACTCTACAGCCTCGTCGTCAAGGCGCGCGCAAATACCCCGCCCCTGGGGCCGGATCAAACGGCGGCGGACGCGAGCTTTGTCCTTCATTTGAGCCCGCTCTCGACGCAGTCGAATCAGGTCACAATGCTCCACTTCGAGGACACCAATGCTGTGCCGCTCCAGGCGCCGAACACCTGGCGCTATTTCCAGATTACCGTACCCCCCGACGCGGCGGGTTGGGACCTTCGCTTGATAAACGTCTCCAACGGTCTGCCCCGCCTGGTGGTCCGTCGGGGTTCCTGGCCCACCAATTTCAACAACTGGAGTTCAGCGGGAAATTATACGACTTGGCCCTCCAACAACCAGATGGCGGCCAGCCTTGATGCCACCGGAATGGGCCAATCCGTCAACGACGGCACGGTCGACGAAACCGGACGCTCTTTGTTCATGAGCATGAACCATCCGCTGCAACCCGACGTCTATTTCATCGGCGTCTGCAATAGCGCAACCTCCACGAACATGACCTATACCTTGCAGACCCGGGGCGTGGGGGCCAATTACACGATCCCGCTCTCGGACCTGAGGCTGACGGGCGCCACGACCAACCTGGGTCTGGCGCCACGTGAGATCGCCTACTACCGCGTCGTGGTACCGTCAAATACGCCTAATTGGAAACTGGTGTTGCAGCCGACGATCGGCTCCTGCCTGTTGGCGGTGCTTCGCGACGCCCTGCCCAACGTCGATACCTTAAATGTCGGCGATACCAGCGGTTCGCTGCTCAACGGCAAGTGCATGAAGAATCCCGGAAACCAATATTTCATCCAGTTGCCCATGAACGGAACCAATACAATCCCTGCGGGGACCAACTATCTGGCGGTCGTGTCCCGCGGGATCAATCCGACCGCCAACCAAGTCGGGGCCGGCAATTGCTCCTTCGCGCTGGCCAGTATCGGATCGATGACGCCGGTCAATTTGGGCTTGGTCACACCGGAGGACCTGGTCTATCCGGAAACGCTCGGGCTGGGCGGCGGCGAGTCCAAGCCCTACCAGTTTACGGTCCCGGATGGCGTTCAAGCCGTCCAGGTGAGTTTGGATTCTCGCGTGGGGAATCCCACCATCGTGGCGCTGACCAACGCGAATTTGCCGGACCCGGGCGCCGCCGTAACCGGACTGAGCCAGGATACCTATGGTAACGAAGGCGGTTATCCACCGAGTTTCGGCGCCGCCAGCATTGTCACCATGCCCAGCATTGCGGCCGGGACCTACAGCCTGATGGTCAAGGCTCGGGCCGTATCCGGCAGTTACTCCGGCGCTGCCTACACCGTGAGAGTGAGGCAATTGCTGGTGCCGGAGCTCAATTTCAGCGACGACCTCAACACCAACGGCCTGAGCAACAGCTTTAGCGGCTCCCTTGAGGACGGCGAGCGGGCTTTCTTCATGGTCAATATCCCGGCCACCAGCAAGGGCCAACCGGTTATCGGCTGGAGGTTGGATGTATCGCAAAAGTCGGGTCAAGCCTACATGCGGGCCGCCAGAGGGTTCCTGCCCAACGATGCAAATGCCGCGGTCGAAATGCCCTTTGCGATCGATGAGGCGATTATCGCTCCGCCCTACTTGACTAATGGCGTTTGGTTCGTCGAGGTCAAAGCCATCGGCGCGACCGTTTTCACGCTTACAAGCAGTCCGCTCCTTCTGACGCAGCCGGTTTGGGTTATGCCCGCCCCGGGCCAGGCCACCGCGACCCCGGGACTGACGCCGCCCACCTTTGGGGACAGCACGGTCGATACTAACGGAGCTGCTATTGGGAATTCGAGTCTCCCCCCGGGAAAGATGGATTATTATGCGGTGTGGATCCCAGGAACCAACCTCGGGTTGCTCCGGACGGAATTAGTGGCCATCAGCGGCAACTCGACGCTCTACTTGCGCGCGGGCGCGGCGCCGACGCTCAGCCATAGTGCCAGCGGCCTTTCCGGCAACCTCTATGACCGCTCGGTCACGGCGGGGAGTTCCCAGACACAGCGCGCCAACTGGGTGCCGGTGGACGGCAAGACCGCGACAGAACTCCAACCGGGTCTGTGGTACTTGGCGGTGGGAGCGCCCACTAACTCGCAGGTCAGCTACCAGCTCAGGGTTTCGACCGGCAACGTGACCCTGTTACCTCCCCAGGGCAGCGGTGTCGCCAACCAGTTCGTTAACGGTGGAGATTGGGGCTACTATCGTGTGCCCATGCCCACTGGTCTGCCTTTGACCTTCAGTATCACCTTTGGACACGACAGCGGGAACACGGTGCTCTACCTGCGCGACACGGTCCCCCCCGGCAACGGCGTCGGTTCCTCGGACGTCAGAGATTGGTACACCGACAACAAGAACGGTTACGGAACGGCCTACTTAAATAATCTCGCCCCCGGCACTTACCAGTTCACAGCCCCTCCGGTGCGTCCGGGCCAGGATCTTTACCTGGGGATGCTCGCCAAGAACGACTCGACCTTCCACCTATCGATTGCCACAAACGGGGCGCCGGCGCAGGACCCCACGGTAGTGCCTTTTTATGGCGGCACCGCGACGAATCTAATCGACGGCTTTTCCTCGGCCATATTTCGCGTGGACGTGCCGCCGGAAGCCACGCGCTGGATCCACACCTCCGTGCATTCCACGAACCTCCAGGTCTTGCTGGAACAAGGCACCCTCCCAACGCGGTCCTTTAACCATTGGTTCAGTCCCGCTGCCAGCACGAACAGCGGGTGCAATAACTTGCTGGTGGGGAGTTGGAACGCCGCTTTGCGAGCCTACAATCCTCCCTCCTGGCCGTGGGCGCCCGGGCAGTCCTATTACTTGGTCGTGACCAACGCGACCGCTTTACCCCAAAGCTTCGCGCTGATGATGAACGGCCAGAGCGCGGCCACCGATTTGGACAGCAGCGGCAGCGGCCTGCCCGTGGCTTGGGAGTATCGCTACTTCAATACCACCGGTATCAATCCTCTGGCCGACGCCGATAGCGATGGTGTGAACAATTACCAGGAGTACCTTGATGGGACCGACCCAACGAATCCCAACTCCTTCCTCGCCCGACTGTACGTGACCACCGGGGACGGCTCGGTGCTGGCCAATCCTAACACGAATGTCTTCTCGCTAGGTTCCACCGTCACCCTGACGGCCGTGCCGGCGAGCAACTATGCGTTTATCCGCTGGACCGGCGCCAGCGCAAGCACCGCCAATCCGCTGGCTCTGATGATGGACTCGGCAAAACACATCTCCGCCATTTTCGAGTTGGCGGGTGATAATTTCAGCACCGCCCTGCCGATTGCAGGCGCCTCCTGGACCACCAGCCATTCCAATGTCAACTTCACCAAAGAACCCGGCGAACCCAATCACGCGAGCAACCCGGGCGGGGCCTCAATCTGGTGGCAGTGGACCGCCCCGGCGTCCGGTTCGGCGACCTTGAGCACCGCCGGCAGCACCTTCGATACGCTGCTGGCCGTCTATACCGGGAACTCGGTGGGTAATCTCACTGCGGTTGGCAGTGACCACGACTCCGGCACCAACTACAGCCGGGTGACGTTCAATGCCCTCCAGAACACCACCTACGCTATCGCCGTGGATGGTTACAACGACGGTACCATCATCGACCAGGGACTGGTCTCCCTGACCCTGGCCCTCGCCAACAGCAGCAATAGCATCATCCGGCCGTTCCTCCTCAAGCCGCGTCTCGTTGCCAACACGTTGCAGTTCGTTTTGATGGGAGAGGCATCCCAGGCTTATTCTGTGCAGTACTCCACTGACATGGTCACCTGGTACCCTTTAACTAACCTAACTACCGCAGCGGACGGCACTGCCCTTATAACCGATTCATCGGCGCCAACAGCCAAGGCCCGGTTCTACCGGGTATCATCCCCTTGACCCGTTTTGGCGGGTTCCAAAGGTCGCGTTGTCAACGGATGTTCAATCGGAACGGCGCGGCCTGATGATTTGCCTCATTGAGCGGGAAAACCCGATCTGATTCCAATCGGCAGGATTGACTGACCGCGGCCAACGGATAATATGAAAGCCAGTAGTTCGAATGAGATTCATACTGTGTTTTTTCATGGGCGTCCTGGTTGGGGCCGGCGGACTCTGGTACCTTGGCACAGATCAGGGCCGTTCCAGGGCTCAAGCCACGGGCGCTCAAATCGAGACTGCGGCCAAGTCGGCGCATGACGCGATCGAACAGAAGTTGCGGGATCTCAAGTTGAGTCCGCAGGAGGTCAAAGACGAGTTGGCGCGAACGGGACAGGTGGTTCGCCGCAAGACGCAAGCGGCCGGCCAGACGATTGCGGACGTCGCGCTGGACACACGGTTGACCGCTGCGGTCAAAGCCAAGCTGGTCGTCAATCGCGAACTCTCGGGTCGCGACATCTCCGTCAGCACCACCGGCGCCGTCGTGGTTTTGTCGGGGACCGTTGGATCTCCGGAGGAGATCAGCAAGGCGATGCTGGTGGCGATGGAGACTGACGGGGTGAAAGAGGTGGTTTCCAAGCTCCAGGTTGCTCCGCCGACGGGTTCCAAGTAGCTTCTCCGCTGTCCAGCCGAGGTTGCAAAGCGACGGTTCATGGAGAGGGGCGCGCCATTTATGCGCGCGCCGGCCGATCCCTGAGAGGCCGCCGCCGCGCTTTACTTTTTCTCCTTTAGCCGAACTCGCAGGGCTTCTATCTGCTCGCGCAGGGCTTGGGGATGCGGCGTCGCATCGCGGGAGATGGCGATTTTCAGCAAGTCAATCGCCCGGTCAAGATGCCCTTCCTTTTCCTCGAGTCGCGCCAATCTCACCACAATCTGGCCCAGCGCGCCAACATTGGGCTCCGGTTTTCCCGCTTCGGTTTCCATCCACCGGCGCATGGCGACCGTCCACACATTGCCCGCGCGGATGCTGTCGTGGTAGTTCTCGTCATAGAGTCGGCCCAGTTCGAGGAGGATCTCGTAGCTCGACGGGTTGGCCGCCAGGCCTTCGCGCAGGAATTGTTCGGCCTCTTTAGCCTTTCCGAGGCTTTGGCGCAGCCAATACGAGGCGACGGTATAGGTTTCTACGCGGTGAGGGTCCAGTTCGGTTGAAAGACGCAACCAGGGGAGCATCTCGCGTTCCTTGCCGTTCGCGAGATGGGTATGCTGGGTGATGGCAAATTTGCGGCCAAAGCGTTCGATCCAATCCAAGGGTTGGCCCGGGGAGCGCATCGACTTTTCGTGCTCCTCCTCGTTGGAGGGGGCAGCTTTTGCACCTTCCTGATCCGTGGGATGGTGGGCGGCGTGGGGGGAGCTTTCCTCGCTGGCCAGGGGTTCGGTGTTCGTCGACGCGTCGCGGCGGTCGAAGATCGAAGGATAATAGCCGCTATGGAAATAGACATCGGCCTGGACAAACATGTGGTTGGCCAGGATTTGGCGTCCGTCGCCGAGCAACATTTGTGTCAGGTTATCCGAGTTGCTCCCGCCGGACCACTGAAAGGCCCGGGGTTGGAGCGCGGTGGCCAGCGTGAAAGCGCTGGTCAGCAGGAACGAGAAAATGAGCCCGGCGCGGATCTTCATCACATCGTCAGTATCTTGCGCCGGAAGAGGAGCCAGGTGGCGCAGAGCGACAGCCCGACGTAGGCCGCCGCATAGGCGGTGGCCAGGGTAACATCGCCCCAGGCCAGCAGGCCTTGATCAAAAATCAAACGTTCGCGCACCGCATAAAACCACTCGAGGTGGGGGATGAGGAAATAGAGCGCGGAGAGCAGCATCCCGAGAAGATGGGGTTGGAGCGCCGCCAACCGGTGCAAATGGCCGCCCAGGATGAGAATAGAGAGGGCGGCGGCGAAGGAGATCGTCACGTTCGACGACGGGGCGGTGAAGACCACCGACCCCAACAAGACCAAACTGATGATGATTGCCAACATCGACCACTGCATCCAAAAGGCTTGAACGTATTGACCGACGGGCAGGTGTCCTTCCTTGGCCCCGACGACGATCGCGAAAAACAGGTAGAAAACCAGGAGCGCGATCCCACTCGCCAGCCAGCAGCCGACAAACTTGCCCGCAATCAACTGGCCGCGGGACACCGGCTTGGCCAACAGCGGGAAGATGGTGCGGCTTTCTCGCTCGGCGGGGATTTGGCGGGCGGTCGTGGCGATGGCGATGACCAGGGAAGAGACCCAGATGAGCAACAGGCAAATATCCTTGATATACCGGACGATCTTCTCCTCGTGAAAGAAATTCACGCTGCCCATGAGTAACGTGATCAGGGCCGTGACGACGAACAAGACATAGAAGTCCTTCCGGCGATAGAGTTCCTTGATGACAATGCCGGCGAGGCAGAAAACCGTGTTCATGCAGGGGGTTGGGGCTGGTAACCGATGATCCTCAGGAAGATACGTTCGAGGTCCATCTGGTGCTGGCGGACCAGGTCGGCCACGCGGCCGAGAATCTTTAGTTCTCCCTGATTGATGATAGCGATGCGGTCGCAGACCGTCTCGACCTCGCCCAATTCGTGGGAGGAGAAGAGCACCGTCTTGCCCTCTAGCTTGAGCCGCTGAATGATCTCCCGGACTTTCATGCGGCCCAAGGGGTCCAAGCCGCTGGTGGGTTCGTCAAGGACTAACAGGTCGGGATCGTTGATGAGAGCCTGCGCCAAACCGATGCGCTGTTGCATCCCTTTGGAGTAGGTCTTGATGAGCCGCTTGCGAGCGGGTTCAAGTTCGACCAATTTGAGGACCGCGTCGATGCGCTTGCCCAGTTCGGTTTTGGGAATGCCGAACAGCCGGCCGTAAAAGCGCAGCAACTCCTCCGCGGTGAGGAATTTGTAATAGTAGGTCAACTCGGGCAGGTAACCGATACGCTGACGCGCGATGGGATCGCGCACATCCACGCCAAAGATCGAAGCGGCGCCGCGCGTCGGCGGCTGGAAGCCCAGCAGCACTTGCATAGTGCTGGTCTTGCCGGCCCCATTGGGACCCAGAAACCCGAAGACCTCGCCTTGGGCGACGTCGAGGCTTAGCCCCCGCACCGCGAGCGTTGAGGCCTGCCTGAATCCTCGCGGGGGATATTCAACCACCAGGTCTTGAATCCGGATGACCGCGGGCCCCGCGACCGCCCTGACCGTCGGTTGTGAAGTAACTTCTGTCGCTTCAACACTCATACTTAATCCATTAGGCCGATAAAGCACGACCTGTGCCATTCTCGATCAGAACCCGGGGCCTGTCAATCTTGGGCTGCGGATCGCTTCCACTCGTCTTCGTAAAGTCGCCGGGAGGCGATACCGATCCAGACAATGAACGACCGCAAACCAGATCGACAGCGTGAGCGCGGCGATCCCGGCCAGCCTGAGCCCCCAGGCAAGACTCGCAGGCTGATAGCGAAACTCAAGGATCCCGGCGCCAGGGGGGACGACGACACCGCGAATGGCATGGTTGGTTTGCAGAATCGGAACCGGGCAGCCGTTCAGATAGGCGCGCCAGCCTTGGTCCCACATGTCGGCCAGGACTACGAGTCCGGCGGTTTCCATCTGGAGGGAAAGCTTGATGCGCGCGGGTATTTCCTCAAGCAATTTGACCGCGCCGCGACAGGAGGCCGGCAACGCGACCGGAGATTCCACATAGGCAAGTTCGCGCGGTTTGAACTCCGTGGATGCCAACTTAGCCAGCCTGGCAGAATCGTTGGTTATGACCTCGACGCGCCGCGGCACGAAACAGCGGGGCATTGCGGCGAGATTCTCGATCGCTGAATAGTCCGGCCCCTGGAAGTTAGGGTGGGTGTTGGGCGGTGGGGCGCCACGAAAAATAACGTAGCGTACTCCCAGCATATCCAGTAGCGGCGGGAGCCGTATTTCTCCTTGCGGATTGATACTTACCTTGGGAATTAAAGAAAGCGTCTGGGCATATTCGAACTTCGGGGAACCCGGATCGGCGGCCGCCAGCAGGAGGTCGACCATGCGGACGGGATCGACACCGTCATAACCACGAACATCGCGCAAGCCACTCACGCTCGAGAGCCGCGAGGGCAGGCATCCCCAGCCCACGACCCGGCCCGCCGCGGCTTTGGCGACGGCTTCAAGCGTGGGGATTGTGGGGAAGTAAAGGGCGCGATCGCACTGTACCGCGCGCCCATAGGCGAACCAGAGCAGGTCTGCCAACATCAAGCTGCCAAAGACCGGCAAGAGGGCGGCCTGCTTTCGGCGAAGGGCAATCCATCCGAGCGCGCCCACGCCACACCAAGTCGCTGAGGCGGCAAAGGAGCAAACAAACCATGCCTGCGCCCGCTTCACTTGTCCCAGGTTTTCAATCTGGGACCACCGCAGGGGCCGACCCGCCATCAGGTCGTTTAGAATGTGGGTTGCCATCGGTTCCGGCAGATGCGTGGTACGGTAGGCGCACCAGACGGACAAACCAGCGAGGACCCCAAAGGGCAGCCACATGTACCCCCGCCACACAAACTTGCCCTGGTGCAATGCTTCCAACCCGATGGCGGCGAGACTGACGATGGCGAAAGACGCAACAAAAACCAGCCGATTGTGTGACATCATATTCAGCCCCGGCATCCGGAGCACATCCACCAGACCGGGGACGTTCAAACACCAACCAAGGCCCACACCTGACAAAAGAACGAAAAGCACCGCGTACATGCGGTGACGCCGACTGCAAGAGGCCAGTGGCGCGACCAGGAGCGTCGCAAGCACGCCCGCATAAGTTGCCGCAGAACTTTCCGCCTGGTGGTCTGGGGCGCAACGATAGCTTCCCGTGGCCATCGAGCCGTATAAATCCGGCAAGATTGTCTGCGGTAGCGCCGCCAAGCCCACCGGCGGACGTTCTTCAAGGCCAGTGGTCCGCCGCGCCATGCGCGCACCCGTGTGGGCATATTCGACGACCGGAAGCAGATAAGGAGTAGCCAGCAGGATTCCAAGCGTCCAGCCGGCCACCAATCCCGCGACCGCTTGGCGAGCGCGGCGCTGCAGCCAGCTTTTGCTATGGACCCACAATAAGCGCGCGAACCCGTAAAGGCCCGAGACTAAGAGTACTTGGCCACCCATATCCAGGTGACCACTGATGAGGGTCAGGCAAGTCGCGACGCTCAACCCGATGGGCGCAACCGCGCTGGTTCCCAGCGCGGTCTTTTCCACTGCCAGCAAGACCCAGGGCAGCCAATAGACAGACAATGCCGTGGGATAGCCTTGCCAGAAAATGAAGGTACCAGTCAGAGGATAGCACCAAGCGCCGATCACCGCCGGCCAGAAGCTTAGGTCAAGCGCCCGGCGAAAGAACAGGTAGGCGCCGAGCCCGGCGACAAAGGCGGCGGCTACTTGAGCCCATGCTAACACTCGGGGTGATTGGGTGCAGCTCTCCAGTAATAGGAAGGGCGAGAACTTTGGCCAGATTAAAGGCGCTCCGCAGAACTCGTAAGGCATCACCGTGGGTACCCGGCCCGCGCGCCATTCGGAGGCGGTGAATCGCCGCATAGGTTCTACATAATAGACCAAATCGGACGCGAAGGCGTTTTTTTGCTCGATAGGGGCGACGTTTTCAGTTCGCGGAAGATAGATCCCAGGCTGGGCCAGGATATCTAGTGTAGTGTATCATAATTGACTAGACATATAGGATTTTTCATGCAAAATTGGTGCCGATGTCAAAAGTTGCCAGCGCGGTGGTCCTGTCCGAAGTCGATCGAAACCAACTGCAGACTT
>Ga0316217_10001509_pt1 | contig 30042 bp, 31 predicted proteins | sample 1anoAmetaG_FD_203633 | JGI IMG/M metagenome (GOLD analysis project Ga0316217, IMG submission 203633) | Freshwater microbial communities from Trout Bog Lake, Wisconsin, USA - 1anoA | ecosystem: Environmental > Aquatic > Freshwater > Lake > Hypolimnion/Profundal zone | place: USA: Wisconsin... | reverse complement strand
TGAACCAATTCAAAGCCACCTGCAAAGGCTTCCACGACTTTCGCGAGTTGCTGCAACGAACGGATCTTGACGGTGTCATCATCGCCACGCCGCCCCACTGGCACGCCTTACAAGCCATCGCCGCCTGCAAAGCGGGCAAAGATATTTACCTCCAGAAGCCTATGACGCTGCACCTCGGCGAGAGCCTGGCCGTGCGGAACGCGGTGAAAAAACACGGTGTCATCTGCCAGGTCGGCACGCAAATCCATGCCAGCGCGAACTACCGCCGCGCCGTCGAGTTCATTCGCTCCGGCAACCTGGGGGGCATTGGCGCCGTGCGCGCGTTCAACGTCATGAACCAGGCGCCGGGCGGCGTCGGCCACAGCGCAAATCACCTGCCGCCCCAAGGGCTGGATTGGGAGATGTGGGTTGGCCCGGCGCCTATGATGCCGTTCAACCCATTGATTGTCCAAGACGCTTATAACCATTGCTCGTGGATGGACTTCAGCGGCGGCTGGACGCCCGGCATGGCGCCGCACATCACGGATTTGCCGATTTGGGCGCTCGACCTCGGTTACCCGACCGAAATCAGTTCGTCAGGCGGACGCTTCGTCCTCCAGGACGACGGCGACGCCTACGACAATCACGAAGTCCTCTGGCGCTACCCGAATTTGACGATGACCTGGATGTCCTCGCTCACGAACAGCTTCGGCTTCGACTTCCAGGGCGACCTCGCGCCGCGCCGCCGCCTCGGCATCTATTTCCACGGCGCCAATGGAACCATGCTTGCCGACTACGACATGTTCAAGGTCGTGCCTGAAGGCGACCGGATGAAAGGCCGCGAAACTCCGCCGCAATCCATCCCGGCCTCGCCTGGCCACGAACGCGAGTGGCTCGACTGCATCAAATCGCGCCAGCAGCCATCCTGCAATCCCGCCTATCATACCCGTGTGGACGTGCCCCTCGTCTTAAGCCTGCTCTCGCTCAAGTTGGGCCGTACGATCCGCTTTGATCCGAAGCTGGAGAAAATCACTGGCGATGCCGAGGCCGCGAAGCTCGCCACTCCGAAATATCGCTCGCCTTGGAAGTTCCCCACAGAGTACCTCTGAGCCGGAGGCGCCTTCGAGGCTGGCAACCACGACGGAGATCGGGAGAAATACGGGCTTTGCACCCGCCCATGATTTGGATAGGTTGGCTTCGAGGGGAACGCGAAATCGCGATCCGCTTTTAAATTTATGCCTGCAAAAACTAAACAATCAAATCTGAAAGTCAACGCGCCCGCCAACCGCCTCATCGGTGACATGCCAAAGGTCGGCATTCGCCCCGCCATCGACGGGCGCCGCAAAGGAGTCCGTGAATCCTTGGAAAAGACCACCATGGCGATGGCCAAATCGGTTGCCCGGCTGATCGAATCAAGCCTTCGCCACTCGAACGGGTTGCCGGTCGAGTGCGTGGTGGCGGACACCTGCATTGGGGGCGTCGCCGAGGCGGCGATGGCGGCCGAGAAGTTCCGCAAAGAGGGCGTTGGCGTGTCCCTCACCGTGAGTCCCTGCTGGTGCTACGGCTCCGAAACCATGGACATGGACCCGCTTACGCCCAAGGCGGTTTGGGGCTTCAACGGTACCGAACGCCCGGGGGCGGTCTATCTCGCGGCGGTGAGCGCCAGCCATACCCAAAAGGGCTTGCCCGCCTTCACCATTTACGGACGCGATGTGCAAGACGGCGGTGACACCAGCATTCCGGCCGATGTGCGCGAACGCCTCCTGCGCTTCGTCAAAGCGGGATTGGCGGTGGCCACCATGCGCGGGAAGTCCTACCTCTCGGTCGGCGCGGTGTCGATGGGGATTGCCGGCTCCATCGTGAACCAAGACTTTTTTGAGGACACCCTCGGCATGCGCGTCGAATGCGTCGATATGAGTGAATTGGTGCGGCGCGTCGAAGAAGATATTATTGATGGAGACGAATTCCAGCGCGCCCTGGCCTGGGTGCGCCAGAACTGTCCGGAAGGCAAAGACTACAACACCGAGCAACGCAACCGCAAACGCAAGGATTGGGAATGGGAATTTGTCGTCAAGTGCGCCATGATTGTCCGCGACCTCATGGTCGGCAACCCGCGCCTGGCCAAGCTCGGCTTCGGCGAGGAGGCCCTCGGCCACAACGCCATCCTGGCCGGTTTTCAAGGTCAGCGCCACTGGACTGACCACTTCCCCAATGGTGATTTCTTCGAGGCGATGCTCAACTCGTCGTTCGACTGGAACGGCATCCGCGAACCCTACTTGGTGGCAACCGAAAACGACGCGCTCAATGGCGTTTGCATGTTGCTCGGCCACCTTCTGACCAACACGGCCCAGATCTTCGCCGACGTGCGAACTTACTGGAGCCCCGAGGCCATTCAGCGCGTGACCGGCCACGCCCCCACCGGCGCCGCGGCCAACGGCTTGCTGCACCTCATTAACTCCGGCGCCGCCGCGCTTGACGGCTGCGGTCGGCAATTACGCGACGGTCAACCGGCGCTCAAACCGTTCTGGGAAATCACTCCGCAGGAAGCCAAGGAATGTCTCCAGGCAACCACTTGGCCGCCGGCCATTTACGAGTACTTCCGCGGCGGCGGCTACTCCAGTTCCTACGGAACGCGCGCCAACCTGCCCGCCACCATGTTCCGCCTCAACCTCGTCAAAGGCCTGGGCCCCGTGCTCCAAATCGCCGAAGGCCAGGTCGTGGACCTGCCCCCGGAGATCTATAGCGTGCTGGAAGACCGTACGAATCCTACCTGGCCGACGCATTGGTTCGCCCCCAACCTCACGGGCAAGGGGCCGTTCCGCGATGTCTATTCCGTCATGAACGCGTGGGGCGCCAACCACGGGGCTATTAGTTATGGCCACGTGGGCGCGGACCTCATCACTCTGGCCTCGATGCTGCGCATCCCGGTCTATATGCACAACGTCTGCGAAACCCAGGTGTTCCGGCCCTCAGCCTGGGCCCCGTTCGGTTCCGCCGACCTCGAGGGCGCCGACTTCCGGGCTTGCGCCAACTTCGGCCCGCTCTACGGGAAGATTTAGCACACCCGCGCGCACTCGATTTCGAGCAGCGCGGCGAGTTTCTCGATCTTATGCGCGATGTGGCCGACCCCAACCGCGCAATGGTGAGCGGGGCCGTGAGCGTTCCAATCGTTTACGAACCGCCGGGCGCCAATGGGGAAGCGGTAGCGGCTGTTAGTATTCCCGATCTCGAGAATGGGACCGGGAACAGATTCCGCCTCCGCGACCAATAACTTGAGCCGCCCGTCGACGGTTTGGACCACCGAAAGCAGCGTCACCGGCCCGTGCTTCACCGACATCTCGACGGAAAGGCCGCGACCGACTTTGCCGTGGTAAACGCCCAGCGGGCGCACCTTGGTCTTGCCCTCCGCGATCGCCAGATGACCCGGGCCATCGTGACCCATGAGGACCACATCGTCGTTAAAGTCCATGGCGTAGTATTCGGTGAACGAGCCGCCGACCCCAAAGCTGTCCATGATTTTCATGGCCTGCACGTTCTTGACCTCGTATTCCCCCGCCACCGGCACGCCGCGAGCGGTCAAGAGAGAATTGCCGAGGATGATTGAGCTGATGGCGTCCTCGTTCTCCGGGTTGCCCGTACCCATATAATAGTAGGCGATTGAACCGAGATCGTGGGCCTGGACCAGGCGATCCAACGCCACCGAGGTCCGCGCGGCGCGCTCCATCTCGGCCGGAGGACAATCTCCCTGCACATCAAACAGCGACCGAAACTCAGCCACTCGGGCTTGAATTTCCGGCTCCGAAACCTCCCGTCTGAGGGCGGCCAACTCGTCCACTTCCACGATTTCGGCATGGCCCCCGAACACCGCGCATTGCTGGGTGACGTCCGAGTAAATGTCCAACATGCCGCCATAGTAATGGCCCATGAGCCCGAGGCGATTGTGGAACATCGCGTGGGCAACGCGAGCGGCCTCGATCCACGCGTCGATCTCTTTCCAGCAGACATCCTCCTTGTCGAGCAGTCCGGTGATCTGGTGGAAATTCACCCGGGCTCGATTGAAGACATTAGCGATCTCGGGCATCGGGCACGCCGAACAATGCGCCAGCCATTCACCGGTCATCGCCGTCCGATCTCCCATCCGGTTGAACGAACCATAATCGATGGCGGCAGCCGGTTGGAGGTTCAAGGTGATGACCGGAACCTTGGCCCGCTGAACCACGGGCAGCACGGTCGAAGACAAAGCGTAGGTCGTCACGTAAAGAAAAATTAGGTCTACATCCTCGCGGCGAAACCGATGCCCGGCATCGAGCGCTCTTGGCGGATTGTCGATCAACCCCAGGTTAACGACCTCAACGCCTTCGCGTTCCAATCGCTGGTGAACCACGCCCAGGTAGCCTTCCAGTCTTTCCTTGAGTCCCTTGAACTGCGGCCAGTAGGTATCCAGTCCGATGCCAAACAGGCCGATGCGCAACGGCGGCTTGGCCGCGGCAACGCTCCGCGGTCCAGAGGCTGGAGAGGGGGCGGACGAACGAGCGGTTTGGCGAGGGGCTTCCACAACAGGCTTGCGCGGTTTTTTGGTTTGCATGGCGTCAAGATACCGATTTGCGCTCCGCTCACAACAAATTTGCATCTTGAACATCCGACGCGGATGCGGTAGCGGTTCTCTTATGAATTCGCATCCTACCGGCGGCAGGATTCCTCGGGTCATCCTCTTGATCTGCCTGCTCGTTGCGCCCCTGGCCAACTCTGCGCAAGACAAGCCTTCAGAAACCGCCAAACCGGACGCGGCCAAGGAAGGCGAGAAGAAACCCGACGAAAACCCGCCCAAGAAGCCCAAGATCAAGAAATACGACGAGGTGATTACCAAGGACGCGGTCACGAAGATCGGCCTGTTCCGCGTGCATCGCATCGAAGACAGCCTCTACTACGAAATCCCGGCCGACGCGCTGGACACCGACTTGCTCTGGGTGGTGCAGATTTCTGAAACATCGGCCGGCAGTTCTTACGCGGGAATGCCCGTGGGCGATCGTATCGTGCGTTGGGAGTTGCACGGCGATCAGGTGCTGCTGCGGGCCGTGCGGTACGGGATACGGGCTGACAGCGCCGGTTCGATCGCCCAGGCGGTCAAGGCCTCGAACCTCGCGCCCATCATCCGCGCGTTTGATGTCAAGGCCTACGGCAAGGACAAGGCGCCGGTAATCGATGTCACCGACTTGTTCAAGAAGGACGTGCCGGAATTCAGCGCCCGGAGCGCCCTGAGCGCCGGAGCGATGGACAGCGCGCGCTCTTTCATCGAGGAATTCAAGGCCTTCCCCAGGAACATCAATGTGCGCGTACTGGCCAGCTTTGCCCTGGGAAAAGCGGCTGGCGGCGCCTCCGATGACGGGCCTCAATCCAGTGGCGTAAGCGCCGTGTTGTGCCACAGTATAGTGAAGCTGCCCGATACCCCGATGAAACCGCGTCGGTTCGATGCGCGCGTGGGCTTCTTCACGGAATCATTCACCGACTTCTCGGACCGCGCCGACCACGAGGCGGAAACCGTCCATTACATCCTCCGCTGGCGCCTGGAAAAGAAGAATCCGGACGCCAAGCTTTCGGAGCCCGTCAAACCAATCGTCTTCTACGTATCGCGCGAAGTGCCCGAGAAATGGAAGAGTTACGTCAAAGCCGGCATCGAGGATTGGGCGCCCGCGTTCGAAGCCGCCGGCTTCACCAATGCCATCATCGGCAAATACGCTCCTGACCCCCGTGAAGACCCCGACTGGGACGCGGAGGATGCGCGCATCTCCAGCATCCGCTGGGTACCCTCGAACATTGAAAACGCTTTTGGACCGCAAGTCCATGACCCCCGCAGCGGCGAAATTCTCAGCGCCGATGTGCGGATGTATCACAACGTGGAAAAACTCGTGCGCGACTGGTACTTCGTCCAAGCATCCCCGTGCGATCCGCGGGCCCAGACCCTGCCCTTGCCCGACGATTTGGAGGGCGAGTTGGTTCGCTTCGTCGTCGCTCACGAGGTGGGTCATTCGCTGGGATTCCCGCACAACATGAAGGCCTCCTCCAGTTATAGCATCGAGCAATTGCGCAGCCCGGAATGGACGAAAAAGAACGGCACGGCGCCCTCAGTCATGGACTATGCCCGTTACAACTATGTCGCCCAACCGGGAGACGGCGCCGGGTTGATGCCCAAGGTGGGGCCCTATGATCATTTCGCCGTCAACTGGGGTTACCGCGAGTACCCTAAAGATGCCGATGAGAAGGCCGAACTCGAAAAGCTCGTGAAGGTCCAGATCGACCAACCCATGTTCCGCTTTGGCGATCCCAACCCCGGGGTGGACTCGACCCAGCAGACCGAAGACCTTGGCTCAAACGCCGTCGAAGCCACCCGACTCGGGCTCCGTAACTTGGAGCGGGTCGCCGGGTACCTGGTCAAGGCCACCAGCAAACCGGGCAAGGACTACGAGTCGCTCTCTGACGAATACGGCGCCCTCCTGGCTCAGTGGAACCGCGAGATGGGGCACGTGGCCAACGTGGTGGGCGGGGTGCAGGAGATCAACCTGTACTATGGCGACGCGAATCGTCGATTCTTCCCCAATCCTCCCGACTACCAGCAGCAAGCGGTGACTTTTCTCCTGGATCAGGCATTAGTCACTCCGACCAACTTCACCAGCGATGACATCGTCGCTCGGCTCACCGCCGAAGGCACGGCGCAACGGATTCTCAGCTCGCAGACTGCCGTTCTCAGGAGTTTGATCTCTCGCCAACGGATCGATCGGCTCGCCGAAATTGAGCAGACCTCCACCAATGGCGCGTATTCGCCGACGAAGCTCTTCTCCGATTTGCGTGGAGGCCTTTTCCGCGAGTTGGGCGGCAACCCGCCAGAAATCGATTTATACCGGCGGAACCTGCAACGTTCGTATGTCGATTTGCTCGCGGGCAACCTCAAGAATCCGGCCGCGAATTCTGACCTGCCCGCCTATTCCCGCGCCGAACTGGAATCCATCCGTGACCTGATCCGGAAAAGCGACTTCGCGCGAGCCAAACCCGTGGTCCAAATGCACCTGAATGACCTGACCGCGCGCATTACCCACACGCTCGACCCGCGTTCCCCGGTGGACGCGCCGGGCGAAAAGTAAACCGGCAGTATTTCGAGTTTGAGGTGTCTGTCGGCGCGCGAAGGGATCAGGCTGGGCAGACCCTCAGGCTTGCCGCATCGCCGACTAGTCCACGCCGGGCTCGCGGGCGGTCGGATGGGGCGCGCCTCACGAGCAAACCTCTCCCCGCACAGCCTTGCCTGGCCGGTCGGCGGCTTGGCCTGATTCCAACTCGACTCATTTCCGCTTTGCGTTTCAGGCCGATTGGCCTTTAATCTGACGCCATGAAAATTGTGTTAGCTTACTCGGGCGGCCTGGACACCTCGGTCATCTTGTCATGGCTCAAGGAAAAGTATGAAGCGGAAGTGATCACTTTTTGCGCCAATATCGGGCAGGAAGAGGAACTGAAAGGTCTGGAGGCCAAAGCCAGGAAGACGGGCGGCTCCAAGTGCTACATCATGGATTTGCAGGAGGAATTCGCGCGCGATTTCGTCTTTCCCATGATGCAGGCGAGCGCGGTCTATGAGAGCCAGTATTTCCTGGGGACCAGCATCGCGCGACCCCTCATCGCCAAGGGCATGATTGAGGTCGCCCGAAAAGAGAAGGCCGAAGCCCTGGCCCACGGCGCCACCGGCAAAGGCAATGACCAGGTCCGATTCGAACTGACGGCCGCCGCCCTGGCGCCGGACCTGCAAGTAATCGCGCCTTGGCGCGACGCCCGATTTCGGGCGGAATTTCCTGGCCGAGCCGAAATGATCGCCTACTGCGCCGAAAAGAAGATCCCGGTCCAAGCCTCGGCCAAGAAGCCCTACTCCATGGACCGCAACCTGTTGCACATCTCCTTCGAGGCGGGCATTTTGGAAGATCCCTGGATGGACGCCTTCGCGCCAGCGAACAAGGAAATGTTCAAATTGAGCGTCGCGCCCGAGGACGCGCCGGACAAGTCCGAATATGCCACCCTGGACTTCGAACAAGGCGACTGCGTCGCTATTAATGGCAAAGCCCTCAATCCCTTGGGCGTCATGCGGGCGCTCAACAAGCTGGGCGGCAAACATGGCGTTGGTCGGGTTGATATGGTGGAAAACCGGTATGTGGGGATGAAGTCCAGGGGCGTCTATGAGACCCCCGGCGGGGCGATTCTCCACTTCGCGCACCGCCAGATGGAGACGCTAACCATGGACCGCGAAGTGATGCACTTGCGCGATTCGCTGATCCCGCGTTACGCGGAGCTGGTTTACTACGGCTATTGGTTCGCGCCGGAGCGGCTGGCTTTACAGGCGCTGGTTACAGAAAGCCAAAAGAACATCACCGGCACCGTTCGTGTGAAACTCTACAAGGGCAATATCATGGTCGCCGGACGGAAATCTCCGGTCAGCCTTTACAATCCAGCCATTGCCACCATGGAAGCCGACCCCACCAAGGCTTACGACCAGGACGATGCGACTGGCTTCATACGCCTGAACGCGTTGCGGCTGAAGGTTGCCTCCAGGGTGCATGCCGAGGCCCGGAAGCGATAGCCAGGTGGCGGCCGAGCCGCCGGAAGGCGAAGACCTTACACAAAAAAATGGAAGATCTGGTCGCATTTCGTGTCCAGTTCCTTCACGAAACGCTGGGCCTGCTCAGCCGTCATGAGAAGGTCCTCGCAGCCGGCGGGAACGAGCAAAGGCGAGACGAACAGTTCGCCGCTGTTTCCAAACTCGAGTCCATGAGCGATAAAATCCGCGTAATGAACGATGAATGCGTCGCGCAAGCCCATCTTGGTTGCGGAGGGGTTGTGATGGCAGCGAACGACCTCGACGAGGAAGGCCGGGAGTTTCCAGAGTGAAATGAGCTCGCCGGCTAGCAGGGCATGGTCGAAGCCCAGCACTTCTATCTCCACGCGGGAAGAGACTTGGCACGATGCCTCGCATTGATCGAGGATTTGACGGCTCTCCTCCGGCGCGTTGAGGAACATCACCATGTGACCTATATCGTGGAGAAGACCGCCGACGAAAAAACGGTCCGGCTCGGGCAGGTTGCGCTGCTCGGCCAGCAAGGCGCTGGCAATTGCGCAAGCCACACTGTGTTTCCAGAAGGAATGAACATCCGCCAGGCGGGGCGGCACCCCCTCGAAGGCCCGGATGACCGAGGTCACCAGCACTAGGTCTTGGATCTCGCGCAAACCAATGAGCTGAACTGCGGCCTCCAGGGTATCGATCTCAGAGGCAAAGCCGTAAAAGCTGCTGTTGGCGATCCTCAGGATGCGAGAGACCAGCCCTGGGTCCTTGCGGATTACCTCGCTGATGTCATCAATATGCGAGTTCGGGCGATCGACCACCTGGACCAGTTCGTAATAAACGACCGGGAGCGTCGGTAACCGCCCGGCGCTCTGGACGAACGTCTGGAGGTCATGCTTCATGCGCTGGCAGGGCCGCGCGAGTGGCCCTGGCGAGCCAGTTTGGCGGCTTGACGTAGGATTGCCAGCTTTCGGATGTGCTGCGCCCCAAGATTGTCGGAAGGGATACGCAAGAAACGACGGTTGACATGTTCGGTTGCCGCCTGAATCACCTCCGGCGTAAACTGAGCTTCGCCAGGGTTACCACTCTCGATATGCCCCGTGCCAATGACTTCCACCATTCCCACCGACCACCGGGCCAACATCCGCAGGAGCTGAGGCGTCAATTCGGTGCGAGCCGCCAGCAGCACAAAACCGTCTCGGACAATATCACGGCTAACCCTCATGCCGGGCTTTAACTGGTCCACCGGGAGCCTCATCCCGCTTTCTTGCTTTTCAGTCACAAATTGTCCGATGCCTGAGCCCCAGGGTCTGCCAGGGCGCCCGCAGTCCAACCTCGCGCCAGATCGCCCTTTCGCGCCTCGGTCATACAAATTCTAGAGACCGGCGGGCGACGAATCAAGACTGGTCTCAAAAATGCTTAAACCAGCCCCCGCCTGCGCTGTCCCAAATCCGGACGGGCTCGTCGCAAACTTGTACAGCGTGCACCACGCTCCGCCCCCCGACTCCTCGCAGCGGGAGAAAGCGAGGGCCGGAAGCGCGGGAAGGTCAGATGCCTCGAATACGCCCAAGCCGCGAGCGCTTTTCCGATCTCTCCCCCTTTAGTCCTCGGTTCCACCGGGCAGGGAAACGAGTCTCGAAGCGCTTTTCGCGCCTTTGGCATGAGGATTGCGAATCCGAATTATCTGTGGCCAGCCACTATCTCATCGCCCAAGCGACTCTCCGGAGTGGCTACGACCTGGAAGTCGTGGCTGAGCCACAACGGCCAAGCGGCTCTCGCCAACGCAACGGGCGCCCGGGCCTTGTTCGCGCGTCGGGACCGGCAGCGACTTTTCCTTTTGGCGGCGCACCGCACCGACGGGGCAGGCTCGGTCGATTCATGTCGACCTTGTGGCGCCCGAGATCACGAGATCACGGAGTGGTTGAGGAGCTTCATGCCGAGGCGCGGCTGGCGCTCATCATCAGCCTCGTGGCCTTTTGCTGTCCCGCGATCCTCCCGGCCGGACTGATCCTGGGCTGGCGGGTCCGCAACCACGCCCGGCAATCGGCGCCAGACCTTGTGGAATGGGTGTCGCTTCCGTATTACATCGCCTCAACCGGCCTTTGGCTGGGCGCCGCTTTGGGTATTATGGCGGCATTTATCCTTGCGGTCTGCTGGCACTGCTGAAGGGGCTCCGGGCATACACAACGCCCCACCACGGCATTCTCGCCTATGCACGGCAGGATTTGCTGCTTGTCCTTAGCTCTTCCCAATCGGTAATCTCCGGCAGAATGTTGAGTATCAGCTTGCAGTGGTTCGAACCGGAACGGCGCGCCGGCAGCGGGCGGCTTTCGGGCGGCGAAGCCGCGGTGGGAGCTTCGGTTTTCCGGATTTGGATTCTGAACGGGGGAGCGCGTCATGCCTCCTAACCCCTGTCCTCCTCCGCGTCAATCCACCATCATGGTGTTGGGGGTGGGAGCTTTTGCGCACAGCACCGCCACTATCCTGAAGGAAAATGGCGCCCGAGTTTGCACCTACCTCACTCGCGACTACGGCCATTATCCCCCTTCTCTTCCAGGTCCGGTCTATCGGCGCGACCAGCACCCCTCGCCCTGCCCCTTGATCAAGGATTTGGGCGTTGACCTTACGGTTCCCATGTCGATCGACTGGGCCCAGGCGCCGTGGGGCGAGGAGTTGCTCGCCCTCGATGTCCCCCTGCTGAGCCCGACCGGCGAAGCCATGCGTATCGAGCGGGAACGCGACTTTGCCCGACATCTCTGTCAGGAATTCCATATCCCTTTCCCAAAGGCCTATGTGGCTCGTGATCGCGTCGAAGCCATCCAAATCCTGGAGGCGCATCCGATGCCGTTTGTCATTAAGAACCCGCTTTGCTCTCCGACCAGCCCCATCCATACCATCCTGTGCGAGACGATCGAAGACACCCGCTCGTGGTTGAACCAGGTCAACGACGCGGAGGGGCTTTTTCTCCAGGAATACCTCGGCCGGCGCGAAGCTGGCCACATCGCCTTGGTGAGCGGCGGAGAAATCGTCTCCCTGGTGACCAACCAGGAATATAAACGCTCCTTTGCCGGCAACATGGGAATTGTCGCGGGCGCCCCCATGGGCGGGTTGGTCGAACAAGACCCGCGGGATAAGTACGGCCTGGCGAGAGAATTACTGCATCCGCTCTTGCCATGGCTTCGTCAGGTCAACTATCACGGCCCTATCCAGGTTACCGCCGTTCGTCGCAACGGCCAATGGAACGTAATCGAATATAACGTCCGTATCGGCGTCACCTCGGGCGCCATGATCCTCCGGATGCTGGCCAACCCGGTTGAGATCTTGTTGGCCGCCGGCCAAAACCAGACCCTGGAGCCGCGCTGGAATACCGGACGCAATTTCGGCTGTTCGGTCACGCTGGCGGGCTACGGTTATCCGTACATCCAAATTCAGGGGCCGCCTTTGCCCGTGGAAGTCCTCCAACCCTTTGATTGCGACGTTTGGTGGAATGAGGTGGAATCAAGAGCTGGCCGATTGCACACCACCGGTCACCGCATCGCCGACGTCATTGCCTTCAACACGAATCTCGACCAGGCGATTGCCGCCGCCTATGCTAATATCCGGAAGATCCGCAGCCTCGGCAGCTATTTCCGGCCGGACGTTGGCCAAAGCCTGTGGCCCCCCGGGGAACCGTAGGATCCCGCGTTGGGCTAGTGAGTGAGTTATCGCTTCCATCTATGAGCCAGTCCCCTGAGCGCGACGATCCGGTTGGCCCCGCGCTTCCTTCGTTGAAAGCCGCGGACCGTTTCTCCGACCCAGACAGGACGGTTCATCCAAAAGTCGGGCATGGACCGGCCGCCCCGTTGCCGCGGCCGGCGTGGATCGAGATCGACTTGGGCCGGTTGCGGCGCAACTTCGAGCTGATCAATCGCGACAAGCCGCCGCTACTAAAACTGATAGCGGTGATCAAGGACCATGCCTATGGCCATGGGGCGCTCGAAGTGGCCAAGGTCGCCGCGGCCCAGGGCGTGGATTACTTCGCCCTGAGCACTCTCGATGAAGCGGTCGCGCTGCGGGAGCAAGGCATAGGCGCCCGCCTCCTCCTGCTGGGCGACCGGCTCGACGCAGAGCTGCCCTGGTGCGTCAGGCATGATTTGACTTGCTGCCTCAGCGAACCTGGCTCCGTGGCCCGGCTTGCGCGCTTGGCTGCGCGCGTCGGGAAGCGCGCGCCCGTCCACCTCAAGATCAACACCGGCATGAACCGCTACGGGGTCCATTGGAACCAGGCGGCGTCTTTGGCGGAGTTGATCCACTCGACGCCGTCCTTGCGGCTCGAGGGCGTGATGAGCCATCTGGCGCAATCCGATGAGAAGGATAAGACGTTCGCCTTGGTCCAACTGGGCCGGTTCCAAGAAGCCCTGCGGGCGATTACCGAACGGGGTATCGAAATCAAGCTGCGACACCTCTGTAATAGCGGCGGTTTCCTTGATCTGCCGCAAGCCCATTTCGACATGGTCCGACTCGGTATCCTCCCCCTCGGCGTATATCCGTCATCCGTTTGCCGCCGCATTCCGGGGATCGAACCGGCGATGACCGTCAAGGCGCAAATCGCCTCGATTCAGGAACTCCAACCCGGAGATAGCGTCGGTTACGGCATGCGTTTCACGGCGTCGTCGCCGCGACGGATTGCGGTGCTGCCCCTTGGGTACGGCGATGGCTTTCCACGCGTCCGCAATCAAGGCTGCGCCCTCATCCACGGCCGCCGCGCCCCGTTGCTTGGCGGCGCCACTATGGACTCCCTGATGGTGGACATCACCGAGATCCCCGCCGCGCGACTCTGGGACGAGGCGGTCCTTATGGGACGCCAGGGCGCCGAGGAGATTTCCGTTCATGAAATCGCCCGGTTAAAGAACTCCGTCTCCTATGACGTCCTAACCGCCTGGCGGGCGCGTTTGCCAAGAATCTACTCCGAGGGCGTTCCCGCAACCGGCAACTCGGAAACCTGAGCCAGCGATGAAACTCCTCTTCTCGGAAGCGCGGCCTGATTACGGGCATTACATCTTTCCTTACGTCGTTTGGGCTTTTCCCGACGTTGGAGAAACGCCAGCCGATTTCTTCACTTGCGGATTCCTACCGTCTTCCCGCAACCTGGACCGCTTTTACCTTTGCCGCCAGGTCCGCGTCGCTCTCCACGCTTATCAACCTTCCTCGGAAAACCGGCGCATCCTCCGCAAAGGGGAAGGCATTCAGGCCGCGCTCATCCCACGCGCCGAGTTTGATTACACTCCCCAGCGGCGCGATTCCTATAGGGCTTACGCTGACGCCCGATTCGGCCGGGAGGTGATGTCTGAGGAGCGCCTGGATTCCCTGTTCCAGTGCCGGATCACCTCGCATCTCCTGGTCTTCACCGATACGCGGTCAGGCTCCGAGGTCGGCGCCGTCACGCTCTATCTCGAACCGCCGGGCCTGGCGTATTATTATAACGCCTTTTACGATCTGGCCGGCCTGGGGCGAAATATGGGCATGTTCATGATGACCTCGGCCGTCGCCCTGTTTGCCGCCCGGGGCTTCACTCATCTCCACCTTGGCTCCTGCTATCACCGCAAGGCCCTTTACAAAACCCAATTCGCCGGCTGCGAGTTTTTCAATGGGGTCCGATGGTCCAAGGACCTCGAAGAACTCAAGTACCTCATAGACCGCGGCGACGCCGAGCAAACCTGCCATCTGCTGGAGGACGCGGGCTATCGCGAGTCCTATTACGACTGCCAGTTGCCCGACATGGCCGAACGTTTCGGAATCAAGGTGTCCGCTCGAAATGCGAACTCCTCGGAACACTGATTTCTTGAATTTGGCCCGTTTCGAGCATAGCGGGAAAACCGCCGTAAGGGCAGGCAATAGCCCGAACATCGACCAAAGGCATTTCCGGGGGCTTGTGAGCCCGACAGAGACGCGGAGTTTTCGGGAGACTGGTTAAGGCAAGAGCGGCGAGGTAGCGGAGTGAGGATGCGGCGCGGGCAGTCCTTCGGGTCTGTGAAGATCATGAGCACAGCCGCCAGAGCACGAATTTCAGCTCCGGCTCGCAGGCGGCCGCGTGTTCCCTCCGCGCCTCGATCGATTCGCCGAAGCGCACCAGGACTTCTGGCAACCGTTCCTCCCTAAGACGTATTCGACAGCAAACGGCACGAATAATCAGCGCGGGAGGCAAAATAGAACAAAACAAGGAATCGAACCTCGGTCAAAGGTACATAGCGCGGAAAGGGGCGCCATTACGCCGGCATCCCGGTCGGGGCAAGACGGACTGGTATCCAGGATCACTGGTCTCAGGATTCCTGATCCCGCCGCACAGAAACTCGCAGACGTGGAAAGCCGGTGGACCTCTCCGGGCGGACGATCCTGCTCCCTCTCCCTCGGGAGAGGGCTGGGGTGAGGGGAATCGCGGTGTCACCTGATTTCCACGGTTTCGGGAGTCCTGGGTCTAGATTCTCACGGCCTGGTCGCGTCAGCCTGCGCCGGATCCTGACGGCTTGCCGGGGCACCTGCTCCCACCTAACGCTTGTGGTAGGCGCGACGCCTGGTTCACCATTGACCTTGAGCAAGGAATACTCCTCGAAAAGGTCATTGAACTTCTTGCAGCGCTCCTCGCCAATATCCAATCTCGCGAGGTTCCAGCCTCCCTGTCCGACGGTGATTTCGCAAACCTCGGCTGTGATCCCCTTTTGAGGTCCAGACAAGACCATGACGTGATGTCCCGCCTTAAGCGGGGCTAAATTGTATCTGCAGCAAATTACGCGGACTAGCGGCCAACACGTAAACATACCCAAGAAATACCCCAGCGCCGAGGTGGGAATGAGAGCGGCGAACAACCAGAGGGCCGCCCGCCAGTCGGCGGCAATTGTGAACATCGATGCCTCTTTGGAAAGTAGTGTTATCACCGCGGCATCCAAAGCGCACGCACCAAGCACCCATGAAATAACCACGGGATAAGCGCAAATCCTATGGAGCAGACTCGACCTCATGCGCGTGTGAGGAAAGCACAGATCTGAGGTTGCTCCGCAACGCTCCGCAGACCATGGCCTGCCATCGCCAGGAGAATCATACTTCTAACAATTAGGGTGAGTGACGCGAGGCAGCCGCCCCTGATGCTCGATTTGTCTCTGAGCTGAACGGCTGCCTCCCGTTCGCTCCAACCTGTGGGTTCGCCACGTTACTAACCTGCGCCCACAGTCTCCTTTTCGCCTCATTTTCATTGCCGTCGTAGCTCCATGCCTCGTTTTTCCTGCTCAAGCTCTTCCATGCGGGAGACGCAAGCACGCTGACGAGCGCGTTGCTTGTCGTGATCGTGGTCGAGATGGTGAACAGGTTGGTCCGAAATCGACCGTTGGCTCTGCAGTAATCAACGTAATGCTCCGCCGTCTCGTGAACTCCTGAGAGGGCGTAACCCTGACAGAGCGACAGCGGAATTCCGTCGGCCAGGACGAAGGGCAAATCCGGCCATTCGGGAGGGCCCCTAATGATGCTCTCAGCAGGGAATCCCTGTATTGCCCCGAGCGCAGGTCGCCGAAGCGGCTGACTCGAATTCGCCGAAGTGAATAGAAGGCGGCACAAATGGCATACTTGCATATTGACTGTGCCCGATTTCCCCGAATCTCCGTGCCGGCCCTTCACAGCTTCTAGAAACGTAGCGCAGGCCCTCTCCTCTCCGGCCTGTAAGAGGACATTGGCGCACCGAGCTGCCACTTCGGGACTGTAAACCTGTAGACGAAGTTGTGGGAACGAGGCGACTGCCGTCTGGAGCTCGTCGGCCTGGGCTTGGGAGCACAGATACATTGTACCGAATAGAACTGTCACCGCAACCAGGCTAGTCTTCATGGCGAACGAATGATCAACGAACCCCCTCGTTTAATGGTTCGCATATCGGTGCGCGTTAACATGGCGCCTAGCGCTTTCACCCCCAGCACGTTACGGCAGAAGCCCCAGCAAGGTCAACCCCAGCTCGAAGGAACATCCGCCTCGCAATCATGGATGCCCATCCGAGCCATACGCCCTTTGGCGGCATCAACGAATGCCCCTCCCACGAGGAGGTTACGCGACTTTCGGCTACTCGTTCCCCGGCGCGATCGGAGGTCGCGGAATCGACGACGCTGACCGGGCTGCGGTGCCCCTTCGCCTTCATTTACGGCTTAGGTGACCAATGGAGAGGTTGGAAGAAGAAAACGCAACGCACGGCGGTGTCTCTCCACCGCTTGGTGGTGCGTCCATCTGGAACTTCATGGTCTGGGCGGCGATGTTCTCGGCCCTGCGCGCGCGCGAGCACCAACCGCCGCGACAAACGCCGTGCTCGTTCGCGAAGTCCAGCGCGGCGCGGTCAGCACCCGTCTGTGCGCCGGGGATTGTCTTTTCAACGTCCGTCATAAACTCCAGACAATGGTTGCGTCATCAAAAGAATTTGTGAATATTGTTGATCCATGGCGGGGCGACTCCGTCGTTTGCCAGTGCGGTAAGGGGAAGATGGGGAGATGCCCCGTTGCCATGCCAGGAACACGGCCTGGCGGACCATGACTGAAGCGTTGAAACCCAAACCACTCTTGATCGTCGTCATTGCGGCGGCGCTCTTTGTTGCCTGTTGTTTTCTTCTCCGAGGCCCCGGAGGCCGTTTGAAATCGCCCGCTGGCCTCCATGCCCCCATGGTCAGCCTGGGTGACAGTCATGGGTTAGTCCTTGCCGCTGACGGCAGCCTTTGGTCCTGGGGCGGTCAAGATCGGGGATGGCCGGTGCGGGGGGCGTAACGCCCACGTTTTCACCGGGGACTCTCAGGACGAGACACCGGTTCAAATCGGAAAGGATACGGACTGGCAGTCAGTCTGCTCTTCACGCGGCGGTCTCTACCATCTCTTGAAAAAGCGAAACGGGACGTTCTGGAGCATGGATGCGACACAGCGGAATCACGGGTCGGTCAAACAGAGCAAAGTCGATCTGCCCCCAAACATTGTCGCATGGAGCGCAGGGGGCGGGGCCATCGGGGCTATCACGCAAGATGGCGAGATTTGGACTTGTGGGACCATTTTCGGGCAGCACGGTCCCAAGTACCGCTCCCTGCGCTTCGCTGAAGAGATCTGCTGGCACTTGAGGTGGAAGGCCTAGTGGCAATACGAACAGCCGAGGTTAGTCCAGGAACAACCTTGGCAGCTTCGGAACGTTGAACCAAGAGATTAGACGCTCGCAACCCAAGTCACGGTCACCCGCGAGCAGAATGGTGATTCGTTTCATGAACAGCGTTTACGCGCCAGGCACTGGCTTTTGCCGGATTCATGGTATATCAACCACCTCTTTCGGCTATGGGGGAAACCCCCGATGCGACGGCGATTGCCTCCGTAAATATCAGCCGGGAGAAATCACAGCCGCTATCGTCGAAGTTACGTTCCCCTACAACCGATTGTTCCCGAAAATGAACATCATGCGCTCCGGCCCCGCGTCCTTTCCTTCCGCGAGCAGCGCCCTGCCAGCGGCCCGCGCCTCGTGTCCTACTCCTTGATGCTGTCATAAGGATCGAAAGCCTTGACCGCCCGATGCTATTTGCGGCCCGCTTTGAGCAGGAATCGGGCGGCGACTGGCTCGGAGTTAGTCCGGTTGCCTCCCTCTGCCAGGCAACCCACGAAGCCTCGACCTCGACCCGCTAGAAACGCCAGGTCAGCGCGGCCCGGATTCGGTAATCCGGCGCCAGTTGCAGTCCCGTGGTGTTCATGACCACGGGCAAGTCCAGTCCGACCTGGGCGCTGAGCCTGCTCGACCAAGAGAAGTTCACCTGGGGACCGACATAAACCGCCGTGACCGCCGTGTCGTCCGTGGAAACGCCCCGGACGGTGTCTTGCCCTTTGCTTTCGCCTGAAACCACAGCCTGCAAGGCCAGAGTATGCGTGTCGCTCAGCATGAGATACACCCCCGGCCCGCCGATCCAAATCCAATCGTTCGCGAATCTGTAGCCAAAGTCGCCCTCCGAGCGGATGGCGTATTGCATGGCGCCGGTCATGAACACGCGCTTCCAACGGGCGAAAAACCCCGTGCCGACCAACCCGTCGAATGATCCTGAACCCAGCGTCAGGTCGTGACCGCCAATGCCGGGCGCAAAATCGTCTTCGGCGGGGTTCAGGTGGGCGGAATCGCCGGAGGGGAACTTCACCCCGCCGAGGCCAGTCCAGCTAAAGGTGTAGTGCTTGCTCATTGTTTCAAACAGCCGATGTTGCCGATGACCGAGACGTCTCCAATTCCCAGGTCGCTTCCCCGCAGCGCCTTATAACCATAATCGCGGTATATCACCGGCAGGTTAAATTGGAGTCCGAGGCGGTCATTGAAGTTGTAGCCCGCAAACAACTGCGAGGCAGAGCTGTTAAGATACTGCCCTCCATCTCTGGGCACTCGTCGGCCATCCTGTTGAAGGGTGCCAAAGAAGGTATATTGTTCGGCCACTCCGGCAAAAAAGCACTTGCCGCCTCCACCTTGTGCTTCCGTCGCGGCGTAAACGGAGCACAAATCGCAGGCCGTCACTGGTTGCACCCATGCGGCAACCAGAATCAAAGAGACAATACGATTCATAAAATTCCGAGGTTGTGGAGAAGCCATGCGGCTGTCCCCGGTTTAACACGAACGAATGGGAGCGCGAAATGCGCCAACGAACGGAACTGACTAACCTTGGAAACTTCGCGGAGGAGGCACCGCAGGGGCGTAGGTCAAAGCACGAAGCTCGTCCGCGCATGGGAAGACTTTATAGAAGGACGAAGGCGGTGTGAAGGTGAACGAAGCTGCCACCAAGGAATACTCGAACTTTTTCAACGTCGGCGGGAACTGGGATTTCTTCTCCGACTCCTTGCCCTTGGCAACCTCTTTGCAGAGGGCGCAGGGATGTTTGCCGTCGAAGGTCCGCGACACCGCTTCGGAAAAAATACTGGCCCGAAGGTTCTGGGCCAACATGGACGTCCACGCGACAGACTGCAAAATAAACCAATGCGCCCCAATCGCGCCAAGCAACGCGAAGACCGTGAACGCATGACTGATCTGTCTTAACACTACTGACTACTCGGCGATGTCCGGTTGATTGTCAAATGGGCGGTATGTCAGGTTTATCGGCATCCCAAGGATCGTTCACGTCGCCGACCTGCCGCCAGGCAAGCAGCTCGGAGAATCCCAGCCCCAGGGAATTTCGATTGCGCCTCTCCACGCCGGGGGGCCATTGGGCAACCGGCCCAGGGACTCCTCCGCGTCAGCAGTCACGGCACGGTGAGCGCCTCCGGGTTCTCCCCCTTGACGCTGTCGTAAGGCTCGAAGGCCTTGACGATCTGTTCGTAGTTGCGTCCTGGTTTCGGGCCCCCAACGAACCGCGCCACAGGCTGCTTAGGCACGTTGATGTCGTTCCTGCCGCCTTCAAGCGCCGTCAGCCACAAACTGGCGCAAGTGGGAGTCCGTCCAGCCCATCGCGACCTGGATGACGCGATGCAGACGGTCGAGCTTCATGTCCGCCCGCACGTCGATTCGCCGCCAGATGGTCGGTTTGCAGGCGCGGAGCACGATTTTCAGTTGGTAGAGCAGCGTCCCGCCGCCTCGGACTGGGAAACGTTATGGTGGATGCGCGAGGGTTACAGGCCTTGCGTCTTCTCCAAAACAGCGCGATAGTCGCCCGGGGCGCAAACGCCCACTGGACCGCTTCCGGGCCGACCCTGCGATGGCCGGGCCGGTTGACCGTTGATGAAACAACCAAGAAAAGTCAGAGTTTGTAAGCCTGCCCAGTGAGTGCCTCGGCCTCCAGTCCACCTCCCGGGCCCAAACGCGTCAGTGGCGTGGTGGCGCCGAATCCTCCCTCGCGCCGCCAGCGCGCGCTTGGCTGGTTGGTGGCCAACGCGATGCGCCTGCTCGCCGCCACCCTGCGCTATCGCGTCGACCGTGGCCGCGGCCCCGCCAAACTTCCGGACGAACCCGTCATTTTCGCCCTCTGGCACAACCGGCTTGGCTTGTGCATGAAGGCTTACGAGAGCTTCGTCCGCCCGCATCACCCGCACGACCATCTGGCGGCGCTCATAAGCGCCAGCAAAGACGGCGCGTTCCTCGCCACCATCCTCCAGAACTTCGGCGTGGAGCCGGTGCGGGGATCATCCAGCCGGCGCGGCGCGCAGGCGCTGCTCGAACTGGCCTCGTGGGCGGAGCGCGGCTACGACCTGGCCGTGACCCCTGATGGTCCGCGTGGCCCCTGCTACGAGGTGCAAGAAGGCGTGATGGCACTGGCACAGGTCACCGGCTTGCCGATTATTCCTTACTCCTGCCAGGTGGGGTGGAAAATCCGGTTGAAGAGTTGGGACCGCTTTCAAATCCCGATGCCCTTTTCGCGCTGCGAAATGACTTTCGGAGAACCGCTCCGCGTCCCCCGTCAAGCCACCGATGCAGAACGCGCCCAGTTGGGCGAACAATTGCGGACCGTGCTGTTGGCGGGAACGCTGGGGGAGTGAATGCCTTCATCATTCTTGTGACGCTCACTTCAGTGATCCGACAGTGTCTTGAGCGGGAGTAGCCAAACTATCGTTGAACCCGTCTGCATTGCGTCGAACGAAGCTTTGGCGGGTGGAAAAACCCATCGGCGAATCCATAAGGCGGAACCGATCAGCGGGGGTAAGATGGCGGTGATCGACTTGCTTGTCACGATGACGCCGTGAGTGAACGGTTGGAGCGACGCATGGAATCCGCATCAAGAATACCGATGCGAACGGCAATATTTTCAATTACGACGTTCGGTTGCGGGCCGGTAAAGTAAGGGGCATGAACAAAGCAATACTTGAGGGAATGAAACCTCACGGAAAAAGCCAGATCCAAATCCCCGGCAATATGTGCAAAGTCTGCCGGCAGCCAATAGTCTTCTCCAACGAAGGCAAATTCTGTGCCCAGTGCGAACAGGTCGTCCATCTGACTTGCCTGCCTCAACCCGAATGCGACGTCTGCGGAGCGCTTTTTCAACAGGACGAGCGTCCCGAACCTGACCCGCTCCGGGACGCGATCGTCCCTCGCGCCATGCGGCCCGTCCAAAGCGGGGCTTGGGTGTTGGCCGTGAGCTTGGGGATAGGATTGTTGTTCATAGCGTCCATAGTGTTGTTTAGTTTACAGAACCTAACGGGCAAGTAGTTGGCGTGGCCGCGCATTAGCCGAATAATGGCAGGGCGTTGGCCTTATTGAGGCTACCGGGATTACGACCGCCTGCGGCTGGCGCACCCCCATGACACCAGAGCCTCAGCGTATTCCCGCAGGCAGTCCCATTTGAACCTCGTTTTGGCGAACCTGCCCCGGTATTCGTAGCGGACGCAGTCGTAGAGCGTTCCGCGCCAGCCCGGATTTTTCCGGGACGACGTGCCGATGTAAACGCCCTGCGCCGCCAGGGAGACAGCCCGCTCCGTCAGGTCTTGCCGGTCGAGGTTTACCCGCCCGTCCTACTATCCGGGCATGAGGATCCCCAACATCGGCGACCGCGACGTAACCGGTCACGCGGCTAGGTGCCCATAGAGCACGGATGAAGCGACCGCCGATGTGGTTCTAGCACCCGCACTCTGGCGCGGCGCGGCTGAGACACTGAACACGAAACCAGAGCGCGATCGCGCCGCCGCCTGAGGTGCGCTCGTTAGGCATCGTCAATCTCACCAATTTCCGGTAGGCGAAAGCAGAAACTGGATCTTTCCGGACCGTGGAGTGAGCCACTGGTAGCCCGAGGGAGATTTGCACAACGGCTCCGCGAGGTCAGCGGCTTGCTCCCAACTCGGCCCCGTCAGGATGACTTCGAAATCCGACACCCGCTGCCTAACAACTCCCCGATCGCGCTCCCCACGGGTGAAGCGCAGGCGCGTGCCGTCCACCGACTCAACCGGACACACATCCTCAAGGCTCGCCTGCTGGCTAGTGCCGCTCGCCAGCGACTCGAAGGTCTCAATGAGATGTTGCACGTCCGAGCTGCGAAAGTCGTAGAGACGAACCATCGGGCAATCGTCAGCACCCTCTTTCAGAAAATCGAGCTTCATTACAAATGCTGCGTCGCCCAACGCTCGCCATCACCGGCTCCGTGCCGGTGGCCTCTCATCTTAACTCAGGGCCTCATCGCGGAGTCCGGATGCATGGCGTGGTTGAACTGCATCCACAGGCCCTTGCCTGCGCCTGCCAGCGGTAAAGAGGACACCGCGCTGCGGCCAATGTCAGTTCGCAGCCATGATGGTTCATGGTGTGCGGGTGCGGTAATAGCGGGCGCGGGAGGCTTCTGCGTTGGTGTCGATGAACTCGAACTGCCCGTTCGCACCGGCGGCCGCTGTGCCGATTTGGGTCCACTGGGCCAGATCTTGGGAGGCCTCGATGAAGTAGCTGTTGCCGGGGAGACCGGCGAAGGTAATCGCCACTGAGCTACTGGGCTGGAAGGTGATGGCGAGTGTGGGGCTTGTGCCCGGTGAGGCAACTAGGCATTCAAAGGCGCCGATGTCAGCCAAACGCCCTTGAGGGCGTAGCACCCCGCGCTGGTCCGTTGGCGGGAACCCTGAGGGGATGCCGTCGATTGCCGGGCTGCCGGGCAGCAAGGCCATGGTCTGGGTCGGACCGCCGTTGTCGGCTAGAGGGCCGAGCATTGGGTCGGCCTGGTTCTGGCTCGTTGCGGCGGAGAAGCTGGCGCTGCCGTCCGAGCAGATGTTGTAGCCACTGTCGGTTACGACACCCCAGACATCGCCGCCATTGGTGGCGCCGCTATTGGCGACGATGGAGTTCAAGACGAGAACTGTGCCATTGGTGTTGCATATCCCGCCGCCTTGAGACGGGCGGATAGGCTGGAGGGGTTCACCAACCTGATCCCAGGTCCCTGTATAGGCGCGATTGCCGGCGATGGTCACATTGACCAGGACGGCCTGGCCGCCGGCGACGCAAATGGCGCCGCCCAAGCCCGCGCCGGCCGGGCCTGCGCCCCAGCCACTATCGCCTCCATTGCCCCCCTGGGCGGTGTTGCCGCTCGCCGTGCAGTTGGTTGCCATCAACGCGCCCGAACTCCACACGGCACCGCCCGCGCCCTGGGCGGCCAAAAAGAGCGCGTAGACCACGCCGGCGCCTCCAGTGGCCTGGTTGGCGTTGAACGTGGATCGATTGATGGTCAGCCCGTTTGTCGACCAAATCGCTCCCCCGCCAGCCGACCCGGGAAACTCGGAGAAGCCTCCGCCCGCGCAACTGTTAGTCAGAAAAGTCGAGTCCCGGATCTCCAACTCCCCGCCGTTGAAAATCGCGCCTCCGGCCGCGTTAGCGGAAGGGGTGTAGACCCAACCTGGAGCCCCGTTGGCGGCGTTGCCGGAAAACAGGCAGAGGCGGATCACCCCGGAGCACCCCTGGTCCAGGAAGAGTGCGCCACCGAAGCCCACGTCCGAGCCTCCCGCGGCCGTGTTGTTCGTCAGTGCCGAACTGGCTAGCAGGACCTGCGAATTGGTGGCATAGATGGCGCCACCGAGGCCTCCTCCAGCCGTGCCAAACTCCTCTTGGTGAGCGCCCCCCCAAAGATCGACTTCCAGCGGCCCCCCAAGGACGCTGCACGAGGTGAAGGTGACAGCTTGGCACCGCACCTGCCCATTGGCGGAGTAAATGGCCGCGCCCAAGGCCTTGCCGGCCATCGGCTCACCGGGTTGACCCATCCACCAGGCTTGAGGAGGCAACGACCGCCCGCCCAGGGTCGAGTTGGTCTTCAGTAGGCAATTGGTCAGGTTCAGCGCCCCGCCCAGGTTGCAGAGCGCGGCCCCCATGCCGCTGCCACCCGAAGCGAAAGTGTAGTTGTTGGGATCGCTGCCGGAGTCGCCGCCCTGGGCGACATGGCCCTGGAGCGTGCAATCGGTCAGTGCCACGGTGCCGCCCAGATTTAAGATGCCCGCGCCAAAGCAGTCGTGGCCCGGCGTCGACGGCGTGCCATTCGTTCCATTGGCCCCGATCACCCGCCCGCCGGACAGCGTCAGGCCATTCAGGGAGAAGGCGACGTTTGAGTTGACCTGGAACAGCCGCACCGCATTGCCGCCGCTGAGGGTCACCGCGAAGCCGCTGGCATCGAGAGTGGTGTCCTGGGTGATAACGATCGTATTGGTCAGGGTGAGGGTGCCCCCACAGGCGAAACTCACGTTGCCGCCACCGATAAGGGCCGCCTGGAGCTCGGTTTGGGTGCAGTTGGTGATGATGCCGCCGCCCCGGGTTGCGGGGGCGAAGGCCAGAACTGCAGCCAAGAAAGGCAATTGCAAATGGACACGCAGCAGAGGCCAAGGAACAGAGTGCATAGCGGTTAATTAATGGTCCGTCTCTCAACGATGAAACTGAGCGATGCGGGCGATCCCGCGCATCCGAAATTCCAACGACCTTCCTCAGCCGCGGCCGCCGGGGAGGCAAGCTCCGACGAAACCAGAGAGCAGCGAATTCCCCACAGCCGTTGAAAACAGAAAAGCCAGGAGCTGTTGGCTGCTGGGAGCGGGTTAGACCACATCGCATCCATCTCTATTTTTTCACTGGCCATGTGTGTTGTAAGCATTCGTCCGACTTCCCATCGAACTGTCGTGTTGAATATGTTCGCGTAAACTCGGCAATCGAGCCGGGCGGGTCGTCAGCCATAACTCCAGCCATGCGGGTGCAGAAATGATATGTGCTGTAATACCAGCGTCCATCAGAACCACGGGCAAGAAACAGATGGTCCACGAAGCCACTATTGAAACCGTGACGTGACGCATAAACCAAATACTCATCGTTTGTCATCAACAGAATGTGATCTCCGGTCCACTCTCGATGTTCTCCAACGCCCCGGTGCGCCTTCAGATCCTCCAACTCTCGGCTAATGTCCTCGTTGGTAAACGAAAGTGCAGCGAGTCGCTCAAGCGCCGTGGTCTTCCAATCTGCTCGTACGCGCTGATATTTGTAGCCCGTGACCGACCACAATCCGAACACCAAGCCCATAAGAATCACCGGTATAGAAATCCAAATGATGAGCTTGCGACTAACTTCCCCGGACCGACCTAGTGTGCGCATGTGGTCTAACTGGGATTCAGCGACCGCCAGTCGCTGATCTCGTGCCGGGAAATCCTGCTTTCCAGCTTTCGTATCTCGTTGAATATCAATCCCCGCCCAATCGGCCAACCTTGGGTCGGTTCGTTGATCTCGGTCGCTGATTCCTTTCCCTGCTGAGCCAAGCGGTTCATATCCAGTTCCAGACTCCAGGAACATACCGCCGCCCGCCCCCGGGTTACAAGCATCAACAGGTTTGTCTTTTGCCTGTCGCCCGCTCCAACCGTGTCCGTGCGGTGGGCCAGGCCGATCGAAGCCTTGCAATCCTCCAACGCCTGGCCTAAGCCGTCGTCCTCGTCGCACACGACATGCTTCAGCATGAACTGGCGCCACCTCGTCGTTGGGCTAGGTCCCGAGATCAAGACATCAAGCCAGGATCTCCTCATCGTCGCCGCTCCTCAGGACCCGGTCACGGAGGGCCGCAAACTCGACACCCAGAATCCGGCAGCACCGGCCATCGAAGGCGGTGTCCAGGTTGGCATGGTAGGAGCACAGCAATACTTGCGGTCGGCATTGCGCCCGCTCCTTCAATTGTTGGCCAGAAGGTAAACCGATAGGTGATCGTCAAGCACGGAGTCGACCAGACCAACACCCTGATTCTGTAAAGAATTCCGACAATGGGTAACGACTGCCCAAAGTCGCCCAAAATACCAGGCAGAGGTTCGGCTCAAAGGCTAGTTGATCAGTTGCCCAAAAGTTGCCTAAAATGCCGAATTGGCTCAGTTTGGGCAGGGTTCGACCGGGTTGCGGATTTTTCGGTGATGGCGATCAAACCCCTGATTCTATTGGGTTTTAATGGGATTTAAGGTGGTGCCAGAGGAGGGAATTGAACCCCCGACCAAAGGCTTATGAGTCCTCTGCTCTACCCCTGAGCTACTCTGGCAACCGCGAACATTATCAGCGAATTCCAACCGGTTGTCAACGCGGTAAACATGCTGTTTTGCTAAGGTATTTGGGGTTTTTGAACTGATCTCGTGACGGGGCAGACCCCCATTCACGGCTGCAACTAAGTGAAGTTGCGAGAAGAGAAAAGCAAACAAAACCACGAGTCTGGCAAATAGTCTGGCAAATGCGGCACAGGGCTAATCTTGAGTCTCCCCTGACGTGGGGATGGCGGAGGATCCTAGCGCTAGTCCTATTGCGCTCAAAGCTCGTCCTTGGAGCTCTTCATCCATTGATGGAAATGGGAATAATAATTAGTGCTCGGACGGTAGAGGAGACGCCGTCCTCGGCCCTGCTGGGGTCACCCAGCGATCTGCCAGTTCTTCGTTCCCTTGCGATGATTGCAGGGCGGGACCACGGAGTGTCGGCAGATTCATTTGACGAAGGTGTTGCGATGGCAGTAAGAGAGAGCGCATGACGCCGACTGCAAGGCCCGGGCCAGTGTTTTCGCCAGAACTGGATGGCGACAACTACCTGAGGTTTAACCGCTACAAACGGCAGTTCGCCAAGAGCGAAAAGCAGCCGCGCTGGTCTAAGGCTTCTCGCAAACCTGCTTCCATGCAAGAAAAGGAAATTGTCGAGCAGGTTTCTGTTCAAACAGTGGTCGCGAAGGATTGTGAGCTTCCAATGCATTCCCCTAACCCCGGGGATCAAACGGTCTTTGTGCAAGCCGTGCGGTCTGCTATGGATGCCCTTGAAACCAGGTCCCATGAACTGGTTGAGCAAAGAAAAGTGCATAACTCGAAGGTGCTCGACCAATTCGACGCACACCCTTTTGTTGGCGATGACGACTGGATTCACCGAAGGACATTCAAACAGACCCTTCGCGAGATCTTGGCGGAATATCTGTCTGACCCCGAATACTGGCGCTCGCAGGCCCAGCAGCCTGGCGATTTTAGACCGAGCTTGGTCGCCGAGTCGCTCCGCTGGAAGGCTTCGAGGTCGCTAAGTCTTCTGCGGACTCTGGCGGGGCAAGGTGATGATAGTGCGCTTCAGTTCCTGGCGGAGATTGTCATTCCTTTGGTCAAGATGGTGAACGAGCGTGCTGGAAAAGACCCCAGGGCTCTGGGTTCAGTGCCGCATAGGGTCCGGTTTTGGCCGGTGCTTAAATCGCAGCACTTGGATTTCGACGAAGATCACCAGAAGCTGCTGACGGACCTTCAGGTCGGGAGAGACTACCCGATGCTTATAGCTGAAGGGGCCCGATGGAGAGCGCGAGACGCTATTGGTAGTTGGGCCATACAACTCTCCCGGGAGGTTTACATCCTTTTGGACGGTCACTCGGAGGGGGTGCAAGCTAAGCCATGGGAAGTGATTTTGAGGGATCTGAAACCTTTTTCGGAGGTTTCCTGGAGGGACTGGTGGGAGGTTGCCCTTGGTGTGCTTAGGGACAAATACGTCGATGTTATCGAGATCCAGGAGCTACGCCACACCGTGACGGCGAAGGCTGATTTGAAATCCCCCGGTCGGCTACGCAAGCGGATACTCCAGGCGCTGAAGGACAAGTTCAAGAGCATGGCGGGAGAGAACAAACTCTGAGGGGGGCCAAGGCGACGGCTCGTTGGCTGGCTTCGGCACTGCCTGCCAGCCCTGCTAGATCAGGACAATTCGAGCTCTATTCGGCTTGGCGGAACTGCACCCCGTGGACTCCGCCAAGGCTGCCGTGGGAACGTGCAGCCCATGATAAACGAAGAGCATCGAATGGTCGTTAGTGGAAAGTTGGTGAGAGCGGAGCAACTCCTTGATCAGGTGTTCGCACCGGAGTGCAGGCCAAGCCTTCGCTGGCTTCGCATGCAAACGAAGGCGAGGTCGATCCCTCACATCCGAATTGGGCACTTGGTGTTCTTCGACGTGGAGATGGTCCGAGCCGCATTGGTGGATAGACGGCTTATCCGAGGGCGCCCGTCTGCAGCAACGCCGGTTGTTGAAGATTCGCGTGGACGACCAGATCGCCGCTCACTCGAGGGGAGATTATGAGTTGGTCCACTCACCCGCAACTGGATGTTCATCATTGCCCACCATACGAACAAGCCGCCCGGTGGCCGGGAGAAACCAAACTGGAAGGCTGGAGACATGGCGTATCTTGGCGCAGGTAGCGCGGAATGGTGCAACTGGGCTCGCGCCGACTTGGCGTTGCGGTCTATCGGCTCGCATGAGGTTTTCGAGCTATGCGCCGGGAAACGTGGCTCTCGCCTCGGCTGGGAAGATGCTGACGGTCAACGCAGTTACAAGCAACACCTGGCACACAGCCAAAAGGGGATCTGTTGGGTGGATGCCGATCCGAACCAAGTCCCGCAGACTGGCCGCCCCAAGGGGCATAGCATGGAGGAGTTGCTTTCCATCCTGCCTGCAGGCGGATTGCAAGCCAAGGATTGGACGACGGAAGCGCGGACCGAGATTGGAATGAGCGAGCCGAGCTACCACCGCGCCCGCCGGGAATTGGAAGCGTCCGGGCGGATCTTGAAATCGAAGGCCAGCGGCAAATGGATGCCAAAGAGCCTATGAGGTGTCAAAAGTGTCAAAACCCCCTTCTGAAACCCATGGTGTCAAAAGTGTCACCCCCTATAGGGGGACACGCTGACACCGACACCTTTCCGACAGCCCCGAGCTGTCAGAAGTCCCCGGCCTCACTTTCCATTATCGAACAGGCCCTCTTGCACCCACGCTGGTGCGCCAGCCTAGGGGAACGACTCTGGGAGTATTCATCCGCCAGAACAGGGTGTCAGTTGCCTATCCGGCCTCCAGCCTTAGTTAAGCATTTCGACCATGGAAAAGAACAACGGACCTCAGATGTTTGGAAAAATCTACGCGCAACTTTACACAGGATCGATGGTTGGAGCCGGGGCTATGGTGTTCGCTCTTTGGCCATACATCCTCACCCACGCCAAGCTCGCCGAGGACTCGAACGTTGAGCTGAACCCAGGGATGCTGGGTGCGATCTTCGGGGAATCCGCCGAGAAGGTGTCGGAGGCGATCGACTATTTGTGCCGTGAAGACCCCAACTCAAGGAACTCGGCCGAGGGCGGACGGAGGATGATCCGTCGAGGTCCATTCCGCTACCACGTCGTCAACTTGAGGCATTGGAGAAATTACAGCGACAACCGCATCGAGGGTTGGAAACGATATCGGCTGAAACAGCATCTAACTGGAAAGGATGTTTCTGCTGATCACGCGTACCCTGCGAACGGCCCGGAACCGTCCGCAAAGACACGGTGTAGTGCGCAGAGTTCAGATGGATGGAAGCCCCCTACCCCTCCACGTCAAGTTCCAGGCATGGCGGAAACCAACCAGGAACCACCGATTGATATCGACCGCGGTGGGGCTACCCAAAGACCTGTTGAAAAATGAAACAAGCGGATGACCGAGAGACTGCTGGCGGGTCCGATGGAAAAGCAGCCGAGGTCCTTTTGTGATCCCGGAGCCATGCCCCGCCAAGGGCGGTGAGTCGTGCCGCGGAGTTCGGCGCCCACGGGCTG
>Ga0316217_10001508_pt1 | contig 30056 bp, 26 predicted proteins | sample 1anoAmetaG_FD_203633 | JGI IMG/M metagenome (GOLD analysis project Ga0316217, IMG submission 203633) | Freshwater microbial communities from Trout Bog Lake, Wisconsin, USA - 1anoA | ecosystem: Environmental > Aquatic > Freshwater > Lake > Hypolimnion/Profundal zone | place: USA: Wisconsin... | reverse complement strand
ATTCATCATCCGCAAATCAAGAGGGTAGGTCTGCACTACACGGCTTTGGCATTGCTAAACCCCCCTGGCAACGCCGCATCGCCGTTTTGCCACGCCATTTTCTGCCCAAGTGCGAAGGTTGGGTTAACGCGCGCACTCCGCGTCGCCGCCAAGACGGGGAAATTCATTTAACCACGGCTAGCACGTGTCAGACCATTTCGGCACCAAGAGGGTGTGTCGGGTGGTGTCGGGTTTGGTTTTTCCCCGGAACTTTTGCCACACCCGGTTATCTTCTTCTTCTATCCGCAGTCTGGTAAAACAATCCCCCGCAGCGCAGTTGCCGCGATCGGAGTTGGTATGTTGGTGGATCGGCCGGTTTGGTTAAGAAGCCTTGGTGTCGGCGTGCCGATGCTTGGCGGGGCGATTGTGCTGCTGTTGCTTGCGTGTAGCTCAAACCAGCCGGAAAAGCCGCCGGCCACGTTCGTCAATACGACGCTGATGGCGGTCGATCTCAATTCCACCCAGGAACCGGTGGCGATCGACGGCTCGCTGAAAATGTCGGCGGCGAAAAATGAATGGACCAGCTTCGCCGTGGAAATTCAGCATCCGCATTTTTCCACGGTGTGGTCGGCGGACTTCCTGCAACTGTGGCTGAAAAAGACAGCCGCCACGGCATCGCGGCCCGCAATATTTGCACCGGTTGATTTTACCGTCTATCAAGTTCTGGATCTGCCGGTTGATTGCCGCGGCGCAGCTTATGTCCGCCAGACCGGTCTAGCTACCGGCCTGCGCCAGTTGCCGCGTGCGCTGCTGCCGCTGCCGATGGACAATGGCAGGATCGATGTTTCCAGTCTGCGCGATCCGGATCATCCAACCGACCCGCGCGGCCGGGTCACGGAACAATCTTCCCACCCGCTGGTGCTCTGGATTGATCTGCACGTGCCGGCTGAATTTCCGCCGGGTGATTACACCGGCTCATGCGATTTGATGACGCTGCCCGCCAACCTCGGGCCATTGGCAGCCACACCGTTTGCGCTGCACGTCTACGATTTCGCGATCCCCGATGAACGGCATCTGAAGTTGGTCAGCCCGATTCCTTGGGATCCGCTTACGCGACTGTACGCCGATCAATTGAAAGCCATCACCCCTCGGCTATTGAACCGCAATGATCCGCGGTACACCGTCGCGGTAAAAACGCTGGATGATCTGGTGACGCTGGCCCAGCGCCACCGCGTGGAAGCGGTGGTGCCGCGCCTGCAACCGACGGTGAAATGGCCGGCCGATCAGCCGCCGGAGGTGGATTGGTCGGATTTTGATTCCCTGGTGGGGCCATGGTTTGATGGTCAAGGCTTTGCCGACAAAACGCCGCTGGGTTATTGGCCGCTGCCGGCCATCGATTATCTGGATAACTACGACGCGGCCAGCCGCCAGCAATACTGGTCGGCGGCGACGGCGCATTTCACGCAGAAGAATTGGCCTTTTTCCACCTCGCCGACAACCACCCGGCCAACGCCAATCGCGGGCGGTGGCGATGAAAATGATGTGCGGCTGTGTGCCTGGCAGGCGATGCTGAAACACGACGACATGGTGCTGTTGAATTCACCCTTGCCGAATCAGCAGAATCCAACCCAAGCCGCCGATCCCGGCGAATTAATCTGGTTCTATCCCGGCGCGTGGTTTGGCGCGGATGGTTCGGTCCCCAGCATCCAGCTCAAATGGCTGCGGCGGACCCAGCAGGACTACGAATACTTCTACCTGGCCAGTCAGCATGGCATGGCCATTCCTGCCCGGCAGATCGCCCGCAGTATGGCTAATCTCGTTGATTTGCCGGGGCAAGCGTCTGATCCAATTTACGCACTTTTTGGCGGCGATGCCGATCACCATGCCTGGACGCAGGCCCGCGAATTGCTCGCCCGTGCCGTGCTGGCACATCCAACTGACAGCAATTTCAATCTGGATCTGGTGCGCTGGCTGGAGTTGCGCGCTAGCCACGTGATTCTGCCGCGGGCCACGCAATGGTCGTGGGATGCTGATGCCCCGCCGGGCGAAAACTGGGCGAAGCTCACGCTGGGTGTGGATGTCTACAATGGCGGGGAGGATCGCCACGATGCCGCGATTCGCTGGCAAGCCACCGGGCCGGGCTGGGAGTTTTCGCCCGCGCCACTCAGTCTTGGCATCCTACCCAGCTATGCCGTGCAGCGCGCCACCCTGCCGGCGCGGATCAATCTCGACAAGCTCTCGGCCGCTACACGCCAACCCCTGCAACTGCTGTACGTCGATACTTTCACGCAGAAGGAATATCCGGCGACGGCCTATCTTCCCGTGGCCGCCAGCGACCGCCGCGAGGCCGGCTTGAAATTGTCCGACGATCTCTCCGGCTGGACGTCCGACGATTTGCTGCACGATGGCAAAATGATCCAATTTTACAGCCGCCCGGCAATCCAGCATCACCAGATCGACTTGGCCGACACCGCGTCGCAAATCTACAGTGCCTGGGCCGACGAAAACTTTTGCCTTGCTTTCAAACTGAATGGCATCACCGCCGCCAACACACATCACACCAACATTCCCGAATATCAGCTTGGCCGCGCCTGGGGCGAAGACTTGTGCGAAGTGCTGGTGCAGGCGGTTTACGCCGACAACACCACCGGCCCGGTGCTGCACGTGGTTTGCAAGCCCACCGGCGCGATATGGGCAGAAAGCAAAAAGGACTCGGCCCCCGACGTGAAATGGGAAGCATTGGAAGGCGCGCCGATCCGCTACGCCACCAACGCCGAAAAGGAAATATGGACCGGCGAACTCGCCATCGACTGGAGAACTTTGTCCTCCGCCGCGCACGCCCCGCCGGCCAAGCCAAAACTGCTGCGTTTCAATTTCAGCCAGCACCGCCAAGCCACCGGCGAAAGCGCCAGTTGGGCCGGGCCAATCGACAGCGGCCGCGATGATACCTGCACGGGCCTGATATTCTTGCGTGACAACGCCGCACCGGGAATGCGGGAGAAATTGGAGGGGCGATGAAACTGCGCCAATACATTTCTCTTCTGCGTTTTGGATTGTTCACGATCATCTTCCGGTGGAAGCGTTCGATCCTGGCCACCATTATCCTCACCGACCGGTGCAATCTCTCCTGCAAACATTGCGCGGTGCATAATGTGACCTGCCATACGGAACCGTACGATCAGGTGCAGCAGGAGATGCGGCGTTTATACCAAGAAGGACATCGCATCCTCTTTTTCTGCGGCGGCGAGACCTTTCTCTGGAACGATGCGGGCAAAACCGTGCGCGATCTGGTTGCGGAGGCCAAGGCTATCGGCTTTTTTATCGTGAACGTGGTTACCAACGGCACGCTTGGCCTGGCGCTGCCCGACGCCGATGTGGTCTTCCTCAGCATTGACGGCATGCGCGACCGTCACGATGCCATCCGCGGCAAAACGTTCGAAACCATCATGCGCAACGTCGCCTTGGCCGATAACACCAACATCTGCGTCTACATGGCGATCAACAACCAGAACTACCAGGATGTGGTTCCCCTGACCCAACTGGTCGCCCAAACGCCCAATCTTCGCTCCATCTCGTTCAATTTTCATACTCCCTACAAGGGGACGGAGAGCCTCGCATTATCGCCGGAACAGAAAAAAGAGACCATCAAAACCATCCAATCGCTGATCGACCGCAAATATCCCGTCTTCAATTTGAAATCCGGGCTGCGGCATTACCTGGAAGGCAATTGGCAGCGCCCGTGCCACCAGTGCATTGTGGTGGAACAGGGCAGGCGTTATACCTGCGGCCGGTGCGTGGAAATACCCGGGCTTTGCCAGGAATGCGGCTACCTGTTTGCCGTGGAGTTTTCCCTGCTGTTCCGTGGCAACACTGCCGCCATCGTCGATATGCTCAAAACCTATTGGAGGTTTGTCTAGTGCTCACGACCGCACTGCGATTATTGCTCGGCCATCAACCGGGGCCTTTTGCCTTTCGCAAGGCGGTGGGGCATCTTCCCGACTTTGATGTTCCCAATCTCGGACTCTACGTCCATATCCCCTTCTGCAAAACGCTCTGCGCCTTCTGCCCTTATTTCAAGGTTCTCTACGATGCCGAACAGACGCGGCTCTTGCGGGCGGCGCTACTGGCGGAGATTGATCTGGTAGGCCGGAAATGTTTCCCCAAGAAAAAAGCAGTCACCAGCGTTTATTATGGCGGCGGCAGTCCGGCATTGATGGCCGACGATCTGGCCGCGATCAATCACAAAATCCGCGAACATTTCACGGTCACCGGGCACACCGGCATCGAATTACATCCTCGCGATATCAGCGCGCAGGTGGTGGCGCAAATCGGGGACGCAGGCTTCGACATGGTTAGCCTGGGGGTACAATCATTTTCGTCCCAGCTCTTGCAAAACCTGGGACGAACCGACGAAGACCCGCTGGCATCGCTCCAGCGCCTGGCGACCGCGGGACTGGCGGCTTTGGATGTGGACCTGATCTTTGGCATTCCCGGCCAAACCGGTGCCGATCTGCGCCAGGATTTTCTCACCGCGGTCGCTCATGGTGCCACGCAGATTTCCACCTACCCCTTCATCGATTTTAGCTATGCCCATAACCGGCTCAAACCGCCCGGCCATTCTGCCAAACGCAAGCTGTTGCAGGTTTTGCTTGAAACCGCGGACACTGCGGGGTTCGTGCGCAATTCCGTTTGGACGTTTGCCAGGAAAGATACCCCGCAGTATTCATCGATCACGCGGGATAACTTCATCGGCTTCGGCCCCAGCGCCACCTCGCTGGGACGCGATAACTTCAAAATCAATACCTTTTCCATCGAAGCATACCACCAAGCCATCGGCCAAGGGATCGTGCCAACGGCCTTAAAGTTGGACTTTTCGGCAAGGACGCGCGGCCTCTATTGGCTGTTCTGGAACTGCTACAACGGCGTTATCTGTGCCGCCGCTTATGGCAAACTCTTTGGCCGCTCCTTGATCGAAGACTTCGGCGGCTGGCTGGCCACGGCCACCGCGCTGCGCTGGTTACGCCGCTCCGCCGACCAGTGGCACCTCACCGCGCGCGGCAGCTATCTCTTCCATCGTGTCGAGCAAATCTACACGCTCCAATACATTGACCGCGTCTGGACCGGTGCCATGCAAGCCCCGTGGCCGGAGGAGGTTCTGGTCTATTAGCAGGAAGGCAACCGATTGCGAACTGCGCAAGCTTTCGCCTTGTCACCCTGTCACCTTGTCATCTGCTGGGGTATAACACCCCCCATGAACCCAAAGCAGCGAATCCTTACCGGCGATACGCCTACCGGCAAACTCCATCTGGGGCATTACGTCGGCAGCATCGAAAACCGCCTGGCGTTGCAGGATGCCTACGATTGCTATTTCATCATCGCCAACAAACATGCCTTTACCACCCGCGCCGACAAGCCGGCGGAAATCCGCCAGTCGGTGATCGAAATCGCCACCGATTATCTGGCCGCCGGCATCGATCCCAACCGCAGCACCATGTTTATCCAGAGCGAAGTGCCGGCCATTGATGAACTGACTTTTTTCTTTGCGATGCTGATTCCCTTCAACCGGGTGATGCGCAATCCCACGCTCAAGGACGAAATCCGCGATAAGGAACTGGGCGATAATTATCCGTTTGGCTTTCCGCTGTACGCCGTGGGGCAGTGTGCCGATATTTTGGCGTTTCGGCCGGAACTGGTGCCGGTGGGCGAAGATCAGCTTCCGCATCTGGAATTGACCCGCGAAGTGGCCCGGCGGTTCGACCAAGTTTACTGTGGCGTCGATCCGCACACCGAAGATAAGGATTACCAGGCCAAGGGTGGCCTGTTCCCCATCATCCTGCCGAAGCTGGGCCGGGTCAAACGCCTGGTGGGCACCGGCGGCCCCGGCTCCAATGGCGAATTGCTGAAGATGAGCAAATCCTTGAACAACGCGATTTTTTTGGCCGATGATGCCGACACCGTGCAGAAAAAAGTGATGGGCATGTACACCGATCCCAAGCGTTTGCGGGCCACCGATCCCGGCACGGTGGAAAACAATCCACTGTGGATTTTCCACGAGACCTTCAATCCCGACACCGCGTGGATCGCCGAGCAGCAAGCCGCCTATCGCGCCGGCAAAGTTGGCGATGTGGTGATCAAACGCAAACTGGTGGAAGTGCTGAATGCCCTCATCGAGCCGATCCGCGCCCGCCGCCGGCAATTTGAGCAGCGTCCGGACGATGTTCTGGCGGTGTTGAAGCAGGGTACGGCCCGGGCCAACGTAGTGGCGGAGGAGACTTTGGCCTTGGCCAAAGCGGCGATGAAGCAGGATTATTTCCCGCGGGAATTGCGGCTGCGGTGAGGGGGAAGAAGGTGTGAAAGTGTGAAGGCGCGAAGGTGCGAAGGTAAAAAAACCATGCAGCCGTTGAGCCATGCGTCATTTCCGCGTATGCTGTGTGGCTCGCGTTTTTCGAGCACGTAGCTCAGTTGGTAGAGCAACGGACTTTTAATCCGTAGGTCTTGGGTTCGACTCCCAACGTGCTCAATGCCTTGCAGTATCAGAACTTACGGCAGTTTTTCATTTGCATCATTCACCCCAAAAACTGCGGCAATTCTCATTTTCTCATGTTTTGCCCATAGAATGGGCAGAAAACCAGTCGTAAGTCATGGTAAATGCCGGGCTTACAGAAATAATGATGGTATTTATTATATTTGTTTGCCAGTTAATGCTTTGCGCTATGATAAACGCCAAACAGCAGCGTTTGCTGTAAGTCGTTTATACAGGCGCAGTTATGGCAATCATGCGTGGCCGACAGCGCAGCGGCTATTTACGAGTTGCTGGCGGCCGCCGCCGCGGAACCCTTGTTCGGCGGGGAAGGTGGACTGGCTGGTGGCATACGCTGTACGTGTGCCGCCTGGGCCGGGCCTGTCCGGAAATCAATTGCGCGGCGGTGTTCGAGCCGGCGGAGTGGAAGGCGGTGTGGCCGGCTTGCACCGTACAGAGGACTTGGCGTGGTGCTGGCGGCTGTTTGGCCCGGCGGTAAAAAATGGCCATAAGATGTGTAGAACAACCAGGGCGTTGGCCTGGGCTGAAAATGCACCCCCTTGGGGCTTAATGCCAGCCGCCGATCAGCCAATAAAACGCCGCAGATCGAGCTTGCTCACGGACCCGGCATTGGCTCTAAATTCTCCAAGTCCTTCTGCTCTGGCGGTTTTGGCCACCAGAATTTCTCCATGATGTCCCCCTCCGGTGTAAATCCCACTTGGTAAACGCGGTATTGGTCGTGGATTTTGAAAAAATACTCCACCATCGCAGGGTGCTTGCCCGTATAGCTGTCGTGCTCGGGCACATTGTCTGGATACTGTTGCACACGCACCCCGATCAAGTTTTTGTCCCCTGGGAAAAGGCGTTGCCAGGCCGACTTGGATTTGGGAAACCAATGCAGCTCGGTGGCGGCTTTGCCTAATACGGTGGATGGGCAACGCCGCACCAGCGCTTTGTAAAACCGGTCGGCAAATTTCGGGTCGCGATCCTTTAGCCAGCAACCTGCCTCATTCAAAACCGCGGCGGTGGCGTCGGTGTTATCCGGCATAAGCTGCGCCGCCGACCAGGCATGTTCGGCGGCCGCGTAGCGATAGTGGAACCGGCGCGGATCGTCGGGGGCGTTGGCTTGGTAGCGGGCGATTTCATCATCGCTGGGCACCGTGATTTTTTTACGTTCGCCAGTGGGAAAGGCGGTGTTGCCGTCGCCGCCAAATTCGCCCTCATAGCAGAAAAAATCCGGCTCCAATTCGGTGCCGAGCATTTCCATGCCGCGGCCGTGCGCCAAGCGCGCCGCGTCCATGAAGGCGGCGGCCCGCTTGTCATTGGCGAGCTTCTCATTGTGTCCAGTGCGAATGGCGGCGATGTAATCATCAAACGGCTCACGCACCTCCGCTGGAAAATATTCCCGCGCTTCTTTCCACCGGCCAAGCCGGGCCAGCCGGCGGGCCAGCAGATAGCGAATCAGCCGCGGCACCGATTTTTGGTCGATGTTGAGCATACCGCCCGTATCGGAATCGGCGCTATGATGTACTCGCACGGTTGACTCGGGATATTGGGCATCGACATAGGCCTTCAATTCGTCGGCGGTAAGCACCCGTTCGGCTACATAGGCGGCATCCATCCAGAAGACCGCCCGCAATAAAAGGTCCATTGACTCCACGTACTGGCCACGCGACAGTTTCAGCACGGCCAGATTGCCCACCACCAGGGGGATCATCGTGGCGGCTTTGCCGTCGGTGGTCAGGTGCAGAATGTGGTCCCCATCATCAATGGAATCGTATGCCGCCCATTGGTCATCGGCGGGAAAGGATTTCACCATTTTCGTCAAAATCTGCGCGGCGGCCTTGGTATCGCCATCGCGTAAGAGCAGCTTGGCCCGCACCCATTGGGCTATCGGTTCATCGGCGCCGGCGCGTTTGGCCCATTTGCCGGCGGAGACGAAATCGCCCGAACGGTACGCCGCCCACGCCAGGCGATCCGCGTCCGGCATGTCGCGCGGCGCGGCCGCTTCCACTGCCGCCAGCCAGCGCGGAATCAGCGGTTTTTCTTTATCGCTCAAAGCATGGAAAGGACCGGCATTACAAAGGATATAAGCGGTGATGACCCGGCGCGCCACCTCATCGCGGGCGGCGGTGGCCAGCGCATCGGCGCCGGCGGCAAATACGGCCTTGGCCGATTGCCGCAACGACAAGGCGGCGGTCCAATCGCCGCTCCACATCTGCTGGAGATATAAATTCATGGCTTGGGCGAATTTACCATCAGCCAGATCGGCTTTGGCCTCCCAGCCCAGACTTGATGCCGCCAAACCCAGCGAATCGGAAAAACCCACCGCTGCCAGTTTGCGGGTTTGGACGAACCATTCGCGTGCCTTGGCAGGGGTTTCGGTTAGATAGGATTTACCCAGCATGAACGCCGCCCAAGTGGTGCGCCAACGGCGTTGATCCTCGGGCCGATTGAGCAAGCCGGTCCAGGCGGCGCGGGCGGTTGGCAAATCGCCCGCCTGATAGGCCGTCAACCCGCGCAAGTAATCGCTGAATTCGGGCGGCAGCCCCTGAGGAATCGCGGGAACCACCAACTTGGGAACTTGATCCAGCGGTTGGTCTTTTAGCTTTTGCTCGGATAGTGCAACGGCATACGCCGTCAGCGTCGTGCGCACCTGGGTGTAACGGGCGACAATCGTCTCCACGCGATTTTCGTCGCCACCGGTGGCTTTGAGCGCGGCACGCAGATCATCTTCGTCCACCTTGGCAGACAGTTCATACACGGATTTATGTCCCTGGTCCGCCTCCACCGCTTTTAGTGTGCATTGCCCCGCCGGCAACAGCCGGTTCATTTCAGCGGTGAAGTCACCGACGGGCAAATCCAAGATGCGCCCATCGCCGGCGAGGATAACTTGTTCGGGGAAAAATGGCCCGCACGCCAGCGCCCGCCACGGCAGCATTGCCGCGCAAAAACCCGCCACTACCAAAAGCACTCCGCTAATTTTGCCCTGAAGATTCGACATGGGTGGTAACCTCCGTGTCCGCGCTCAAGCGCAGCCAGCCAATTTGCCGCCGATCTCCCGGAGCAATCCATTGCTCCAACACCGATCCGGCGGCTAAAAACGTAACACGCTTGGCCCCGCTGTCAAGATGCGCAAAGCCATTGATGCCATCGGCGGCCACCAGATCGGCATTGCGCCATTCGACCGTCACCCGGCATTGGGCCGATGCCTCGGCATCGCCGGTGTTTTGCAGATAGACATCCGTTGCCCCACTAGCAGCGCGAACCGCCAACGCGGCCAATTTCGCTTGCGGAATACGCCCGGCCATTACCGCTTGCAACGTCGGCATATGCCAGTTGAGCGTATCACCGGCCACCGGCAACCGATACCAGATGATCCCGGTCAAAAGCTCGGGATGGTGCTGCATCAAATCGTGAACCAATCCGGCAATCTCGGCCGGATCGGAACGCAGGGTTTTCACGAGGCTCTCATCCGGCCAGGATGGCTGCGCGCCTTCGCCCGCCAACCCCAGGAGACTTCCCTCCCGCGAAAATCCAGCAAGATAACTGTACGTGGGCAGCGCCAGGCGAAACGGCACTCCGGCCGGCAAAACATCCGCCACCGCGCGGCGGGCTTCAGCGACATCACACAGCCGCAGGGAATCATCCGGTGATTGGGGCCGATGCAGCGAATGAACTTGCAGGATCAATCCATCCGCCGCACGCGCCAGGGCGATGAAATCCGGATGTTTCAACCAGCTTGGCAAAACCGTGATCACCACCGGCACGGGTGTGACGGCAACCTTTAACGCCCGCGCCCATTTCTGGTATCCCGCCAATTTCGCTTCGGCACAATCAAAATCGATCTGTAATTCAGCCACCTTCACTGCAGCCGCGCGGGCATTGGCGATGGCCGCTAACGCCGACCGGCAAATTAATTGGATTAGCACTGAATCATCGTTAAATGCGGTTGCCGCATGAGCTGCCGGCAGCGGACCAACGCGGATGGCCAAACCGATTTCGCCAGCCGCCTGGGCCAGTTCCGCCCAATCCGGTTTGACGGTAACCACGGTGTTGTCTTTGGCCGATATTTCCGCCGCCAAGATCACCAGCCGGCGGAAATTGCCCCGCTCAACGTGAACGGCGCGAACCACGTCCGGCGTCCAGGCGCGTTGCCAAATATAAACGTCCTGCGGCAGACTTGCGGTCAAAGTGGAACCATCCGGCACAACCGGCGGAGCAGCGCGATGCCGTGATTGGATCAGCCATGCCGCCATTGCCATTGCCGCCAAGGCGAGCAATCCCATCGCTATCCAGCGTATCCGCATGGGTTGGATGATAGCCCAAACGGAAATGTCTGGTAAAATGTCACGATGATCACCAAGGCCGACATTCTCAAACGGCGCGAGGACATCATTGCCGTTGGTGCATAAGCAAGGTTGTTCAACGTGGTGCTTGCCTGATGCATATCCAGATCGATGCGAATAGAATCGGCGATACCAGCAATCGGAGATGAAATTGGCGTACCAATATACGAACCGTCGCAGCGAAGTCTATTACCTTCAAGCCAAGGAGCGTGGCGGCAAGTTTGCCTATTCGGCAACGCGCAAACCAAAGGGCAAGGTGCTGGATCGCCTTCCTGACGGCTACGAGATTTACGAGAAGCCTGAAGACGCGCAGGTTTATGTCAGAAGAATCAAACCATCGCCTATTTCGGCCAATGAACTGCAATTGGTTGAGGCCGCGATCCGCCAACTGGCAAAGTTGGAACTGTTCATCGTGGAAATCAACGCCAACAACTTGATTATCCACCTGACCGATTTTGACCCCGATGCCTCCTTGAAGGCGCTCAGCACAATTATGCCAATGACGCCGGTGAACGCGCAGGCGCCCCGGAATTTCCTGCTGCGCAGCGCCCCATACACCAAGATGATGCGCTTTGTGCTGACCGACCAAGCCGCCAGGCTATTCAGTGCCGAACGATGGTTTTTTCTGGGCGGTATTGACGACTGGTATCCGCTGGCTTGGAACCAACCGCTGGCAGAACTGGTGGAAACCTATGTGCCCCACCTTGGCCGGGACAGTTTCTTTGAATTGATGTGACGACCGGCGCGACTGCACGATATTGCTGTTTGGCAACGGCCGCCGCAATTCACCGGTTTCGTCGAAGGCAATCACCGTAACGTTTGGTAAAATGTCACGATGATCACCAAGGCCGACATCCTCAAACGCCGCGAGGAGATCATTGCCGTGGCCCAGCGCAACGGCGCATCGAACGTCCGCATTTTCGGCTCCGTGGCACGCGGCGACACCACCGCGCAATCCGACCTTGACCTGATCGTCCGCTTTGAACCGAATCGCAGCCTGATGGATCATGCCATGTTGATCGAAGAACTACAGGAATTGTTGGGCGTCAAAGTTGATGTGGTCAGCGAGGGCGACTTGCGCGACCGCTTCCAGAATCGCGTCCTGAAGGAGGCTGTGCCGTTATGAGGAATGACCGACTCTTTCTCGAAGATATTCGCGACGCCATCGATATCGTGCGGCGTTATACTCCGGCCGAGCGTTCGGCGCTGGACACCAATCTGCCTTTGGAATCGCTGCTGGTCAGGTACATCCAAATCATTGGCGAGGCTTCCTGACGACTCTCGGATTCACTCAAAGCCGCCAACCCGCAGGTGCCGTGGAAGCGAATTGCCGCCATGCGGCACGTGCTGGTGCATGATTACTTCCGCGTTAATCTGGACGAAGTCTGGAACGTCGCCGCCAAGCATGTGCCGGTTCTCCAGCCGCAAATCGAGGCCATCCTCGCTTCCTTGCCGCCAGAGCCACAGCCCTGAATTATCTTTGCTGCTCTTCCGAATACTGCCACAACGCTCGATCCAACGTCCGCATCGAAACGCGGGCATCATCAGCCAATTGGCGACAGAATTCGGTATAGGACCACCATAGGCTAAACCCATACCACTTCGGCGCTTCCTCTATACCCAACGACCACAAGGCGCGAATATCCAATATGGGATAGCGGTCTTTCCCGCAAAAGTGCAGAATCGCCGAAGCCGTTCTCATTTTAACGCCGTGCAAGGCCAACAGAACATTAACGCGCAGTTCCTCGTCCGAAGTTGTTAGCGCAATTGTGGTAACGGCCTTGATATCAACATCGCTATTCCGCGCACAATGACCCTTAGGCCGGGCAGACTTCCACGCGCATAGTTCGCGAAAATCTTCGCCAGTCAGGTGGCCGTGAGCCTTTGACCGTGGACCGATCACGTTTTCGACTCGTGCGTCATCCTGATATGAATACCGCGATGCACAATCGACTATTTGCGCGGGATGGAAACGCAGCTTGAATTGGGGAGACATAGGCTGGCATTTTCACCATCAGACCTCATTTTGTCCAACATCATCCCAATTCCGCACAGCGCAACGTATTCTTCAACAACATCGCCACGGTCATCGGCCCCACCCCGCCGGGCACCGGGGTGATATAGCCGGCCTTCTCGCGCACGGCATCAAAATCCACATCGCCGACGGTTTTTTTGTTGCCATCGGGAAGGGTGATGCGGTTGATGCCCACGTCGATCACCACCGCGCCGTCTTTTACATGCTGCGGGCCGATCATGCCCGGCTGGCCGACCGCGGCCACCAAAATTTCGGCGCGGCGGGTGTGCCCGGCCAAATCCCTGGTGGCGCTGCGGCAGATGGTGACCGTCGCCCGGCGGTCGGACAGCAACAGACATACCGGCTTGCCGACGATTTCGCTGGCGCCCACCACCACCACTTCGGCGCCGCGCAACTCCACACGGGTCGATTCGATTAGTTCCATCACGGCCGCCGCCGTGCAGGGGACGATCTGCGTGTGGCCGGCGACCAGTAAGCCGATGTTGGCCGGATGCACGCCTTCCACGTCTTTGCGCGGGTCGATCAGGTATTGCAGGGCGGTGACATCCAGATGCTTGGGCAGCGGCAGATTAAGCATGATGCCGGTGACGTTTTGGTCGGCACTGAAGCCGCGCAGCAAATCGGCCATTTGCGCCTGGGTGCTGTCGGCCGGCAGGGTATGCAGTTGGTAAGCGATGCCCACTGCCCGGCAGGATTCGCCCTGCCGCTGGGCATACATTTCCGCCGCCGGGGTGGAACCCACCAGCACCGCGTGCAGGGTGATTTGCTTGCCGGCGGCGGCCAGTTCGGCCACGCGGTTTTGCACGTTTTGTTTAGCCGCGGCCGCCAGGGCCACGCCATCAATCAGTTTTGCCATCGCCGGGATTATATGGATTGGCCTGGCGGGGGTACAATTCAAGGTCGATGCCGCCGGCTTGCCTTCGGCATTTGAGATTTGAGATTTCAAATTGAAAATCCCCCCCACCCCGGCCTTCCCCCGGAGTACCAGGGGAGGGGGAAATGAGTTGCCGCTATGGCCTATACCTATCCCATCATGCTGGATGTCGCCGACCGCGTGATCGTCATCGTCGGCGGCGGCGCGGTGGCCAAACGCAAAGCTGTCGGCCTTCTGGCCGCCGGAGCCAACCGCGTGCGTGCGGTGGCCACGCAATTTGACGCCGATTTCCCGCAGGTTTGGCAGCGGATTGAGGCGCCATTCGATCCTGCACATCTGGCTGATGCCAAAATGGTCGTCATCGCCACCGATTCGGCCGAGGTAAACGATCACGCCGCCGCGCGCGCTGGTAAGGTTGGCGCCCTGGTGAACAGGGCTGATCAGGAGGAAGGTGCCGGCGGCGATTTCGCCGTGCCCGCCATCTTGCGGCGCGGCCCGGTAACCGTGGCCGTCAGTGCCGGCGGCGCGCCATCTCTGGCGGCAGCGCTGCGCGATGTGATCGCCGGAGACATTCCCCAAGAAGTAGCCGATCTGAACACCGCAGTCTTGGACCTTCGCCAGCGTTTGCGCGCCACTGATTTTGCACCGGCGGATCGTCAGCGTATCCTTCGCCTGGCCACCGCGCCCGAATCGCTTTCCGCTTTTCGCCATGGCGGTAAGATGGAATGGTGGAATCGGCTGGTGCAAGCGGAACCTGAATTAAGTGGTCTGGATGCAGGCTGTCATGGTTAAACCCGGATTTGTTCGGAGGAGGAGGTAAATATGGCCAGTCCTGACCGGAGCATGGCAGACCTCTGCATCCTGCGCAAGCAGTTCCTAGATCGATTTATCACGATGGACGAATTGGCGTCGCTAACCGAAATGCTGCGCGCGTGGTATCTTGGCCGAGCCGGTAATCGCGGTCGCGGTGGACAGTCGCGATGCGAATCCCACATTTACGCTTTTCCTCGTCCACACGGAGAGGTGATCTGGAAATCTCTGTCCGCGAAGCTGCGCGATGCCACATTTGATACGTCTGATCCCGACACGCTGCGTGTGGTCGGTCCCGACCAGAGCGTCGATAACCAACCCGATCTTTCGGTATGGCGCGAAGCTCTCGTTGAGCCTTCCTTGCAACACACCTGCGTGCTGTTGCGCCTGACCTTTACTGGTCCGGTCGCGGCCTTTGCAGGCGTCGAAGAAAACGGAACCACGACATTGGTCATTTGCGGCGCACCTGTCGGCGGCGCGCTACTGGCAAAAGCCATTTGGCAGGTCGGCCACGACGAAAGTATGCAGTTGGTCTATCGGGCTGCACCTTGGCATTTGGAACAAAAACTGCTTGAACAGCTTGACCTTTATTTGCGGGAACACCAAAGAATCGGCCAGGAATCGGCCGCACAAGCTGCGTTCGCACGTTTTGGCAAGGCAGGCCGCAATCTGTTCACGACCAGACGAAACGAGTCGAGGGCCATGTGGCTAACTCGGCAGATTGCAGAATTGCCGGATGATCGCAGCCCAATGGCTTTCTTGCGTCGTTTTGGTGTTCCACTGCTGGTCGGCACTGTTCTTGCTGTCCTCTCGATCGCCTCTCGGCAAGTTCTGCCAAACATGGCGCTAATCAGCGCCGATGCCGCCGCGGTTTTGCTGCTGTTGGCCGGATGGACCGGATGGAGAAAGCTCAGGCAGATCGCTCGGTATCATTCCGCAATGAATCGGGGGCTCGGAATGCATTATTCCAACCCAGTCCACTTCCAGCAAACCGATCTGTCCAGCGACAGAACGCCTACGCTCGTTAAGTGCTCTATTGAATTGGAGGCTTTAGGCGCGAAACACGTATGTGATATCAGTATTACGAATGCCAAACATGTATACGACAGCAATCGCGTTTACGCGATAGGCAAAATGACCGTCATGATTGGCGTGCTGCGTAAAACTGAAAGCTACTTCTTTTTCCCACCTCGCCCCATTATCTTGATATCAAGCCGATTTGATGATGGTCGCCAGCACGTTACCGCGGGTCAACCGGTCTACCGTAAGCAAAGTCATCCCAAGAGGACTGCACGTTGCCTGCCGCGAAACGGTGGGATCGATGAAGTGATTGCGCTGCACCGTAGACACCTCGACCAATTGATCGCCGCCGGTGCCAAACCGGTTTTGCCCTTGACTACCGCGCGGGAGATTTTGGAACGAATGCGTTGTGAGCATGAGGAAGCGCGCGAACTCTGGCAGAAGGCACACTACTCATGGAGTGACGCGCTGCATGATGCTTTCAAGATTTGTCGCCGCGAATACCTGGCGGATTGAACATATCCGTCTTCGAGCTTCAACCCCAATGCCGAAGGCGGGAAGGAGAATCTTGCAGCCGGAACATTATCCTTTACTCTGCCGCCCCATCTTCTATGCTTATCTGCCATGAGCAACAATAAAATCGGATAAATGGACCCCATGCGTGACTTGGCCCAACAAATTCTGCTCATCGTCGCCGCGGCGCTGCTGGCGCTGTCGGCGGGGTTGTCCATTGTGCGCGCCTGGAAGCCAGCGCAAGGCTTGCGCATTGCCGCCAAGGGATCGTCGCACTTTGGCGTTCTGATCGGCATCGTGGCCCTGGTGTGGCATTGCGTTTCACATAACAGTTGGATTCCGCTGGAAGATAATTTTGCGGCGCTGGCGACGCTGGGACTGCTGCTGTCGATGTTTGTGGTTTATATCCAGCGGTTTAGGCCGATCGGCGGGCTGGATTGGTTTTTGTTGCCGATCGCGGTGCTGCTGCTGGTGGCTGCGGTGGTGTTTGGGGCGCTGCGGCCCAGCGAATACCCGCTGGGCAACGCCTGGTATAACGTGCATCTGTTCAGCACGTTTGGCGGGGTGGCGGCGTTTGCCATTTCGGCGGCGGTGGGATTCATCTATCTGCTGGCCAGCGCCCGGCTACGCAGCAAAACCCTGCCGCCGACCACGACGGCCACCAGCTTGGAACGGTTGGAGAACATCACCCAGCTTGCCGTCACCCTGGGATTTGCCCTGCTGACCGTCGGCCTGCTGACCGGCGCGGTGATCCTGATTCACCAGCAGCACCAGAACGGGCGGGCGCAGTGGATCACCGGCACCAAAATTGTCCTGGCGGCGGCGGCGTGGATTGTCTACGCCTTGGCGCTGCACACGCCCATCAGCAGCGGCCTGCGCGGCCGCAAATCGGCGCTGCTCAGCATCATTGGTTTTGTGCTGGTGCTGGGCGCGTTTGTGGCGGTGCAGTTTTTGAAGTCGTCGCACTAAACGGCCCGAACCACAGCGGAGTTGACCCCGGATGCATCGGTTGATTCTCACAGGTTTGAATCACACCACCGCGCCGCTGGAGGTGCGCGAAAAGCTGGCCATGCCGCGCGAGCTTGTAGGCACCGCCCTGGCGGCTTTTCATGCGCGCTACAACGCGGCCGAAGCCGTGCTGCTTTCCACCTGCAATCGCGTCGAGCTTTACGTGGCCCGCGCCACCGCCGAGCAAATCAAGCTGGAAGAAATGGGCGGCTTTCTGGCCGATTTCCGCGGCTTGCCGCCGCAATCGCTATTGCCGCATCTATACCACAAGGCCGACCGCTCGGTGGTGGAACATCTGTTTACGGTGGCTTGTTCGCTGGATTCGATGGTGCTGGGCGAGACGCAGATTCTTGGTCAGGTGCGCGAGGCTTATGATTTGGCCCGTGCCGCCGGCACCGCCGGGAGTGTGCTCAATCCGCTGTTCCAGCGGGCGACGGCGGTGGGCAAAGATGTCCTTTCGCAAACCGTCTTGGCCGAGGGGCGGGTTTCGGTGGCCAGCGTGGCCATCGATTATGCCAAACGTATTTTCGACAACTTTGCCGACAAAACCGTGCTGAGCATCGGCGCGGGGGAAATGTCCCGGCTGATGCTCAATCACCTCCGCGAACTCAAACCCGGCAAGCTGCTGATCTGCAACCGCGACGGCGACAAAGCCGCCGAACTGGCGGCGCTGCATCACGGCGTTGCCGTCCCATTGGAAAATCTCCCCGATCATCTGGTCGCCGCCGATATCGTGGTTTCATGCACCGGGGCCACCGAACCGATCATTACCCGCAAAATGTTCGACGGCATCATGCGGCGGCGGCGTTACAGACCGATGTTTTTGATCGACATCGCGGTCCCGCGCGACATCGATCCGGACCTGGGCAAGCTCGATAACGTGTACGTCTACAACGTGGACGATTTGCAGCAGGTGGTGGCTTCATCGCGGCAGACACGCCAGGGCGCGGTGGATGCCGCCGCGGTCATTGTCCGGCAACACGTGGATGAGTACGTGCAGTGGCAACAGGCTCGGCAAGTGGGGCCGATGATCCACCAGCTTTATCGCCAGTACCACGCCATTGCCGACGAAGAAGTGGCCCGCACCATCGGCAAGCTGGCCAATGTCTCCGATACGGATCAACGCATCTTGGCCGACATGGCCCGGCGGATCGTCAATAAGCTCCTGCACCATCCGGTGCAAAAGCTGCGCGAAAGCGACGCCCTGCGTGCCTCGACGGCCAACCATATCGCCGCGATGCAATCGCTGTTTAATCTTGAGCCGGGCGATGAAAGCGCAGACAATCAATCCACGCCCAACGAAGATAAACCCGCATGAGCATCAAACTGGACTATGCCGGGAAATACGTGCAAGCGCGGCCGCTGCCGCCGGCGTGGAAGCGGAAGTGGGCGCTGGCCATTTGCGCAGGATTATTTCTCACGTGTGTGTTTGTGCTGGGCCGGGCGTCGTGGGAAGAAATTTTGTTGCGTATGCTGACCGATGGCTTGGCCGTCGCCGGCTGGGCGATCAGCGCCGCCGCCGTGGGATATGTTCTGCTGCGCTGGCTGCAAGGCGATGGCGTATTGAAAGCGGTTACCGCTTTCGCCATCGGCATCGGCGTGGAAAGCACCGCCATCCTACTGCTGGGATTGGCCGGATTGCTGAACCGCTATAGCGCGATCATCATCTGTTTTGGCGGCTTGGCGATCGCGCTGGTTTGGCTGATTCGCCGGCGGAAACAGCTCGATATCGAAGCCTGGCTTAATCAGCCGGCACCCTGGCACTGGCTGTGGATTGCCGCCATGCCGATCCTGGCGTATGCGTTTCTGGCCGCGCTTTTTCCCCCGGGGATTTTGTGGGGCATGAATGAGCCGAACGGCTACGACGTTTTGGAATATCATCTGCAAGTGCCGCGCGAATGGTTTGAAGCCGGCAAAATCATCCCCCTGCATCACAATGTATTCTCTTATTTTCCCATGCTGGTGGAATCGCACTATTTGCTGGCGATGCACGTGAACGGCGGGCCATGGGCGGGGATGTACCTGGCGCAATTGATGCACCTGACGATGTGCATCGCGGTGGTGGTGGCGGTATATGCCCTGGCCGGCCGCGGCTGGGGCGGGGCGTTGGCCGGCTTGGCGGTGTGCGCCACGCCATGGATTCCCATGCTAGGCAGCATCGCCTATAACGAAGGGGCGGGATTGCTGTTTGTGACGTTGTGTGTCGGCTTTTCTTTCCCCTCGCCCGTTGCGCCTCTTTCCCCCTCGCCCGGTACTCCGGGAGAGGGTTGGGGTGAAGGCCAATCGGAAATCGGAAATCGGAAATCGGAAATCAAACCGGCCCTCACCCGCGCTGCGCTTGCCCTCTCCCGGAGTACCGGGCGAGGGGAAAGAGGGGAAAATAGCGGCCGGGCCCTTATCGCCGGTGTCCTCGGCGGGTTCGCCTGCTGTGCCAAATACACCAACGTGCCGATCGTTTTCGTCATCATCCCCCTGGCGATGCTGCTCGTCCGCCCCAGCTTCAAAACGCTGGGCCGCTGTCTGCTTGGTGTTCTTGGCACCTTGGTGGTTTTTTCGCCCTGGCTGATCCGCAATTGGCTCTGGACCGGCAACCCGGTTTTCCCCCAAGCCATGAACCTGCTCGGCCACGGCCATTTTTCCTCCGTGCAAGTCGAACGCTGGCGGCGCGCCTATTGGCCCGATCCTAAATACGCGGGATTGCATGGACATCTCAAAGCCGTGTGGGAACAAATCCTGTCCGATTGGCGATTTGGATTTGCGATCCTGCCGCTGGGATGCCTGGCGATGCTGTTGAACCGCACCCGGCAAACCGCGATGCTGGCACTGGTCGTCCTTGGCATCACCGGCATTTGGTTGGGTACGCATCTGCAAGGCCGGTTTTACGTGCTGGTGGTTCCGCTGGCGGCGATAGCGATTGGGCGATTGCCCAAATTCGCCGTGCGGCTTGTTACTGTGCTGCTTATCATGATGACTTTGGCCAGTAGTGGGTTATTTCTATTTGGCGATGAAACTAATGTGGTGGCGCGGAGGGAGTCCGCAGTTTTTATCGGCTATGAGCACGTCGAGAGTATTCCCAGGGAAAGCTGGCCGGCTACTGTCGATCGTCCGGTTGATCTGGTTGGCAGCGCCATGGCATTCTGGTACACGCCGCCGCGCGGCAAACTCTACTACAAGACAGTTTTCGATGTCGATACATCCGATTCCCACAAAGACATATACCAAGATTGGCTCGCCGGTATGCCAAAGGACGCATATGTCAGCATCGACAAGCAGGAACTCGACCGTTTCCACCGCACCTACTATGGCATCCCGGCGCGGCCCGATAAATAACGCTCAATCAATCTTCTTCCATCGCAGACGAAGCGCATTCCCGATCACCGAAACATCCGACAGCGCCATACACGCGGCGGCAATCAGGGGATTCAGCAATCCCATCGCCGCCAGCGGAATCGCCAGCACGTTGTAAATGAACGCGCAGAAAAGATTCTGCCGGATGGCGCGCATGGTGGCCCGCGACAGGCGGATGGCCGCGGGCACGCCGGCAAGGTTGCCGCTCACCAGCACAATGCCGCCGGTTTCCTTGGCGATGTCCGAACCGCTGCCGATGGCGATGCCCAGATCGGCCCTGGCCAACGCCGGGGCGTCGTTAATGCCATCGCCAACCATCGCCACTTTGCGGCTGCCATCTTGCTTTTGTAACGCTTCAATGATCCGCCCCTTCTCTTCCGGCCGCACCTGGCTATACACCTTCTCAATCCCGGCCGCGCGGGCTATCGCCTGGGCCACGGCATCGCTGTCGCCGGTAATCATCGCCACATCCAGCCCCATGTCTTTCAGTTCCCGAATCACCGCGGCGCTTTCCGGCTTGATCGGGTCGGCCAATTCGATCCAGCCCAATAATCGCACATTGCCATCCGGCGATTTTTCCGCCACGTAAACAAGTGTGCCGGGTTGCGAAAACGCGCCGGCGTATCCATGCTTTTGCAGCAGCGCGGCGTTGCCGACCAGCAAATCGCGCCCGGCGATTTTCGCCGTTACGCCTAAGCCGGCTTCGCTGTTGAAACCCTGCACATCCAGCAGCGCCGCCGATTGCTGTTTGGCATAAGCCACCACCGCCTTGGCCAGCGGATGGCCGCTGAACTGCTCGGCCGAGGCCGCCAGCGACAGCAAATCATCTTCGGCCGGCTCCTCGGTCTGCACGCGCGTCACCGCCGGCTTGCCTTGCGTGATTGTCCCGGTTTTATCCAGGGCCACCATTTCAATCGTCTCGGCATTTTGCAGCACATCGACGTTGCGGATGAGGATGCCGCGTCGAGCGCCCAAGCCCGTGCCCACCATGATCGCGGCCGGCAAGGCCAGGCCTAACGCGCACGGACAGGCGATAATCAGCACGCTGCAAACCGCGTTGGCGATGTGGGCGGCGGTGTCCCGCGCCGGCCAGCCATGCGCGTGCCCATACGCCAGCCAACCCATGCCGGTCACCAGCGCGATGCCCAGCACCGCCGGCACAAAAGTCGCCGCGATGCGGTCGGCCAACTGCTGCACGGGCGGCTTGGCAAGCTGGGCGTTTTCCACCATGGCGACGATTTGCGCCACTGCCGTTAGCGCTCCCACGTGCCGGGCGCGGATAATCAGCCGGCCATCGGTATTCTGCGTGCCGCCGATGACTTCATCGCCGACGCTTCGCGTCACCGGCAATGCTTCGCCGCTGATCATGCTTTCATCCACCGCCGATTGGCCTTCCAGCACAATGCCATCCACCGGCACGCGATCCCCCGGCCGCACCAGCAGCCGGTCGGCAATCGCGATCTGATCCAGCGGCATTTCCACCGGTTCACCGGCATCGTCAAGCCGCAGCGCGGTGGCGGGCGTCAGCGTGAGAAGCTGATGAATGGCGCTGCCGGCCGACTGGCGGGCGCGAGCTTCCAGGTAATGGCCCAGACTGATGAGAGCCAACAAGCCGGCGGATTCCATAAAATAAAGCTGCGGCACCGGCCACCGGGCCAGTTTCCAGCCGATCAACGCCACCAGGCTGTATCCGTAGGCCACGGATGCCCCCAGGGCGATGAGCGTATCCATGTTGCTGGTGCGTTGCCGCAGCGCCGCCAGCGCACTGCGATAAAACGCCCCGCCGACGAAAACGATGGCCAGCGTTGCCGCCGCCAGCGATAGCCACAACATTGTCGGCGTATGCGTTAACGCATGGCCGACCGATATCCAATGAAATACTTCCAGCGGCAGCCACAGCGCGATGCCCAGAATGGCCCGCCGCAACCATTGCCGGGCATGATCGCGTTGTTTTTCCAGCCGTTTCTGCTCGGCCGCGCCGGTCGGCAAATCGGCGGCCTCCGGCTCGCTGGGATATCCCGCTTTGCTGACAGCCGCAGCCACTTCAGCCGCATTGGTGCGGCCTGGATCAAAGCCAATCATCGCCCGTCCGCGCGCCAGGTTGATATCGCATTGCCGCACCCCGGCCACCGCCAGCGCGGCCTTTTGCACGTGCGCCACGCAACTGGCGCAGGTCATGCCATTGACCGCCAGGGCCGCTTGCGAAATATCGGACTGATCATTCACTTTGTCACCTTGTCATCCACAACGCGCACAACCGGTGTATCATATGATGAACATGAGCTTTCGTCCCAAACTCATCCTTCTCCTGCTGCTCCTGTTGCCCGGCCTGGCCATCGCCGACCCGCAAACCCGCCCAACCGAACCGGCGCTCGACCCGCACCTGTACATCCTGCATGTGGTGGGCGTGGGCGGGCACCTGGCCTGCGACACCCGCGTGGCACGCAACCTGCAAAACACCCTGCACGCCAACGTACAGATTTTCGACTGGACCGAAAATGATCCCGGCCTGCACGCCCTGCGGGCCACCACGCGCAATCACCAGGAAGCGCTCAAGGTGCGTGATCTGATCCTGGCACGCAAAAAGGCCGACCCCGCCGGTAACATCACCATCACCGCCCACAGTGCCGGCACCGCCATCGCCGCCTGGGCGTTGGGAGCTTTGCCGGATCATGTCACGGTCGATAACGTCATCTTCCTAGCCCCGGCGTTATCGGCCACTTATGACCTGTCCCCCGCCCTAAAACACCTCCATGGCAAACTCTACTGTTTTTCCAGCGAAGGCGACGCGCTGCTGCTCTCCACCGGCACCAAGCTGCTGGGCACGATCGACGGCGTACAAGCCGACGCCGCCGGCTACCGCGGCTTTATCCAACCCGCCACCGCCGATGCCGCGCAATACAAGAAGCTGGTCCCCATGCCCTACCGCATCGAATGGAGCCGCTACGGCGACTGGGGCGACCACATCGGCACCACCTGGAGCCCGTTTGTGATTCACGTGCTCTGCCCGCTGATCGCCGGCCAGCCCCCAGAAGATTTGCCGGCGACGCGGCCATAGCCGTTCGCCGCGCGAATGACAAATATTGACATGAATTGCTAACGCGACTTAAGATGGCATCAGGTTTGCACGGAGCCAAAACTATGACCACGTTGAACATCTCCCTGCCGGACCCGATGGAAGATTTCGTGGAGCGGCAGGCCCTCCAGGGCAGCTACAGCAGTTCCAGCGAGTATGTGCGGGCGCTAATCCGCGAGGAACAAAAACGCCTGGCGCAGGCCACGCTTGAGGCCAAACTGCTGGAGGGCATTGCCAGCGGCGAGGCGACGGAAATGACCAGACAAGATTGGGAGATGTTGCGGCGCGGCGTGACCCGCCGCCACAGCCGGAGCCGCCAGTGAGCCACAGGCTGCTTAAGACCCGGCGAGCGAAGCGCGATCTGGCCGAAGCCGCAGCGCGCATTGCAGCGGACAATCTCAATGTCGCGCTGCGCTTTTTGAGCGCGGCCGAACGGGATTGTGCGTTCTTGGCCAAGACGCCCGGTGCCGGGGCCAAGCGCGACTTTCTGCGTAAAGATTTGGCCGAGGTGCGTTCCTCGCCCATCGGCGGATTCAAGAACTACCTGATTTTCTATCGGCCGACGCCTGCCGGCATTGAAGTGCTTCGTGTGTTGCACGGCGCACGCGATATTGGATCGCTTTTGGATAAGCAGGGCGATAGCCGGATGAAAGGTGACACGATGAACCGCAATATAGAAATCAAAGCCCGCGCGACCAACCTTGCCGACTTGCTCGATCGCGCCAAAAAGTTGGCCGATGCCCCGCCGCAAGTTCTGCTGCAAGAGGACGTGTTTTTCCACACGCCCAAGGGCCGCCTGAAACTGCGCACCATCAACGGCACGCAAAGCGAACTGATTTATTACGAGCGGCCTGACGGCACCCAGCCGAAGGACTCGCAGTATCTTTTATTGGCCGTCTCCGACCCGCAGACGGCGCGGGAGCTATTAGGCCGCGCTTACGGCATTCGCGGCATCGTTCGCAAACGCCGCACGTTGTTTCTGGTTGGCGTCACGCGCATCCACATTGATGAGGTGGAAGGCCTGGGCGAATTCGTCGAACTGGAAGTGGTTCTGCCTGCCGATTGGTCGGCTGAAGCGGGCGTGAAGATTGCCAAAGAACTAATGCGAAAATTGAATATCGAGGAATCGACACTGGTGGCAGACGCCTATATGGATTTACTTGATCCGCACTTGCCCGCTTGAACGGCCTGTCCCCGACACACCGCGCCGCCGCTAAATTCGTCACCGCTGGCCCATCAGGCAAGACGTGGCGTTACGTTCTGGTTAAGCTATGATACGGTTTTGTAGGGCGGGTTTCAGCCCGCCGCAAGATTAATCGACGGGCTGAAGCCCGTCCTACAAGCGATGATGCTTGGGCATAGTCAGCGGCCGGGCGTCCGGCCGGGAATTGCTTATTACGGAGCGGCAACCATGCAGCAGGAAAGCAAATCGAGCCGGTTGTTTCTGGTCAGCTCGTTAATTCTGGGATTGGTGGCGGCGGTGGTGTCGTTTGCCTATCTGGGCAAAGCCACCAGTGCCGAGAACGGTCCCAAGACCTTGATCCTCGTGGCCAAACAAGATCTGCGGGCAAACGCCACGCTCGATCCCGAGCGGGATTTGACGGAACTGGCGATACCGGCGACGACGCAGTTTGCCCCGCTGGCGCAGCGCTGCCTGGGGCCGGGCAATCGCGAGAATTGCAAAGGGCAGCGTGTCAACCGGGTGATCCTGGCCGGCACGCCGATCATGTATGCCGATCTGATTGCGGCGGCGGATCTGCATATCACCGGCGACAAGCGGGCGATGTCCATCGCGGCCAAGGGGCCGCAGGCGTTAAGCGGGTTGCTGATTCCCGGCGACCGCGTGAAACTCCTGGTGACCACGCCGGTGGTGAAAGTCAGCGCGGGCGGCAACACCGGGCCGACCGGGCAATGGGAATCCACCGAAGTATTGCCGGAATCATTGATCATCCTGGCAGTAGGTTCGCGGCTACAGCGCCCGCGGGCGCAGATCAGCGTGGCCGAGCAATACCAGATGGCCGCCGAATCCGAATCGGCACAGACGGTGACACTGGAAGTGACCGAGGACCAGGCGAAAACCATTCAGGAAAAGACCGGCGGCGGGGCGTTGCCGGTGACGCTGATTTTGTGCCCGCCGGAAACGGAGAAAGGTAATTGATAATTGACAATGGACAATTGATAATGACTAAGATGATCGCATTTGTCATTATCCATTTTCCATTATCCATTTTCCATTAATCAATATGCACGTGCTGGTGCAAAACACGTTGACCAATCGGCAATGGGTGGGCTTCGACGGCTCGTCGGGGTTCACCATCGGCCGCAATGATTCCTGCGAAATCAAGCTGGATTCGCGCTTCGTTTCCGGCCAGCACGTGCGCGTGGAGCGCCACGACGGCGGCTGGGAAGTCCAACTGATGCCCGGCGTCAACGCCATCCAGGTGGACGACAAGGAACTGCTGGCCAATCAAAAGCTGACGATTCGCGGCGCCGCCAAGCTGCGGATCGTGGAATTTGTGCTGGCGCTGGTGGACACCGAGCCGACCACCGAGCGCTCGGTGGCGGAAGATGAACTGGTGACGCTGCAAAACACGCTGCACGCCAACGTGCTGCGGCGGTTGGATTTGCGTGCCGGCGGCTGGGCGCAGGGCGAATTGCCCAGCGAGCGGGTGGATCAGCTCAACCGTGTGGTGGAAGATTTGCTGCTGGGCGAATTCAAAGGCGAAGTTTTTGAATCGCAACTCACGCCGATCATTATTCGCCGGGCGCTGCGCTCGCGCATGAGCGATTGGGTCGCCGAGCGCATCGCCAAGGAATACAAACTCAGTTCGGTGTGGCATCAGCTTGGGGTCAGCGATGAACTGGAGCGTGCGATCAGCCAAGCCTTGAGCCGGGTGGCGGCGCGCTCGGGCATCAACGAAAAGAAAGTCACCGCCGCTGATGCCGAGGATTTGCTGGATGCGCATTTTGATTCGGCGGTGCAGGAGGTGATTCCCGATCTGCTGGAAAATTCGCGCACCTATCTGGTGGCGTCATACCTGAAAAAACTGCTCTACGACATCATCTTCGGCCTTGGCCCGCTGGAAGATTTGCTGCGTTCGCCCAGCATCACCGAAATCATGGTGGTGTCGCCGGCACTGATTTATATCGAGCGCAACGGGCGGTTGATGAAAGTGCCACAGACGTTTCCCACCGAAGAGGCGGCGGTTTCCACCATCGAGCGCATCGTCGCGCCGCTGGGCCGGCGCATCGACCGTTCGCAGCCGCTGGTGGATGCCCGCCTGCGCGACGGCTCGCGCGTCAATGCGATTATCGAACCGCTGGCGGTTAAGGGGCCGTGCATCACCATTCGGAAATTCCCGCAGGTGAAGGTGTCGGTGGATGATTTGATCGGCTGGCAATCGCTGACGAATTCCGCGGTGGCGCTGCTGCGTGCCTGCATCCTGCGGCGCTGCAACATCCTGGTGAGCGGCGGTACCGCCTCGGGCAAAACCACTTTGCTCAACGTGCTCAGCGGTATGATCCCCGCCAACGAGCGGCTGGTCACTGTGGAAGATTCGGCCGAATTGCGCTTGCAGCAGGATCATGTGGTCACGCTGGAAACCAAGCCCGCCAATGCCGAAGGCACCGGGCAATACACCGTGCGCGATCTGGTGAAAAACGCCTTGCGTATGCGGCCGGACCGGGTGATTGTCGGCGAATGCCGCGGCGACGAATCGGTGGACATGCTGCAAGCGATGAACACCGGCCACCACGGTTCGATGACCACCATCCACGCCAACAGTGCCGCCGATGCCGTGCTGCGCCTGGAAACCATGGTGCTGATGGGCGCGGATATTCCCTTGCAGGCGGTGCGGCGGCAAATCGCCCAGGCGATTCACATCATCGTCCACTTGGAGCGCATGCCCGATGGCCGCCGCATGGTCAGCCAGATTAGCGAAGTGATCGGCCTGCACCCGACCACCGGCGAAGTGGAAACCCGCGACATCATGCGCGCCCGCGAACTCAATGGTTCGCTGCTGCTGCGGCCCACCGGTTTCATGCCGACGTTCTTGGAAGAACTGGTCAACAAGGGCTACTTGCAACTGAACTCCTGGTTCGAGCAGGTGCGGACATGACATTGATCGGCGTGGCGGCATTAATGGGTCTGGCGATTTGCCTGTTGACGCTGGGCGGTAAAAGCTGGCTGCTGGGGCGCTTTGCCAAAGATGCCGCCTGGGTGCGCGAAACCGCCCTGCGTTTTAATCCCAACCCGGTGCGCGCCGAACGCTTGACGCTGTGGGCGTATGGCCTGTTTCTGTTGCTGTTGGGCGCGTTGATCCTGATCGCGCCGCATCCGGTGATCGCCATCCTCTTGTGGCTGGTGATCCTCACGCTGCCGAAGATTCTTGCCGATGCCATGTGGAAACATCGCCGCGCTGAAATCGACCAGCAAATCCCCGCGGCGGTGGCGGCGCTGGCCAACAGTTTGCGTTCCGGCCTGACGCTGGTGCAGGCGTTGCAGCGGTTGGCCGACAGCGCCCCGGAGCCGATCCGCACCGATTTCCGCGTGATGGTCAACCGCTATGCCTATGGCGCTAACCTGGAAGAAACCGTATTGGAAGCCAAAAATCGCCTGAAGCTGGCCAACTTCAATCTGTTTGCCTCGGCGTTGCTGATCAACCGGGAAATGGGCGGGGATATTTCCGAGACGCTTTTCCGCATTTCCCAATCGCTGGATAAATTGCAGCAGATGCGCAAAACCATCGAAGCCCACACCGCCGAGGGACGCACCAATATCAAGATTCTCCTGGTAGCGCCGGTGCTGCTGCTGTTGATGCTGGCCACCATCGATTCGGCGGGCGTGGCCCTGCTGTTTACCTCGGTGCAGGGCTGGGCGGTGCTGACCGTGGCCGGGATTTTTATCGGCACCGGCGCGTTTTTGGCGTCGTGGATTACCCATTCGGAAGTGTGATCGGACTGCAAGGTTATGTCGCCAACCGCTTTGAAATTTCTCGCCTCCGGCGCCTTCGGCATCTCGGCCATGCTGCTGGGCGTGGTCATCTACCAACTGCTGCGCGCCGATAATCTCGGCTCGAAAATCGCCCGCGATCCGTCGCAACGCCGTGCCGACAAACGCCGCCGCGCCAGCGAACATTCGCCGCTGTACGCGATTTTCCTGGCCGTGCTGCAAATCCCCGCGTTGATCGTGGCACGCCTGAACATGGAATTCCTCCGCCGCTACGTCCACGAACCGTATCTGCGTGCCGGCTACCCCGGCGGCCTGGATGACGACGAAGTGGTCACGCTGGGCGTGGGCCTAAGCCTGCTGGGCGGCGGGGTCACCGCGTTCTTATGCCTGGTGTTTTTCGGCGCGCAATTGAGCGTCATCGGTTTGGCGGCGCTGCCGCTGGGTTTCCTGCTGCTGATGGCCAGCCTGCAAAATCGCGGCGAGCAACGGCAAAATCAAATCCTCCTGGCCATGCCCTACGTCCTGGATTTGCTGGTGCTGGTGCTGCGTTCCGGCACGAGCTTGAATATCGCCCTGGCAAGAGTGGTCGGCGATTATGAAGATCATCCCGTTGGCGAGGAACTCGGCCAGATGCTCTCCGAAATTGAAATGGGCGCTCCGCGCACCGAAGCCTTTCGCCGCCTGGCCGAACGCGTCGGCCACACCGACATTTCCGCCCTGGCCGAAAGCATGGTGCAATCCGAGGAATTAGGCTGGCCCTTGGCCGACACGCTGGAACGTCAAGCCGACCGCATGGCTGCCGAGCGCGTGCTGGCCGCCCAAGCCAAAGCCGGCGCCGCCGGCGTGTGGGTGATGCTGCCGTCCACGCTGGTGCTGGTCGGCGCGGTGCTGCTGCTGTTCGGCCCGATCATCGTGCGGTTTATGCAAGGTGGGTTCAAACTGCGGTAGGACGGGCTTGAGCCCACCGGGGCGGTAAGCCGTTGGGCCGATTACGTCACGCAACCCCGGCCGGCAAGGATCCCAAGTTAAATTTGCCGCCAGTGCCCAGCCGTGGTATGAATGGTATGGATGATCGTCGCCAGCGGCGAATACTCCGGGGCGTAGCTCAGTTTGGCAGAGCGTGTGGTTTGGGACCACAAGGTCGCAGGTTCAAATCCTGTCGCCCCGATTTTTGCCAAAGGCAAAAATGGAGCAGTGGAGCGGTAGAACAGAGAACAGTTGAACAGGAGAAAAAACGCCACCGCTCCACTGCGGTCTGACAGCATCTTTGTCTTTCCTTGCTTATTCTTTCATTCCTGGCCGCGTCGAGTATAGCAGCAATTAGTCTTTTGAAAAATAAAAAATAATTCGCCCGTCGTATCCCCTACAACCATCAATACTTACGCCAACTCACGCCCACTCCAGCACCGGTGAAAACCCGCAAAACTTGCCGCTCGCGAACCTATATTAGCCCAACCTTCGCACTTTGATGGCCGCAACCGCATTGGCGTGGGCGAAAACGCGGTTTTTCGCCCAAAGTCTCCACTACATTTCACGTTGGCTTAATGCCGGCAGTTCCACCTTGCCGGCACGA
>Ga0316217_10001507_pt1 | contig 30060 bp, 32 predicted proteins | sample 1anoAmetaG_FD_203633 | JGI IMG/M metagenome (GOLD analysis project Ga0316217, IMG submission 203633) | Freshwater microbial communities from Trout Bog Lake, Wisconsin, USA - 1anoA | ecosystem: Environmental > Aquatic > Freshwater > Lake > Hypolimnion/Profundal zone | place: USA: Wisconsin... | reverse complement strand
GCGAACTGGCTCCGTACCGGGGAAAGATGAGCGCCGCGCAGATCGAGCAGTTACTGCGGCAGTATGGCAATAAGCAGCTGCTGGAACGGCACCGGCTGCCGCGGCTGAGTCTGTTCTATCTGTAAAAGAGCGGACTGGGCGTAGAGGCATAAGTCCCACATCTGGCAAATGCGGCAGATGTGGGGCACCCGCGCCTGATATCCTCATAGAGTGCAGTTCACTATAGAAAAACTCATCTACGGCGGAGACGGGCTTGCCCGCATTCCTGCCATTGGCGACGAACGGCGTGGGAAGACCGTCTTCGTGCCTTATGTATTGCCCGGCGAAGTGGTGGAAGCCTCGGTGGTGGAGGAGCGCAAGGGCTTTGTGCGCGCCTCGCTGGTGGAGGTTCTGTCGCCCTCGACGGCGCGGATTACTCCGCGCTGCCCGCACTTTGGGGTGTGCGGCGGCTGCCACTACCAGCACTCCGACTACACGGCGCAGCTGGAGGACAAGCGGCAGATTCTGCACGAGACGATTCTGCGCGGGGCCAAGCTGAACCTGCCGCATATCGAAGTGCACTCGGGAGGGGAATACGGCTTCCGCAACCGGACGCGGATGAAGATTGTGGTGGAGCCGGATACGCGGCAGGCCGATATGGCCGCAGACGCTGAGTCGGGTGCGCCGCAAGCCGCTCCGGCCGCAGGCGCTGGGTTTGCCCTGGGCTACTACCGTCATGGCTCGCACGACTTGGAAGCGGTGCGGGAGTGCCCGATCAGCTCGCCGCTGATCAACCGGGCCATCGGCGTGTTCTGGGACCTGGCGGCGGAGACGGCGAATTACCCGTCGCTGCGCGAGGTTCAGTTCTTTGCCAATCACGATGACAGCGAGCTGCTGGTGGAGTTGTTTATTCATCATGCGACCACGCCCGTGCTGCTGAAGAACTTTACGAAACTGCTGCGCGAGCGGATGCCGGAGATTGCCGGAGTTGCGGTGTTTGCCTCTGCCAGCGGAGCGGTGGGCGGCAAACCCGCGGACGAAGATTTGGAAGACGGCAACCTGGAAAGCTCGCGGCGGTTGAGCCGGGCAGGGGTTCCGTACATTGATGGGGCGGCGAGCCTGTTTTATCAGGTTGGCAGCCACGGCTACCGGGTTTCGGCGGGATCGTTCTTCCAGACCAACCGCTTTCTGGCCGCCAAACTGGTGGAGTTGGTGACGGCCAACCGGAGCGGACGGGCGGCACTCGACCTGTATGCCGGAGTAGGACTGTTTACGCTGCCGCTTTCGCGGCACTTCGAGCGGATCACCTCGGTGGAGATTGCGCAGAATTCCTATGACGACCTGGCGGCCAACGCAGCGGTGCCGCACATCCAGGCGGTGCACAGCACGACCGAGGATTATCTGAACGCGGCGCGCGGACGCTGGGATTTTGCTATTGTTGATCCTCCGCGTGCGGGACTGGGCGAGCGGGCGGCCAAACGGCTGGGCGAGCTGGGGATTCCGCGGCTGGCCTATGTGTCGTGCGATCCGGCGACGCTGGCCCGCGACCTGGTCACTCTGCTGGAAGCCGGATACAAGGTGGAAGAAGCGCACCTGGTGGATCTGTTTCCGCAGACTTATCATATGGAAACCGTTTTGCACCTGGCGCGCTGACGCCCGAACGAGACTCAAGGAGAGAAGGAAATGTACGGACTGGTTCTGATTCGCTACCGCCTGCCGCTGGAAGAGGTGGTGAAGGCCACCGAGGAGCACCGCGCGTATTTGAAGGAGTTGAAGGCCAAGGGCGTGCTGCTGGCCGCCGGACCCTTCGATCCGCGCACCGGAGGCACGCTGCTGGTACGGGTTCCCACGGAGAGCGCGCAGGAGGCGCTGACGGCGGTGCGCGACGGCGATCCGTTTTTCCGCAAGGGCGTTGCGAACTACGAGCTGATTGCGTGGAATGTGGTGATCGGCAACGAAGAACTGGACAAGCTGTAAGAGCAAGACCAAATAGCAACACCAACTGCGAGCGGCTGCAGAGGTGGAGCCGTTGCTTCCCAGGTTATCGCCGAAAAGCATCGGCGCGAACCTGGGGCACCCGACGTTTCTGAGGGTCGCTCGTCGCCGTACCCCGCAACTCCTGAATGTTGCGGGTGCCTGCAGGCGCAGGTTTGTAACACCCTGAACGTCCGATGATGTGGTGAGCCCCTATGGTTGAGGCGGCGGCCAACCCGGAAACCGTTGGCCTGCGCCGTCCCCCTGCTGCTCCTCTGTTTGCCGCTGTGCTCGCCTTCTGCGGCGGAATTCTTCTTCAAACTTATTGCTACAAACCGGCGGCGCTGTATCTGCTGTGCGCCGTGGGGATGATGCTGTGCAGTGCGGCGGCGCTGCGCTATGTCGCTGGCGCCAGGGGCGCGCGGCTGGCCTACTGCGCGGCGGTGCTGGCGTTTTTCCCGGCGGGCGCGCTGCTGATGGCGGCGCACCAGGCGCAGCCGATGGCGGCACCGTCTCTGCTGAAGTATGCCGGAGGCGAAGAGGTTACGCTGACCGGATATGTGGCGCGCTCGGGTTCGCTGCGCACGGGGCGCGACCTGCATGAGTCTCTGGACTTGGCGGTGGAGCAGGCGCAGTTTGACAGCTCCGGTGCGGAGCCAGTGGTAGGCACCGTGCGGCTCAATCTCTACGTGCCGGACTCCAACCACGGGGGATGGGAGAGCGAAGAGGATGGCGTGGAGGATAGTGTGGCTCCGCCGGTCTTCGACTATGGACAGCGGCTGCGGCTCCGGGCCAAGCTGCGGCCGCCGGTGAACTTCCGGAATCCGGGGAACATGGATTATGTCGGCTGGCTGCGCGGCCAGGGGATCGCGGTGCTGGGCTCGGCGAAATCGACCAGCATTGCGGTGTTGCCGGGGCTGGGCGGCAGCCGCATGGAGCGAATCCGGTGGCGCGCGCGGAGGAGCGTGCTGGATCGGATTGCCGGACTGTGGACGGAGCCCTATGCGGGGCTGTTCCAGGCAATGGTGCTGGGCGAGCGCGGACTGGTGTCACGCGACGAACGGCTGGAGTTCCAGCGCAGCGGGACGTTTCACCTGCTGGTGGTGAGCGGGATGAACGTGGCGGTGTTTGCGGTGTTTCTGCTGTGGCTGATGCGATGGCTGCGGCTGCGGCAGGAATACGCGGTGCTGGCAGCGCTGGCGCTGACCGCAAGCTATGCGTGGATGACCGACTTGGGCGCGCCGATTCTGCGCTCGGTGCTGATGATATTTGCCTATGAGATTGCCGCGCTGCTGAACCGCGAGCGCGCGCCGCTGAATACGGTTTCGCTGGCGGGGCTGGCGCTGCTGGTGGTGAATCCCGAGGAGCTGTTCGATCCCAGCTTCCAGCTTACGTTTGTGGCCGTGCTGACGATTGCGGGGCTGGCGGTGCCGCTGCTGGGGCGCACCACCGGTCCGCTGCGCCAATCGCTGACGGAACTGGACAACCTGGGACGCGATCCGGGGCTCGCTCCGAAGCAGGCGCAGTTCCGGCTGGACGTGCGGGCGATTTCGGCAAGCCTGGGAGAGCTGATTGGAGTGCGGGCAGGGCTGTGGATTGTGCCCAAGCTGACCCTGGCGGCGATTGCGCTGGCCGAGTTGTTCGTGCTCTCCGGGCTGATGCAGGTTGCGATCACGCTGCCGACGGTGTGGTATTTCCATCGCATCAACGGGCACGCGCTGTGGGCGAATATGGCGGTGCTTCCGCTGATGGGAGTGCTGATGCCGTCGGCGATGCTTGCCGTGGGGTTCAGCTACATTGCCCACTGGCTGGCTGTTCCTCTGGCGCTGGTGGCGCGATGGTCGTTGCAAGGCATTCTGCTGGCGGTGCACTGGTCGGGCGGCGCGCAGGCGCCGGAGCATCGGGTGGCGATGCCGGCGCTGGCGGCGATGCTGGCGGTGGGACTCTGCTACGGGCTGGCTCTGCTGACGGCGCGGCGGCGCTGGTTGCTGGCGGTGGGTTCGCTGGCGCTGCTGGCGGGGGCGGCGTGGCTGGTGGTGGCTCACCCGCGGAGCTTTGAGCACAACCCGCATGAGTTGGAGATTACCGCGATCGACATTGGGCAGGGGGATTCGTTCCTGGTGGTGACGCCGAGCGGGCATACGCTGTTGCTGGATTCCGGCGGATTGCTGGGGGTGCATCACAGCGACCTCGATATTGGTGAGGACGTGGTCTCGCCCTATCTGTGGCAGCGCGGGCTGAGCCAGTTGGACGTGGCGGCCATCAGCCACAGCCACGCGGACCATATGGGCGGGATGCCGGCGATCCTGCGCAATTTTCATCCGCCCGAGCTGTGGTATGCGCCGAACTATCCCTCGCACGAGGTGGAGGCGCTGTATGCGGCGGCCGACCGGCTGGGGGTGCGGCGCATCGAGCGGCACCGGGGCGAGGCGTTCGATTTTGACGGCGTGCACATCGAAGTGCTGGCTCCGCCCGCGGATTGGGAGCTGAAGGTGCATGGCCAGGACGACGCGTCGATGGTGCTGCGGCTGACCTACGCCGGACACACGGCGCTGCTGGTGGGCGACATTCACAAGCGGGTGGAGAAGATGCTGGTGGAAGAAGCCGCCGAGCAGGGACAATCCCTGCATGTGGACCTGCTGAAGGTGGCGCATCATGGCTCGAACAGTTCCTCGTGCGAGGAATTTCTGGATGCGGTGCAGCCGGAGTACGCAGTGATCTCGGCGGGAATCCGCAACCCGTTTCATCATCCGCGGCCGGAAGTAATCGAACGGCTGGCGGAGCACCGGGCGAAGACCTTCCGCACCGACTGGTTTGGGCCGGTAACGTTTTACATGGACGCGGCAGGGGTGCATCCCAGCGTGGCGCGGTGAGTGTTCTGGCGAATCAATTTTAGTCGGACTTGACAATCTTTCATATTTCTACAAATATCGAAGCATGACGGCAATCCCCAGCAAAAAGAATTTGGAAAATGTGACCCGGTACGCCGACATGTTCGCGGCGATGGGCACCGAAGCGCGGCTGCGGATCATGCAGCTTTTGCTGTCGGCGCATCCCGAGGGCATGGTAGTGGGCGATGTGCAGGCGGAGCTGCAGATTCCGAACTCCACGCTCTCGCACCATCTGGAAAAGCTGAAGAACGAGGGGCTGGTGAAGGTGCGCCGCGAAGGCACATTTCAGCGCTACACGGCGAACACAGAGGCTCTGCAGGAGCTGCTGCAATTTCTTTATGCCGAATGCTGCACGCGAAACAAGGCGGTGAAACCGCGGGACGTAGTGCAGATTTGCAAGTGAGGGGGAACGCGTGACGCTGCTCAGGACACGGATGCGGCCCATCGTCGCCGAGGCGGTGGGAACGGCGCTGCTGCTGGCGACGGTGGTCGGCTCCGGCATCATGGGCGAACGCCTGGCCGGAGGAAATGTGGCGATTGCGCTGCTGGCCAACACGCTGGCAACCGGAGCGATGCTGGTGGCGTTGATTCTCACGTTTGGCCCCATCTCGGGAGCGCATTTGAATCCTGCGGTGACGTTGGCCGATGCGTCGCAGGGCGGACTGGCTTGGCGTGAAGTTCCCGGCTACCTGGCGGCGCAAATTTTGGGCGCGTTTGCCGGAGTGGCGGCGGCACACGTGATGTTCGGCGAGGCAGTCTTCAGTATGTCGCACCACGCGCGGGCCGGCGGGGCACAGGTATTCAGCGAGTTCGTTGCAACCTTCGGACTGATGGCCGTCATCTGGGGCTGCGCCCGGCGGCGCTCCTCGGCGGTGCCGTTTGCGGTGGGAGCGTATATCACCGGCGCATATTGGTTCACGGCGTCCACTTCGTTCGCCAATCCGGCCGTCACGCTCGCCCGCTCGGCCAGCGATACCTTCGCAGGCATTCGGCCTAGCGATGTGCCGGGATTTATTGTGGCGCAACTAATGGGCGCGGCGGCGGCGACGCTGCTGTTCCGCTGGCTGGTGCCGTCCCTGCCCACGGAGGCCGCATCGGTGGTGGTCTCCCATGCCGGGCAAACGGAGGAGATGCGTGGCCGATAAGATGCGATAGAAAGCCCCGGGAGCCGTTCGTAGGATTGCGACCGGCGGGTTATCCCTGGGCCTCGGCTTCGGTGAGGCCTTTGTTCTGGTATTCGGCGAGGATGGCGCGGGCGTCGGCGGCCTGATCTTCGCGGACCTGGAGGGAGACGCCTCCGACACCGGGCAGTATGTCCTGGGGAGCGTCGAGGTTGAATTTCAGGACTTCAATCTCCGCGGACTCCAGCAGACTCTGCACGACCATGGCCTCGGATTCCTGATCTGTCGCGAATATTTCCACCAGCGCTTCGTTCGGTTCTTCCTTCGGGGTCTCCGGCATGGGTCTCCTCTTCTTGGTTGGATGCAGACCGACGAGAATAGTACCGGTCGAGGCCGGGGTCAATGGCAGAAAAAAGGGAATGAGGCGATCGAATATTTTTTCCGTTACCGCGGGGAGGGTGGCGACATCGAACTAAGAGGCAAGCTGTAGAGGAGTCCCCGCATGGACCAGGATTGCACCAATCAGGACCGCACCGCCGAGGGCAAAGCCGATTCCGGCCACTCCGCCGAGGCGGCGGAAGAACTACAGCGGTTGCGCCGTCTTCAATTGATGATGAACCTGGTGATGCAGGTGATCGCACAGGACCCGAAGCTGACGGTGGAAGAGGCCTCGCAGATGGTAGCCGATTCGCGCACGGCGGCGCTGGCGATGTTTCCGGGCAAGGAACTGGCCTACGACCTGCTGTACCGTCCCCGCTTCCAGCGGCTGATGCGGGAGCGCTTCCGGTTGCAATAGAGGTGCGAACGCGTCGCCGTCCTGGTCCCTGGCGCGGGTGGTAGTATTCATTCCATGCGCGCCTGTCCGCTCTGCAATCGTGACAATCAATCGATGCCCGTGCTGGGGTATTCGCTGGCGCCGTGGGCGCTGAAGCGATGCGGCGGATGTACGCTGGTCTACCTGGTCAATCCGCCGGAGTATGGAGCGCTGGAAGAAGAGTTCGCCTGGGAGAAAACCTGGGCGGAAGAGGGCGCGCGGCGGCGAGGACGCAATCCGGTAGCCCACGACATTGGCCGCTCGATCAGCGCGCTTCCGAAACGCCTGTTCCGGCGGGACAAACTGGGCAAATGGGTGCGCAGTTTCGTGGCTCCGGGGCCGGTGCTGGACGTAGGTTGCGGCGAGGGCGTGGCGCTGGAACGGCTGCCGGAGCAGTTCATTCCTTTCGGCGTCGAGATTTCCAGGAAGCAGGCCCAGGTTGCGCAATCGCGCGTGGCGCCGCGCGGCGGGCGGGTGGTGCAGGCGAATGCGCTCTCCGGGATGAAGCAGTTTGATGCCGGATATTTCACCGGGGTCATCATGAACTCCTACCTGGAGCACGAGGTGAATCCGCGTGCGGCCCTGGAGTCGGCCCGCGAGCTGATGCGGCCTCGCGCCCGGCTGATCGTCAAGGTTCCAAACTTCGGCAGCTGCAATCGCGTGTTGCGCGGCGCACGCTGGTGCGGCTTCCGCCACCCCGACCACGTGAACTACTTCGTGCCGGCGCTACTGGCGCGGCTGTTGCGCGATGCCGGATTTCGCGTGCTGCGCGCCGGTCTGGCCGATCATTTTCCGACCAGCGACAACATGTGGGCGCTGGCGGAAAAATCCTAGCAGCTCCCGATTGGCTGTATTCCGAGACGTTCTGCTCTCCCAGGTTAGCGCCCCAACAACGGGGCACGGAACCTGGGGCACCCGCCAGTTCTGACACGTCAACCGGAGAAGCGAGCTGGCGGCATTGGCCCAGCGCCGTGCGGCGCTATTTTTCCACCCGTGCGAGGCGCAGCGTCATGGTTCCCCAGAATAGGCGGGAGCGCATTTGCACGGGAAGATGGGCGGCGTCGTCGGTGTACCAGACCCAGACTTTTCCGCGTCCCTTGAGCGCGGCGGAGTTGGAGTAGACGGCGACGCGCACGGTGCGGAAGGTGCCCGCATCGGTTTTCACCTCTTCGCGTCCCTCGACGAAGGCGGTGACATCGACGGTTTTTCCCCCATCGTTGAGGGGAAAGACGTGGACGGAGCCGGGGTCGAGGCGCTGGGAGCCAACGTAGAAGATTCCGGAGAGGACATCGGTGACGCAGGCGGGGGATTCGGTTTCCCGATGCTGGGTTTCGCCGCTGCGGAGGTTGCGCTCATCGAGCACGCTTTTGCCGCGGGAGGCGTCGAAGACGAGGTCGGTTTCGCGCTTGTGGAAGCCCTCTTCGGAGTGCTTGAGGATACGATCCGAACAGTTGGTGTGGCGATCGAAGTAGGACTCGATGCGGTCCTCGACGCGATAGAGGACCGCGACGGCGCCGGAGGCTTCCGCGGTAGCGATGACATGCTCCATCTCGCCTTTGGGTTCGATGCGGAGGGTTGCGGTGCCCGCCTTCCAGAGACGCCACTCGGCGTCGTAGTGCAGGGTCTGAGAAGGAAAGTGGAAACTGTCGCCGGCGGGCTCGATGGCGGAGTGGGGGCTGGCCGAGATCGACGCCTGCTGGGCGTACAAGGCTGGGTTCCATGGGCTCATGGCGAGAGCGGCGAGGGCCAGCAGAAGAAATCGCGTCAGGGTTCGCATGGCTTCAGCGTGCCATCCAGAGCCGCACGGCCAGGGCGGCGATCACCGCCAGGGTCCCGAGCAGGGCGTTGTATTCGCGGTGCTTGCGATAGAGCTCGGGCGAAAAGCGGGAGCGGCCCAGGTCTCCGGCGCTAAGACGGGGCAGCAGCCTGGGCACGCGCGAGCAGTACTCGGAGTAATTGGCAAAGTGCTGGCCGAGAAATTGCTCTTCGCCGCGAATGACCGGGACGTAGATGGCCGCAAACAGGACAACGAGGGCCACTGCGATCTCCCAGCGCAGGGCGGCCAAGGCAAAGCCGGCGGCGATGACGATGGAGCCGAAGTACAGAGGATTGCGGGTGTATGCGTAGGGACCGCTGGTCGCAAGTTCTTCATTCTTTTTGACATGGCCGCTGGAAATGGCGCGAATCCAGACCCCGGTGAGGGCTACGGCGGATCCGGCGGCAAGCGACCAGCCGCGGGGACGGGCGAGGACGAGATAAAAAGCCGCGAAGAGGAAGCCTAACGGCACGCGAATTCTCTTGGCGATACGTCCCCAGTCCATGAATGGCCTTTTAAGTGGAGTTGCTCTTAGTATTCTACGGCATCGGAGCAGGTAAAACGCGGATGGCGGCGATGGCAGGCTTCCGTAAAGTGCGGGGATGGGGCCCAGCGGTCAAGCCGACAGGGTGTCGATCTGGGCTAGCACTTGCTCGACGGAAAGCTGTTCCAAGCCCGCGTCCGTGGCGCGTTTGTGGCTGTAGCTGGTGATGCTGGCGGAGTCGCGCAGCACCCGTGTACCGGGCCAGTAGGGGCCGTTCCGGGCAGGATCGGTGGGGCCGAAGAGGGCGACGGTCCTGACTCCGAGCAGAGCGGCCAGGTGCATGGGGCCCGTATCTCCTCCCACGAAGAGGTGGGCGCGGCGGGCCAGCGCGATGAACTCGCTGAGCGTGGTGGGGAGGGCCAGGGCTCGCCCGTTGCTGGCGGCAGCTACTTCTTCTGCAAGGTCTTTTTCGCCGGGGCCGTAGTTGATGACCGAGGGCAGGCCGCGCTGGGAAAGACGGACGGCCAGCTCGGCGTAGCGCGCGGGCGCCCACTGTTTGGCGGCCCATCCGGCGCCGGGATTGAGGATGGCGATGGGGGAGCGCGAAAGGCTCCGGGCATCCAGCATGGAACCGATGCGGGCTTCGCTGTCGGGGTCGCTGGGCAGCAGGGCTGCGCCCGGAGGCAGCAGGGCGGCGTCGGACGAAAGGCCCATCCGTTGCATGGCGGCCTGTACCAGCTCCTGGTTCTGCTCGATGACGTGGGCGGAGCGGGTTTCGACAGAGAGCCGGTAGAGCCAGCGGGCGGGGGATTCGCGCGGCTGGCGGAAGCCGAGGACGAGTTCGGTGCCTGCGAGGCGAGCCAGAAGCGCAGACTTGATGGCTCCCTGGAAGTCGATCACGCAGTCATAATGGCGGCGTCGCATGCGGCCGATGGCCGAGCCGAATTCGTGCCGGACGGCGGGGCTGAAGGGACTTTTGCGCCAGGCGCGGGTATCGACCAGGTGAAGCTCGTCGAGCAGGGGGCGTCCGGGCGAGCGCGGGCCGGCCAGCTCGGTTCCGGGGGCGCACAACAGCTCGCGCCAGCGCTGTTCGACAACCCAGCCGATGTGCGCCTCCGGCAGGGCGGAGCGCAGCTGGGCAACGGCGGGCAGGGCATGCACGACATCTCCCATGGCGCCGAGCCGCACGATGAGCACCCGGGGAGCCATGAAAGCTACTTTCCGATCCTGCCCAGCAGATCGGTGGTGGAGTGGTCTTTGGGGTCGCCGACGATTTCGACGCGGCCGCCGTAGGCTAAAACTTCATCGCGCTCCGGCACCGTATCAGCGGTGTAATCGGTTCCCTTGACCTGGATGTTGGGGCGGATCTCGCGGATGAGAGCGCGAACGTCGGGCTCGTCGAAGATGACGACGGCATCGACGCAGGCCAGCGCGGCGATGATCTCGGCGCGCTCGTGCTCCGGCATGGCGGGGCGTCCGGGGCCTTTGAGGCAGCGCACACTCTGGTCCGAGTTGATGGCGACGACGAGCTTGCCGCCGAGTGCGCGTGCGCCTTGCAGGTAGCGCACATGGCCGACATGCAGCAGGTCGAAGCAGCCGTTGGCGAGGGTGACCGTCTCTCCCGCCTCACGCCAACGGGCGACGACTGCGGCCAGCTCTTCGCGCTCGACGATGGTTCCCAAAATAGCTGCCTCCGACAGTGCCTAACCGCCCCACTCAAGCCAGAAGAGGGCTTGAATGGGCCACCCGCCTTCTATCCCACATTTGCCAACTGCGGGCAAATATGGGGCACCCTTATCCCTCGATTGCGGCGAGGAGTTCGTCGCGGCTGACAGTGGCGGTGCCGCGCTTCATGACGACGATGCCCCCGGCGTAGTTGGCGAGGCGGGCGGCGCTGGCCGTATCGGCTCCGGCGGCAAGGGCGGCGGTGAAGGTGGCGATGACGGTGTCGCCGGCGCCGGTGACGTCCACCACCTGGCTGTTGCCGTGGATGGGAATCTCCAGCGGAGCGACTTTCTTATCATTCTCGAAGGCGACCATGCCGTCGCTGCCGCGGGTGATGACCAGCGACTCGAGCTTCATCTGTTTGATGAGAGCGGAGCCGGCTTCGAAGAGTTTGGCGCGGTCGTCGCCGATCTTGAGGCGCAGCGCGTCCTCGACCTCGGATTCATTGGGAGTGGCGGCGGTGACGCCCTCGTAATCCAACATGCGATAGCGGCTGTCGAGGGTAATGGGCGTGTCGCCCAGAGCCCCCTTGGCGCGGACGAAATTGAACAGCCGCGGGGAGACCGCGCCGTAGCCGTAATCGCTGAGCAGCACGGCATCGGCGGCGGGCGCATATTCGCGGGCGGAGGCCACCAGTTCGACCAGCGTGGGATGGGTGTCCGGCAAAAGCTCGCCCTCGCGGTCGATGCGCACCACCTGCTGGCGCGAGGAGTGCGAGGAGTAGGCCAGGATACGCGTCTTGGTGGTGGTGCTGTGACCCTTGAGGCGAGAGATGCCGCTGACCGAAATCTTGTGCTTGCGGAAGATCTGGATGAGTGCGCGGCCGGCTTCGTCATCGCCCACCATGCCGACGGGCAGGGCGGTGACGCCGAGGGCGGCCAGGTTCATGATGGCGTTGGCTCCGCCGCCGGGAATCAGGGTGCGGTCGCGATGCTTGAGGATGAGCACGGGAGCTTCGCGGGAGACGCGGGCGATCTCGCCGGAGACGAACTCGTCGGCGATCAGGTCAGCCATCACCAGCACGCTCACGTTGGAGAACGACTCGACAATGCGGCGCAGCTTCTGCGGGCCGGTTAATCCGGGATGGAGCGTGCGTTTTTTGCTGAGCTTGCGGGAGGGTGTTTTCTGGGTGCGTGCCATTGCACAAGGATTCTCTCACGGCGGAGAGCTCTCGGCGAGCAGGGTGCGTATGGAAGCTTCGGTGACGGGTGACGCCGCGCTGCCGATTGCTGGCGCTGGAGCGCTTCTCCGGTGGCTGTATACCGGAACTGTCGGGTGCCCCAGGTTCCGCGCCCTGTAGTTGGGGCCTAACCTGGGAGAGCAAAATGCCTCGGCGTACACCAAACCGGGAATTGCTCTAAGGCGGTTGCCGAGTTGAAGTTTCCTGCACTCCCAGGTTAACGCCGCAAAAAACGCGGCGTGGAACCTGGGGCACCCGACTCTGGTTGCGGGATACAGCTCTTAGAAAATTGCGCTAGGCAGGGAAGTCGCGCACGAGGACAGCGGCGCGTTCCACGGCGGAATTGCCGAAGTCCTCGATCCAGTGGAAATCAGTTTCGCGGCGAAACCAGGTGAGCTGGCGCTTGGCGTAGTTGCGGTGTCCCTGCTGGGCGGCGGAGATGGCCTCGGCGAGCGAGCATTCGCCGCGCAGATGGCTGGCGGCCTGCCGGTAGCCGAGCGAGCGCATGGCGAAGACATCGGGGCCGTAGCGGGCGAGCAGGCCGCGGGTCTCCTCGACCAGTCCCTCGTCGAACATGCGGGCGCAGCGCGTGTTGATGCGCTCGTAGAGGGCGGCGCGCTGGGGGCTGAGTCCGATGCGGAGGATGCGGTAGCCCTGGATTCTGTCGCGGCCATGGTTCAAAAGCTGGCTCATGGGGCGGGCGGCGGAGGCGCAGACTTCGATGGCGCGGATGAGTTTGGGCTCGTCGTTGGCGTGGATGCGCAGCGCGGATTCGGGGTCGAGCCGGCGCAGCAGACGCCACAGCGAATTGGGGTGGCGGCGATGACGCAGGCGCTGGCGAAGATCTTCGTCGCGCTCCGGGCCGTCGAACAGGCCGTCGAGCATGGCTCGGAGGTAGAGTCCGGTGCCGCCACAGACGATGGGCAGGCGTCCGCGACTGGTGATTTCGGCGGCGGCGGCACGCGCCCGGCGGGCGTAGTCTCCTGCGGTGAACCAGGCGTCGGGGGCCACGACGTCGATGAGGTGGTGGGGGACGCTTGCGCGTTCTTCCGGGGATGGCTTGGCGGTGCCGATTTCGAATTCGCGGTAGACGGCCACCGAATCGCAGCTGATGATTTCGCCGCCGAATTCGAGGGCGAGCGCGATGGCCAGGGCGGATTTTCCGCTGGCGGTGGGGCCGGCGACAACCAGCAGCGGGGACTGGGTTGCGGATGGGACTGAGGGCGGAGTTGCTGGTGGGGATGCGTCGTTCATCGCACACCCAGGATTTCATGCAGGAAAAATGGCAGGTAGCGCAGTGCGGAGATGGCCAGGATGAGTCCGAGAACGACGAGCAAGCCCCGAATGTAGGGAGCTTCCGGCTGGCGATTCAAAAGTGGCATCGCGGCCATTCTACGCGAAACGGACGCCGGAAGCAGATTGGTCAGATCCTGCGGAAGGCAACCGCAAGAGCTTGCCGGGGAGGCGGTCATTGCTTCCCACCTTCGCCGCGCAAAGACGGCGCGCCGAAGGTGGGGCACCCGCCGGAAGGTTCAGGGACGTGCATTCTGCTGCCCCACATTCGCCAAAAGAAGGCGGGGCAGCGACCGCAGGGGGCTTCGCAGCCGGGTACGCGGCAACAGACGACCGCTCCGGCCGCGGGCGCAAGGTTACTGCTCCCGCTCCATTTCGCCAGTGGCGGGGTTGTAGAAGAATCGGCAGAGCAGTTCCAGGTAGGGGCCGTGGAATTCGCTGGGTAGAGGGGGGAGTGGGGATGAGGCGGTCAACCCTCCCCAGGCGGCGCGGTCGAGCGAGACATCTCCGGAGGACGACTCGATCTTCATGCCGACCACCTTGCCGTCGGGCATGATGATGAGGCGAATGGTCACGACTCCGTGTTTCATAAGCGGAGGGCGCGCGGCCTCGGGTTCCAGAAGCATCCAGTTCATCAGGACCGTCGGGTGGATGCGCTGCAGGTAGGGACCAAAGTCCACCCCCTGGGTGTCGCTGAGGATCTCCATTCCGCCAACGTGTTCCCTGCGTCCATCCGAGCCCTGGCCGTAGCCCGTGCCGCCGGTGCCTCCGCCAGAGCCCCTGCGGGTGTTGCGGGCGGCCTGAGCGATGGAGTCTCCCACCGAGCCCGGCATCTTGAAGGCGTTGGCCAGCGGCGCTTCCTGCGGCGGTTCGGCGGGTTGTACCCTGGGCTGTACCCTGGGCGGCTGGTTCATCGCTTGCGAACTGGCGGGCGGGGCCGGTTGCGCCTGCTCGGGCATGGACGGCATGCCGGGCGGCGGCGAGGGCGGCACCTGGTTGCCCTGGGTACGCAGGGTTTCCAGGGTCTTGCGGTCGATCTGGGGATGCCGAGTCTCGGCGATGCGGTTCTTGTCGCTCAGCTTGTCGGTATGCACCTTCGCCGGGGGCTTCTGCATGTCCTGCGGCAGGGTGAGGAAGGTCGGTTCTTCCTTGTGGGCGAGGTCTTCGGCGCGCAGCAGGTGAGGCTGGGCCCAGTTGGGCAGGAGCTCGGGCGAAAAAATAATCAGCAGGACGAGGACGATGTGGACGACGACCGAGATCCAGAACGATTCGCGCTTGCGCGAGCGCGCCAGTTCGTCCTCGAGCTCGGCCAGCATGTGCGGCATGTACTCGGGATCATCGTGGTCGTGGACGCGCCGCCGTTGCATCAGCCGGGAGAACTGCGGCTCGGGCGGAGGTGGAGGCGCGACCGGATTGTGGCTTTCGGATTCGATCGTGGGACTCCTATACGTCAGATGGGACGACCCCAAGTGAGATGGCTCCGCGCATGGCGGCGGCCACCTGGTCGAGCCCGGCGCGCTTCTGGTGCTCCACCATCTGCTGCTGAATGGCGATGGCCAGATCGAGCGCGGCGCGTCCATCCTCCAGTGTGACCTCAGGAACGGTGCGCTGGCGCACGGCCTGCAGAAAGCTGCGCAGCTCGGCGTGCAAAGGTTCTTCGTCGGTGACGGCCGGTTTGCAGGGTGCGATTTCCGGAAAGCCGCTGCCGGTTGGCTTGACGGTCAGAGAAAAGACATCGCGGCGCGAGTAATCGAGCGAGACATACTGCGCGGGCTGGAAGAAGCGCAGCTTGCGGACGCGTTCCGTGCTGATGCGGCTGGCGGTGAAGTTGGCGATGCAGCCGCTCTCGAATTCGAGCCGGACGCTGGCGATATCCACTTTGCCGGTGAGCACGGGCAGGCCGACGGCGCGCAGCTCGCGCACCGGCGAGTTGGCCATCTTGAGCACGATGTCCAGGTCGTGGATCATGAGGTCGAGGACGACATCGACATCGAGCGAGCGCGGGGTAAAGACACTCAGGCGGTGCACCTCAAAAAACATGGGGCGGGTGAGCAACGCCCAGGTGGCGCGAACTGCGGGATTGAAGCGCTCCAGGTGACCGGCCTGACAGATGCGGTGATATTGCCGGGCGAGGGCGATGAGCGTGTCGGCCTCGGCCACCGTGAAGGCCAGCGGCTTTTCGATGAGCACGTCGATGCCGCACTCCATCAGCTGGCGGGCGGTCTCCAGGTGCGCGACCGTGGGGACGGCGACGCTGGCGGCGCGGACGCCGGGCGAGGCGGCCAGCATCTGGCCGACAGAGGCGAAGGCCTGGCCGCCGAATTCGGCCGCCACGGCCTGGGCGCGTTCCAGGTTGGCGTCCACCACGGCCGCCAGCTGCACACCTTCGCTGCTTGATCCGCAGCCCAGTTCCTTGTACACCCGGGCATGGTTGCGGCCAAACGAGCCCACGCCGACGACGGCTACCTGTATTGTTTGGTGACTCACCTCTTTATTTTCGCAGATGCGGCGGCCGGGGAGAAGTGGCAGGGCTCCGGCGATGCGGCAGCTGTTACAAATCTTCACCTCGAAGAGCCAGCCCGGCTGGCGCAGACGCCCGGGGCGGAATCCCATACAATGGCCCATACTGACGAAGCTTGGCGGGAGCGGCGGCGGATTCGGATTCAAATTTGCAATGAGCCCCGGAGGTGAACTGGCATGGCGGCCAAGTCCAAAATGCGCAAGACTGCGATAGCCCGGAGCGGGCCGGAGCAGGCAGCCCAGCCAAAGCTGTCGCACTACGACAGCTCGGGACGGGCCACCATGGTGGATGTTTCGGGAAAGACTCCCACGGTGCGCACGGCGGAGGCCAGCGCACGGGTGGTGATGAGCCCCAAGGTTCTGGCGGCGCTTCCGGCCAATCCCAAGGGCGACCCGTTCGAGGTCGCCCGGATTGCGGGAATCCAGGCCGCCAAACGCACGTGGGAGCTAATACCAATGTGTCATCCGGTGGCCCTGAGCTTCGTGGATATCTCGTATTCCCTGTGCGAAGATGGGGTTGCGCTACTCTCCCGGGCCACCACCACAGCCGGAACCGGGGTGGAGATGGAGGCCTTGACGGCGGTCTCGGTAGCGGCGCTTACGGTTTATGACATGTGCAAGGCTTTAGACAAGGGCATCGAGATTCGTTCGATACAGCTGGAGCGCAAGCAGGGCGGCAAGAGCGGAGAGTACCAGCGCAGCTCGTCCGCAGGAAAGGCGAAATGATGGGCCCGGAGATCGACGTACTGGTGGTGGACGACAATGCTTCCATACGCGAGTTGCTGCTGAAGTCGCTCTCGCCGCTGGCGGCCGTACATGCGGTCGGCAGCGCCTCCGAGGCTCTGCGCCGGGCTGAAGTGCAGGCACCGGACCTGGTGGTCTGCGACTACCGGATGCCGGGGCTGAGTGGCCTGGAGCTGCTGGGCAAGCTGGCCGGCGCATTTCCCCGCGCCGCCGTGGTGATGCTGGCGTCGCGCGCCGATATTGCCGGTCCTCTGGCAGGCTGCGGCCCAATGGTAGAGGAGTTCATCGAAAAGCCGTTCTTTGTGGACGAAGCCACGGCGCGGATCAAGCGGGTGCTGGACCGCGTGGTGCTGGGCAAGGCGACGCGCGAGGCCGGCGATTCGACCAGCGTGCGCGGCACCCTGGCGCAGATGTCCGTAATGGACCTGCTGCAGACCCTGGATATCGGACGCAAGAGTTGCGTCCTGGCGCTGACCCGCAATGGGCAGCGCTGCGAAATGATCTTCCACGACGGTCAGCTGGTTCACGCCACCATGGGCTCGTTGGGCGGAGAGCCGGCGGTGTACAAGGTGGTGGCCTGGACCGATGGCGCGTTCCGCATCGATTTCGAGCGCAGGGAATGTTCCCGGTCGGTCACCCGCAGCACGCAGTCGGTGCTGATGGAGGCGTTGCGATTGTTTGACGAGGCCCAGCGCGACGGGGAGACGGAAGAGAGCTCGCCGGAGCCCGGCAGGGGCTCATTTGCGCCCGGCTCGCCGGCCGGCCCCGCTTCCGCCTTCGGATTCTAGATGGGGTCTCATCAATGACCTTTCCCTCGGCGGCTAAAGCCGCTTGAAATGAGCTTTCTTGCGGCACGGCTGAAGCCGTGCCCTTTCAAAACTGGACCTCACCATTGGCGTGTAACATTCCCGTCAGCGTGCTGCTATATACTTCAAGCCAATGCCCGCTTTCCATAAAGCCCTCCTTCTATTCAATCCTGTTGCAGGCAGCCACCTGGAGCGCCGGGTAGCGACCATTCGCCGCATTGCGGAGATCTTCGGGCGGGCCGGAGTGGAAGTGCATATTGACGCCACGCGAGAGCGCGGCTCGGCCGGAGAGCAGGCGCGGGCGGCAATCGCCTCCGGCTGCGATGCGGTGATTGCTTGCGGTGGGGATGGCACGGTCTTCGAGGTGCTGCAGGGCGTAGCCGAAACCACCGCGATGATGGGAGTCATTCCGCTGGGTACGGGCAACGTGCTGGCCCACGATCTGGGGTTGGCGGGAAATCCTGAGCGCGCGGCGGCGCAGTTGCTGGGCTTTACGCCGCATACCATCTCGCTGGGACGGATCGAGTCGATGGGGCGCTCGCGTTTTTTTACCGTGGCGGCCGGGGTGGGCGTGCATGCCGAGCTGATCTACCGGGCCAATGCGCGGGCCAAGCAGCGAGGCGGCTACCTTGCCTACTATTCGCAGGGCATGAAGCTGCTCTTCCGGCATCCATTCGTGTCCTTTCCGTTGGAGATTACGACGGGCGACGGGGCGGTGATCAAGACCACCGCGCTGGAGATGGTCGCCATGCGGGTGCGATCGTTTGGCGGGCCGCTGCGGCATTGGCGCCCGGGCAGCTCCCTGCTCTCGCCGGAGCTGCGGCTGGTTCTGCTGCGCAATGCCAGCCGGGCGCACATTCTGCGTTACGCGGCGCAGGCGCTGACCGGCATTGCTCCCTATGACGGACTGGATACGCCGGACGCCGACTTCTCGTTTGTCTACGCCAAGTCGGTGCGGTGCTTTGTCCCGGAGGTGCGCGCCTCCGAACTGCGGGTGCAGGCCGATGGCGAGCTGCTGGGCCCGGCGCCGGTCGACCTCGCCATCGTTCCCAAGGCGCTGAGGATGCTGATTCCGGCCGAGGAGTGGCGTTCGGCACTGGCCGCCCTGCGCAACTGACGCAGTTGCCGGGTTGATGTGTCCTGCTTTCCCAGGTTAGCGCCGCAAAAAACGCGCGGCGCGGAACCTGGGGCACCCGGCGGCTGTTGTGGGATGCAGCTTTTTGAAAATCACTCTAGGGCGGTGTTTCCGGCCGCGGGTGCATCGGCTTTTTGACTTTTGCGGCGAAGCTTGCCAACCTAAGACATACCTCATGGAACCTATTACCCACCTTCTAACCGGCGCGACCCTGTCCCGCACCGGCTTCAACCGGAAGACCGCGCTGGCCACGGTCACCATGATGCTTGCCGCCGAGGCTGCGGACATGGACATCCTGGCCCTGGTGAAGGGGTCGGCCTGCGAGTTCATCGAGCACCGCGGCATTACCCATACTTTTGTGGCGGTTCCGGCGATTGCGGCGGTGGTGGTGGGCGTGATCTGGGGCGTGGACACGCTCTGGCAGCGGCGCCGGTTGGCGCGCGGGCTGGCGCAGGCGCCGCGGCGCCGATGGGGATTGCTCTACCTGCTCGCCTGCCTGGCGGCGCTCTCCCACCTGCTGCTGGACTTTACCAACAGCTACGGTCTGCGGCCGTTCTACCCCTTCTCGCGGCATTGGTATGCGTGGGACATCGTGTTCATCTTCGAGCCGCTGATGCTGGCGCTGCTGCTGGCGGCACTGGTGCTGCCGTGGCTGTTCGGATTGGTGAACCAGGAAATTGGCGGACCCTCCAGCGGCCCGCGGGGACGCGGCGCCTCGATTGCCGCGCTGCTTTGTATCGTGGCCCTGTGGGGAGTGCGCGACTTTGAGCACCGGCGCGCGCTGGCCGCCATCGATGGCGTCGAGTTTCACGGCGAGACGCCGATTCGCCGAGCCGCCTTCCCCTACATGGTGAACCCGTTCCGGTGGGCGGGAGTCGCCGAGACATCCGATGCCTACGTTTCGATGGAAGTGGATTCGCTGCGCCCGGAGGTCGATCCCGGCAATCGCGCCGAAACCTACTTCAAACCGCTGCCCACGGAGGCGACGGAGGCGGCGCGGAAGACCGGTCTGGGCCGCGCGTATACCGAGTGGGCGCGATTTCCGCTGGTGGAGGCCGAAGCGCTGGGCGAGCCCACTCCGGGATATCTGGTGCACTTCAGCGACGTGCGCTTCTTCTACCCGGATGGCCATCCGGAGAGGTATGCCGGCACGGATCCGGCTACCCACCCCGGCCGGCTGGTTGCCTACGTGCTCCTCGACACCGATTTGCACATGATACGGGAAGGCTTTGGCTCGCCCACGGGGCCGCAGTGGAGAGCCGCTGCCGCACGGAACGCGTTGCTGCCCGCCCAAGGTACGCGGGTTCGCCCGCGGAGTCGCTTCCGGCGAAAGGCGCATGGCGGGTAACGCTGCGCATCTGACATCGATCCTCAGGGTGCCCCGTCCTAGCCCGTAGTTGGCTAGGGCGGGGTCTTTGACTCTGACGGTGAGGACGCCTCCCAGTTGTTCTCGCTTCCTTGTCCGGGGGGCAAGTGGAGATTGTACTCACGTCCAAAAAGACAGAAGCAAAAACGAAACCTCCGCGGTGATGGATCAAGTCAAAAGCCGCAGCAAAATCAAAAACCCCGCCCTAGCCAGAAGAAGGCTAGGACGGGGCACCCTCGTCGGCACTGGCGAGGCCATCCACCTACGATTTCAGCTTTTCTTGGCCAGCTCCTGGAGCGCTGTTCCTTCGACTCGGATGGGAAGCCACTGTTTCATTCGCTTGCCGCCCAGGCTTTCGTAGAATTCGATCGCCGGAGTATTCCAGTCGAGCACCAGCCACTCGTAGCGGCCGCAGTTCTGGGCGGCGGCGATGCGGGCGACATGCAGCAGAAGCGCCTTGCCAATGCCTTTGCCGCGATGCTCGGGATAAACGAAGAGGTCGTCGAGGAAGATTCCCGGACGGCCTTTCCAGGTGGAGTAGTTGTAGAAATAAAGGGCGAAGCCGACGGCCTCGCCGTCCCATTCGGCCAGCGCGCAGTGGAAGCACGGATGTGGGCCAAAGCCGTCGCGCAGCAGATCCTGCTCGGTGGCCTCGACGGACTGCGGTTCGTGCTCGTACTCGGCCAGCCCCCGGATCAGTTGCAGGATGGTTCCCACGTCTTCGGCCTGGGCTGCGCGAATCTGTAGCATGCTCGTCCTCCGCAAGGAAAATCGTCCGCTTCTGAAAGTCTAATGCGGTTTCAGGGAAGATGTATCCCTCTCGGAAACCTGGGGGCGCCCGGTCAGTTCCGCGCGCGTTCGGCTTCGAGGACGATCTGATCGATCACTTCGGCGGCCTGCCTGCCGGACAGGGTGTGGTGGTTGCCGAGGATGGAGAAGACAAGATGCCGGCCGGCGGCGGTGGTGAGGTATCCGGAGAGGACGTTTACGTGGTCGAGCGTGCCGGTCTTGGCGTGCAGCTGGGCCTCGGTAGGAAGGGTTTTGAAGCGCCCCGCCAGGGTTCCGTCCACTCCGGCAACCGGCAGGCTGTCGAGGAATTCCGCGCTCCAGGGCTGGCTGGCCGCATAACGCAGCAGCTTCACCGTGGCGCGGGGGGAAACCAGGTTGAGACGGGAGAGCCCGGAGCCGTCGTAGAAGACGTATTCCTCGGGCAACAGTCCGGCCTGGGTTAGAAACCCGTGCAATACTTCGAGACCGCCGGCAACCGAGCCGATGGTACCCTTCTCGCGGCCCAGCAGCCGCAGCAGCATTTCCGCGTGAAGGTTCTGGCTCACCTTGTTGATGACGCGGATATCCACGCCGAGCGGCGGAGAATCATGCGCGGCCAGGACGACAGGCTGAGGGCCGGAAGCTGCGCTGGCGTTTACGGTGTTCAGCTCGTCCGATTCCAGATGATGGGCGCGAGTGTGGCCGCGAAGGACGACGCCGCGCTTGGCCAGCAACTCGGCCAGCAGGCGGGCGCACCACTGCGCCGGTTCTTCAATGGCCAGTGCCTCGCTGGTATTGGGATCGTCCACGGGAATGGAGCCCCAGAGCTGCACGCGGTTGGAGCCGGCCCGGCGATCAATGGAAATTCTGCGTGGGCCGGTGCGGGCAGGCGTGGTCAGGATGCGGTTGTCGATCTGGTAGTCTCCGGCAAAGGGCGAGGCGGTGACGAGGGCGAGTTCGCCGGGGTGCGCGGCGGGAACAATGTTGAAGTACACCACGTTGTCGTTGACGGCCAGGGCGGAGACCGGAGCGCCCGATTCCCAGACGAGGTCCTCCTGCGACCATCCCTGGCCGTAGGGCTCGTCAACGTAGAAGCTGTCGTCGGCGACGATGTCGCCATCGATGACTTTGACTCCCCGGGCCACCACCTGATCAGCGAGCTCCTCGATGACGTGAGCGGGAGGGAACGGCCGTTCGGTTTTCAGGTTGAAGGGAAGCGCGCGACCGCTCAGGTTGGGGTCGCCGCGGCCCACCAGCACCAGGTCCCCGTGGAGCTGCCCGTGTGCGTCGGGCGGGGCGGCGGATTCGATGGTGGTTCGAAAGCGGTAGTTGGGGCCGATGAGCGCCAGGGCCGCGGCGGTGGTGAACAGCTTGGTGTTGGAGGCAGGCGAAAAGAGCCGGTCGGCCTCGTGCGAATACAGCACTTCTCCGCTGTCCTGGTCCTCGATTTCGACGCCCCAGAAGCCGCGCACCACATCGGCCCGCGCCAGCAGGGCATCCACTCGCCGGGCGAGCTCTTTGGGTTGGGAGTCGGCGCGCGGAGCGGCGGAGGCGGCCCCGCTGCAGAGCAGGAGCAGAAGGCCGGCCCACGCGAGCGTTCTCAGAGAGTCGCGAAGCGATTTTAGCGAGCTACAAAACAGCGGGTGCATCAGGAGCGAATTCTAGCACTGTTGCGGCAGGGCACTGGCCAGATCCCACATCTGCCAAAGGAGGGCAGATATGGGGCACCCGTGATATGGAGCGGTCGGCGAACGACGAAAAGTCAAAAGCCCCGCCCTAGCCAAAGGATGGCTAGAACGGGGCACCCGCCGGCATGGGGAAACCGATGGATCGGAGGACTCGCTGCTACAACTCGCTTCGCAGCCGGGTACGCGGCTAAAGATGCCGCTCCGGCCGCGGGCGCTCGGGTGGCAGCAGAAGATTGTCGATGAGGCGGGTGGCTCCGAAGGATGCGGCGACAGCTGCGAGCGCGCCGTGGGTCGTGTCGGCGACAGGCTCCAGCGTATCCGGGTGGATGATTTCAAAGTAGTCGAGTTGGGCGGCGGGCTCGGAGGCGAGGATGGCCAGCGCGGCGGCGCGCAGGCGCTCGGAATCCATTTCTCCCGAGTTGGCCAGGGCTTCGACTTGAAGCAGGGCGCGGTGCAGGACGAGCGCCTGGCGGCGCTCATCCGCGGAGAGATAGGCGTTGCGCGAAGAGAGCGCGAGCCCATCGGCTTCGCGCACGATGGGCGCGACGATCATCTCGATGGGCATATTGAGATCGCGCACCATGCGGCGCAGCACGGCGACCTGGGCGGCGTCTTTCTGGCCGAAGACGGCACAGTCGGGCTGCACGATATGGAAGAGCTTGGCGACCACGGTGCTGACGCCGACGAAGTGTCCCGGACGGGAGCGGCCGTCGAGCCTCTCGCTGAGTTCCTGCACGTGGACCACCGTGGTGGCCCCGGAGGGATACATCTGCTCGGCGGAGGGGGCGAAGACCAGATCGACGCCCTCGCCTTCGAGTTTGGCGCAATCGGATTGCAGAGTGCGGGGGTAGCGGGCTAAATCCTCGCCGGGTCCGAACTGTAATGGATTGACAAATATCGATGCAACGACGAGCGAAGCATGGGCGCGCGCATGGCGCACCAGCGAGAGATGGCCCTCATGCAGGGCTCCCATGGTAGGAACAAAGCCGATGGTCAGGCCCTGCGCTCGGGCCGCGCGGCTGGCGGCCTGCATTTCGCCGATGTCGTGGATGATCTTCATGGTTTTCCGGAATTCGCTTTGGGCTGCGAGGAAGCCGGAGGCGCGGAGGGTGCGGGCGCGGGAGCCGGCAGCGGGGGAGCCACCGGGGTGGCAGCCACGGGCCGGAGGCGCCAGCTCTGCACGGTTTGCTGGAAGAGCGGTTCCAGGCGCGGGAAATCCTCGGGCGCACAGCGCAGCGCGACGGAGTAGACGAGCCCGTCGCTTCCCTGGATGAGCGCGACATCCTCGATGGGCCCGGCATCGCCGGATTTGTCGAAGAACTGGACACGGACGATTTCGCTCTCGGCGCCGTTGAGCAGGAGCCGGGAGCGTTGCAGGGTTTCGGCGGAGGTGAAGGTCTCTCCGGGCGTAAGCACCAGGTCCACCACGGAATCGAGCGACGGGAGTTCGCCGTTTTCGTCGGCCGCAAGCGGGCCGATGGCGGCGATGGTGAGCTGCGGCCAGTTGCTGGAGTCAACTCCGGCATGAGGCTCGGCGACGACGAAGCCGAGATCGTCGAAGACGTTTCCGAGCCGCTGCCAGGAGGCCGGAACGGTGACGCAGAGTCCGACGGAGGCGACACACTCGGCGCGTCCGGCGGCGGCTTTCTGCGCGGCAGTGGCGTGATCCGGCTGCGGGCTCTGGGGCTGGGCGGCAAGGCCGGCGCAGAGACAGACGATCGCGAGTAGGGGTTTCGTGGCTGGGTTCATGGCTGGGTTTACTTCTGGCCGGCGAGCGGAGCCGGCGCAGCTTCGCCGAGGGCGCGGCTGGCCTCGCGCGGCAGATGGTAGGACTCGGCATCGGCGGGGAAGGCTGCGCTGCGAACGTCGTCGCAGTAGCCGTGGATGGCCTGGGCGATCAGCTCGCCCGCGTTGCAATAACGGCGCACGAACTTGGCCGGGGGATGGAAGGTGAGTCCGGCGAGATCGTGAAAGACCAGGATCTGGCCGTCGCACTCCGGTCCGGCGCCGATGCCGATGGTGGGGGTTGCGACCTGGGCGGTGATGCGGGCGGCGACTTCGCGCGGAATGCCTTCCAGCACGATGGCGGCCACGCCGGCACGGTCGAGCGCGGCGGCGTCGGCCAGCAGGGCGTCGATGGCCGGGGCGGTCTTGCCCTGCACCTTGTAGCCGCCCATGCGGTGCACGGATTGGGGAGTGAGTCCGATGTGGCCGACGACCGGAATCTCCGCGTCAAGCATGCGGTGGATGATGTCCAGGCGCGAGATTCCGCCCTCGATTTTGACCGCTTCGGCGCCGCCGTCCTTGACGAAGCGCACGGCGTTCTCCACCGCCTTGCGGCTGCCGGCGTGATAGGAGCCAAAGGGCATGTCTGCCACCAGAAATGCATGCTTCACGGCGCGGCGCACCGCGCGGGTGTGATGCAGCATCTCTTCGACGGTGACCGGCAGGGTGCTGTCATAGCCAAGCACGACCTGGGCAAGCGAGTCTCCGACGAGGATGAGATCCACGCCGGCTTCATCGGCCAAGCGCGCGGTGGCGTAATCGTAGGCGGTAAGCGAGACGATGGGTTCGCGCTTGCGCTTCTTCTCCGCCAGGGTTTGCACGGTGACGCGTTGGCGGAAATCGCCGCTGGTGATGCTCATGGACTCCTCCAGTGCAGCTCCGCTCTTTCCCGCAACTCAGCGGATGCCGCCTGTGCGCTAGGGCTCGGCGACGGGTACGGGCCAACTGATGGCCCTCCAGTCGCTGACGCTCGGTGGCCGAGGGGACCGGCCGGGCTGATTGTAGCCGCTGGGAGAGAGCCGAGGCAACCGGCTAGTGGATTCCCATCTCCTGCAGCGCTTCCCTGTATTTGCGATCCGTGGAGAGGATGTGATTCTGAAGCCAGTCGCGCAGGAAATAGAGTACGTCAATCGTGATAGCGGTGTTGCCCTTGCTGTAATCGGCTGCGAATTGCTCAACCTTTTCGGTGAGTAGCCGGTGTTCGGCCGTGTGGGACGCAAGGCCGCTGAAAGTGGCCATGCGCATGGCGGATTCTTCGGCGGCAAAGTGCTCGCGGGTGTATGCCAGTAACTGCTGCAGGACATGGCTGATAACCAGACGCCCCTGCCCGCGGGTCATTGCCTCGTTGAGCTCGTTCAGGAGGGAGAACAGCTTTTTGTGCTCTCCATCGAATCTCGTTACGGAGACGGAGTACTCATCCTTCCACTCAAAAAGTGCCATGATTGCTCGCCTTTCAGCCCATCCTGGCCGCGAACCCGCGACCGCTGCCACTCCGGAGGATAGCAGCGCTCAGCCGAAATTTGCCCGAAAATCGGCGACGCGTGCCAAACCTTAGTAATCGATGATCGGGGATGCGAAGGATGGTTAGTCGTTTCCGTGGTCCTGTTGGCCGAGCGGCAGGAAATACTGCGTACCCTTGATCGGCTCGCTGACCCGGCGGAGCAGGACCTGAAGGTCCTCGCTGCGCTCGACAAAGTCGATTTCGGCGGTGTTGACCACCAGCAGATCGCTGGCGGAGTAGTGGAAGAAGAAGTGCTCGTAGGCCTTGACGACCTCTTCCATGTATTCGTCGCTGATGGCGCGCTCGTTGGCGGCGTTTTTGCGGCGCAGCCGCTTGCGCAGCACGTCGATCGGGGCTTGCAGGTAGATGACCAGGTCGGGAGTGGGCAGCTCGCTGCGCAGAAGTTTGTAGTAGCGGTCGTAGACGGCCAGCTCGGCGTCGCCGAGATTGAGGTTGGCGAAGAGCTTGTCTTTCTCGAAGATGTAGTCGGTGACGATGATTTTTTGCGCGCTGCGGGCGGCCGACAAGGCGCGCAGCTGCTCGTAGCGGCGGATGAGGAAGGCGAACTGGGTCTGGAACGCCGCTCCCGGTTCCCCATCGTAAAAGGCGGAGAGGAAAGGGTTTTCCTCGGATTCCTGCACCAGTTGGCCGTGCAGCTGGGCGGCCAGAAAGCCGGTAAGGGTGCTCTTGCCGACGCGAATCGGACCTTCTACGGCGATATAGCGAGGTGCTTCAAAGAGATTGGCCATGGTCGAGGCGCCGTCGTTAATTCGTTTGAGGAGCTCACCCGAAGCATAGCGCGGCGTGCGCGGTGGGAGCAACAGGCTTTCGAAGAGAACAGGTGAGGCGACGAGGCGGAGAGCGTAAAATCATTGCGATGATCGGCTATCTAGCGGGAACGCTGGCGGCGGGCGCCGCTACCTTTGCCGGAGTGCACACCATGGTTCCGTGGTCGCAGCTCTATGGCGAAAACTTCAACGGCATTCAGGAAGGCCAGAAGGTTCTGGCGCTGACCTACGACGATGGGCCCAACGATCCGTGGACGATGAAGCTGCTGGAGGTGCTGGGCAAGCACCAGGTGCCGGCGACCTTCTTCATGGTGGGGCGCTATGTGCGGGAGCGTCCCGAGATTGCGCGCGCCGTTTTTGCGGCGGGGCACGCGCTGGGCAACCACTGCTTCCACCACCAGAACTTGATCTTTGCCGGCGATGCCCGGCTGCGGCAGGAGTTGGAAGATACGTCCAAGGCAATCGAAGACGCTACGGGCGAGCGTCCGTTCCTGTTCCGTCCGCCGTTTGGGGGACGCAGGCCGGGAACGTTCAAGGTGGTCGAGGAGCTGAAGATGTTTCCCGTGATGTGGCGGGTAACCTGCTTTGACTGGTCGGCGAAGTCTCCCGAGGAGATTCTGAAACACGCGCGGCGGCAGATTGCGGGCGGCGAGGTGGTGTTGCTGCACGACGGCGGTCATCTGCGAATGGGCGAAGATCGCAGCCACACGGTGCGGGCCACCGACGAGCTGATCCGCGAGTACAAGGACCGGGGATTCCGGTTTACCACCGTGACCGAGATGATGCAGATGCGTCCGGGAGCCGAAGTGCCGTTTGGCGCGGCGGCGCGCTAGAGCCCGGTCCCATAAAGCGGTTGTGAAAGGGCACGGCTTCAGCCGTGCCGCAAGAAGGCTCTTTTCATGCGGCTTTAGCCGCTGAGGGGAAAACCCTTCAGACGCCTCCGCCTTTATGAGACCGCTTCTAGAGCGATGCGTAGGAATGTGGCGGCCTGCGGGCCGCTTTTTTGGGGATGGCGCACGAATCCTTTTCATCGGTTGAGGGCTCTTCAGAGTAGAGGGCAAATGAGCGCGACGGTGACGGCAGAGGCATTGAGGGATGAAATCAAGAACGGGCGGCGTCCGCAGATGATCGACGTGCGCACGCCGTCCGAGTACGCCAGCGGACATATTCCATGTGCGGTGAACATCCCCATGGACCAATTTGAGGCTCGCCGGAAAGATTTGCGGCTGGAGGACGGCGTGGTGCTGGTGTGCAAGGCGGGCGGGCGCGCGCAGATGGTTGCCGGTTGGCTGGACGCGCAGCCGGGCGTGCGAGTGCTGCAGGGTGGCACCGAGGCCTGGATCTGCCAGGGGATGGAAGTCGTGGAATCGGCCAAGTCGCGCTGGTCGCTGGAGCGGCAGGTGCGTCTGGGAGCCGGGGTGATGGTGCTGGCCGCGACGGTTTTGGCGGCTTCCGGCGTTCACGGAGCGATCTGGCTGGCGATGTTCGTGGGCGCGGGGCTGACGTTTGCGGGAGCGACCGACATCTGCATGATGGGAGTTTTACTGGCTAAAATGCCGTGGAACCAAACTAGGACAAACCAGATTCCAGGGCCGGCCTGTAGATAAGTTGTGCGAGGAGCGGACGGTTGCGGCACAATCGCAGGGATGAATTTTGAAGAGCTGGTGAACGAGCATAAGGACGCGGTGTACCGGCAGATGCTGCGGGTGTGCGGCAATCACGCGGATGCCGAAGATGTGCTCATGGACGCTCTGTTGAAGGCCTATCGCAGTTTGGGGCAGTTGCGTGAAGCGGCGGCCTTCCGGGCGTGGCTGGGGCAGATCGCCCGCCGCCTGTGCTGGCAGCTGAGGCAGCGCGAGGCGTTGGCCCCGTTGCTGCAGCTCTCGGCCATGGAGGACGAAGGCACAGAGCTTGTCTCGCAGGTCGAAGCGGTGGACGTGGAACTGGCACGGCGCGAGATGAAGTCTCTGCTGTGGCAGGCGATCGAGGAACTGCCGCAGGAGGCTCGCGAGGTGTATCTGCTGCGCGACGTGGAGGAGCTGAGCGGTGAGGAAGTGGCAAAAAAGCTGGGGATCAGCTTGGCGGCGATGAAGAGCCGGCTGCACCGCGCGCGGCAATCGGTGCGGGAGCGGCTGGACAGGATTCTGCCGTCGGGTACCGAGCGTCGGCCTGCGGGACGCTAGACGAAGGACTGTGAAAAATCGAGAGGAGAATGGCCATGCTGGAAGTTTCGGTGGAACATCTGGGAGCGGTGCAGTTTGAGATCAAGGCGCGCAAGAACTCGGTGGTGAGCGACCAGCCGGAGGAGAACGGCGGCTTCGATGAGGGCATGACGCCGCCGGAGCTGATGCTGGCCTCGCTGGGCTCCTGCGCCGCTTTTTACGCCGTCGATTACCTGAAGCGGCAGAAGCTGGCAGTCGAAGGAACCAAGGTCCGGGTGACGGCCGAAAAGGCGAAGAACCCGGCGCGGCTCGATCAATTCAAGATCGAAGTGGAGGTGCCGGCGGGATTGAGCGAGGAGCACGTGAAGGGCGTGGACGAGGCGGTGCGCCGCTGTCTGATTCACAACACGCTGACCCATCCGCCGACGATGGAGATCGCGATCAAGAAGACCGTGGCAGTTTAGAGGCTGAGTTTGGATGTTTCCCACATTTGCCAAAGGCAGGCAAATATGGGCCACCCAGGAGTCAGTATAGGGCCGGCATAAGAGCCGGCCCTATCTCATTACGGCATCGAGGGATTGAAAATGAAATCGTGCATCCAGTCGGTCGGGTGACCGGCCTGGCGCAGCGCGACGGCGAGTTGCGCAAAGTGGCGGATGTTGTGTTCCATCACCTGGATGAAGCATTTCCTTCGGGAGACGCGGAGTTCGCCGCGGACAAAGAGCTTGGCGGCGTCCTCGGGGGTCGCGCGCTCGGCCCACTGCTTTAACAGCGCAACGGCCTGCTGGTGGATGGCGAAAAGTTCGTCGAAGGTTGCGTGGGGCAGCGCCAGGAGATCGGCCCGCGAGGCATTGGGGTCGCGAAGCTCGTTGAGCGCCTGGGAAAAGCTCAGCTCGACCAGGAATATGTGGAAGAGCGCCGAGCGCAAGTCTCCCCCTTTCGCGATGTCGAGGGGAAGGTCGAGGAGCGTTGCCGGCTGCTGCAGGAACCACTCCTTCCAGCGGCCCAGTTCGACCTCCTGGGCTGCGAGCATTTCCGGGAAAGTAAATGCGAGTGCGGTGGTGGACATTGAGGCTCCCTGGCGATGCAAATTGTGTTCTCTTACTTGATGCGGCTCTGCTGCAGTTTGCGAGATTTTTCTTCCACGCCGCGCGCCAGTTTTTCTTTGTAGGCGACGAGTTTCTCCGTCAGGGCGGGGTCGCCGGTGGCAAGAATCTGCGCCGCGAGGATTCCCGCGTTGGTGGCCCCTGACTTGCCGATGGCTACGGTGGCGACGGGGATTCCGGCGGGCATCTGGACCATGGCGAGCAGGGCGTCGAGGCCTCCCAGCGAGGTGGCGGCGATGGGAACGGCGATGACGGGCAGGATGGTTTCGGCGGCGATGACGCCGGCCAGGTGGGCCGCGCCGCCGGCTCCGGCGATGATGACGCGGATGCCGCGCGCGGCGGCCTGGCGGCTGAATTCGCTGGTGCGCGCCGGAGAGCGGTGCGCCGAGCAGATGTCGATCTCGTAGGGGATGT
>Ga0316217_10001506_pt1 | contig 30074 bp, 26 predicted proteins | sample 1anoAmetaG_FD_203633 | JGI IMG/M metagenome (GOLD analysis project Ga0316217, IMG submission 203633) | Freshwater microbial communities from Trout Bog Lake, Wisconsin, USA - 1anoA | ecosystem: Environmental > Aquatic > Freshwater > Lake > Hypolimnion/Profundal zone | place: USA: Wisconsin... | reverse complement strand
CTCGGCAGTAACCGTCACAACCGCTACTGGACGACCTGTGCGCATCGATACCCTCTACTGTATTCGATGCGCAAAGCCATCATTATTATGATGATTATTTAAGACTCAGGACACTAGAATTTCTTCCCCCTGGGTGATGCAGATGCGGGGGCGTCCTGATTCCATGTCCAACGGGGTCAACATCTTACTTGGCGTAAGCCCCACTTCCTAGCCGGAGCGCAAAGAACTCAATTTCTGGCAGTAGAGCAGATTTTGGGCCTTGCGGCTGTATAAAAGCGACCACCTTCCGTATCCAAAAACGGGAGGCAAAGCCCGACCAGGGCATTTTCCGGCAATCTGGCCTGCCTGGGGAGCCGCCGCTGCCGCTGAAGCCGCAGGGACGGGCCGGCCGTAAAAACGGACTCGCCGGGATGAACCGGCGATAGGGGAGGGGGTAGCCGCCCTGCACCGCATATACGTGAGGCCCATCACATCCATGGGGGTTCCTGCTCCGGCAGACTTTAATGGAACAAGAGTCTTTTTTCCTGAAGGTCAAGAGCGACTTTACCTCAACTGAAGCATTTGCGTGGCATGAGCACGTTTCGGCAGACAGCAGGGGTGAAGGTACAGCGTTGGCAACGAATGGGGCAAGACCATGACGAACATAGAGACCGCGACAGGGACGCAGACACGGCAAAAGCACATGACCCGGCAGGTACCGGCGGGGTGTGCGGCCTGTGCCAATCGCCGCCCCGGCTGGTTCTGCTCCCTGGGCAGCGCCGTTCTGGCCGATCTTGAACTGGCCACCAGCACCATCTCCCTACCCGCACAGGCGTCGCTTTTCACACAAGGCGAGGACGCCCGGTGTCTTTATCTCATATGCGGCGGGTACCTGAAGCTGACTGCCGGCCGTCATGAAGATCGTCAGATGATTGTCAGGGTTGCCGGACCGGGCTCCATGCTTGGGCTGTACGCGGTTCTCTCGCACGGCATGTATGAAGTATCGGCCGAGTCATTGACCACAGCCCAACTGCGCCCGGTGGAGCGGGACAGGTTCCTCAGTTTCCTGCGCAGCCACAAGGAAGCGCAGATGCGCGCCGTGCAGTGCATCTGCCAGGAGTACCGCTTCGCCCTGCAGGATGCCTGCCGCATTGCGCTTGCCGAGACCGTTGCCGCCCGCCTGGGACGGCTGCTGCTGGAGCTGGCCCATCAGATCGGCGAACATTTGAATGGCGGCGAATTCCGTTTTCCGCTGCTGCTCACGCACGAAGAGATGGCGTCCATGGCCTGCACCACGCGGGAGACGGTGACGCGCACACTGGGCCAATTCCGCAAGGATGGCTGGATCTCCATTGAAGACTCCCTGGTGACGCTGCACCAGCCGGACCGGCTGCAAACGCTGCTCTAGGGCCGCGACCGGAAGAAGATGTTTAATCGAGTGAGCGAGCGTGGGCTTGGAAGCCCACGCTACAGCCGGCCGGGAGGCCAGCGCTACACTCCAAGACGGCACATTTTTATACGCCAAGGAACTAGCCAGTTTTCTGCTCCCATCCGCCCTGCTCCCATCCGCCCTGCTCCCCAAGTCCAAGAGCTATGATTCTGTAGCGCTATCATTATTGGTTAGGAGTTCATACTGCATATGATCCGTACTTTGGCTTGTTTCTCTGCGGTACTGCTCGCTTGCTGCGCCACCGTCGGCCAGAGCCCGGCTTCGGCTCCGGCCCAGCCCGCCGTTACGACAACCGAGAGCCCCGAGATCCACCAGTTCCAGAAGATTGAAAACGACTGGTCCGTAGCCATCAATACACACGACCAGTATGCCCTGGAGCTGGTTTTATCGCCTTTATTCGTAGACGTCTCGGCCGGTGGCGACATTACGACCCGCAATCAGCAACTGGCCCAGGTGATTACCGGCGAAGATAAAACCATTCATCTGGATCAGAAGGTGATTACCGTGCGCATGCTGGGCGATATCGCCGTCGCGAACGGAACGTATGCCTTGCATCACAAGGTCAACTCCGCGCAGGTGGACGAAAAGGGCGTCTTTACGCACGTCTTTGAGCGCGTGCACGGCGGATGGGTGTGCATCAACTCGCAGCGCACATCGTTGCACGAGGACGCAAACGGCAAGGGCAAAAAAGCCCCCGCTACCGAGTCGCCCTTCCACTTTCCGCTGTTTTCAAAGTAAGGCAGGATACAGAGGCAATATTCCTGGCTAGCTGGCCAGACGCCTGGCGGCCTGCACCCGGATGGAGACATGCACCAGGCTGAGCGCGGCCGGGGTGACGCCGGGAATGCGGCTGGCCTGGCCGATGGTGACGGGACGGACGCGCTCCAGGGTTTCGCGCATCTCGCGCGAGAGGCCGCTGATGGCGCCGTACTCGATCCAGTCGGGAATGGCGAGGGCCTCGGCGGCCTTCATTTTTTCAATGGATTTTTTCTGCTGCTCAAGATAACCGGCAAACTTGATCTCGGTTTCGACGGCGCGGACCTCGTTGCGCAGGACGGCGGTGCCGGCGATCTCTCCCTGGTTCAGAATCTGGGTTAAAGCGGCGGACAGGCCGGCGAGCAGGGGCTCCTGGGAGAGGGATTCGCGCATGGCGCCCAGCACGGGCTCGATGGTGACCTCAGGGCGCTTGAGCAGTTGCGCCCAGGTGAGTCCGGCGGTTGCCGTGAGCGCTCCGAATCCAGCATCGGCCAGGCGGCCGGCATCGACCTTGCCGGTGGTCAACAGGCGGGTGAGGGCGGACCTGCGGGCCTGCTTCTGCTGGTACTGCGCCCAGGCCTCGTCGTTGATGAGGCCGAGGCGGCGGCCGTACGGAGTGAGGCGGCGGTCGGCATTGTCGATGCGCAGGTGCAGCCGGAACTCAGCCCGCGAGGTGAACATGCGGTAAGGCTCGTTGGTGCCCTTGGAGATGAGGTCGTCGATCAGGATGCCGGTGTAGCCTTCGGTGCGGTCCATGGTGAACGGCGGCTCGCCCTTCAACCAGAGGGCGGCGTTGATGCCGGCCATAATGCCCTGGCAGGCAGCCTCCTCGTATCCGCTGGTTCCGTTGATCTGACCGGCCAGATAGAGGCCCTCCATGCTCTTGACGCGCAAGGTGCGGTCCAGCTCCGTGGCGTCCACGCTGTCATATTCGATGGCATAGCCGGGGCGCAGCATCTCTGCCTGCTCGAGGCCGGGAATGGAGCGCACGATCTGCCATTGCACTTCCATCGGCAGCGAAGTGGACATTCCGTTGACATAGACTTCGTGGGTGTTCAGGCCCTCGGGCTCGAGGAAGAACTGGTGCTGGGTCTTGTCAGGGAACTTGACGATTTTGTCTTCAATGGAGGGGCAATAGCGCGGACCGATGCCGGCGATCTGGCCGGAGTACATGGCTGAGCGATGCACATTTTCGCGGATCAGGCGCAAGGTCTCAGGAGTGGTGAAGGCGATGTGGCAACTGATCTGCGGCTGCACGATTTTCTTGGTGCGGAAGCTGAAGGGAGTGGGGTCGGCGTCGCCGCGCTGCTCCTCGAAAGCCTCCCAGCGGATGGTGCGGCCGTCGAGACGGGGAGGGGTTCCGGTCTTGAGGCGGCAGGTTCTGAGGCCGAGAGCGCGCAAGGCCTCACCGAGCAGGACAGAGGCCGGTTCGCCGCTGCGGCCGGCTGGATATTTCTCTTCGCCGCAGTGGATGAGGCCGTTGAGGAAGGTGCCGGTGGTGATGATGGTGGCCCCGGCCAGCAGCCTGCGGCCGTCACGGAGCTTGAGGCCCAAGACGCGGCGGCGGGGGCTATGCTCCCTGGTCCCAGAATCGGGACCAGGGGCACCCGCATTCGCTGGCGAACCCGCAGCCTCTTCGATTACCAGGTCCACGACTTCCGCCTGTCGGATGTGAAGGCCGGGCTGCGACTCGAGGACTTCGCGCATCTTGACGCGGTACAACTGCTTGTCGCACTGCGCACGGGGGCTCCAGACGGCGGGGCCGCGCGAGGTGTTGAGCAGACGGAACTGAATGCCGACGGCATCGGCCACCTCGCCCATGATGCCGCCGAGGGCGTCCACTTCGCGGACCAGGTGGCCCTTGGCCACGCCGCCGATGGCCGGATTGCAGCTCATCTGGGCGATCAGGTCGAGGTTCATGGTGATGAGCGCGGTCTTGAGGCCCATGCGCGCGGCGGCCATGGCGGCTTCGCATCCGGCGTGGCCGGCGCCTACCACTACAACATCGTATTGTTCAGTGAATGCCATCCCGCTCCGCAGAACCTGCCTGGGACTATTCTACGGATTGATTGAAGGCGGCGCAGGAAGAGGGCGGTGGTTTGCCTCACCAGCCTGCAAAAACAAGGACGCAGCAAGTACGTACCAGCACCCGATCATTATTGACTTGCCGGATTTGGGCCGTGCGGCCTGGAGCGCACGCTAGGCGGCCTGGAGTTCGAGGATGATGGCGGCGCCGCGAGGTTCGAGGTTGACGGCGGAGGCGCGGCCGTTGTGGTCGCGGAGGATGGTGGCGCAGAGGCTGAGTCCGAGTCCGGTGGTTTCGCCGGTGGCCTGGGCGGGCGTGAAGGGATCGAAGGCGCGCTCCGGATGAGCAAATCCGGGCCCCGAGTGGCTGACCAGAATCTGCACCAGATTTCCCTCGCTGGTGGCCTCGAGGCGGATGGTCCTGGGCTCGCCGGGAGACGGGGCACGGCCCTGGTTCTCTACCGACTCAATGGCATATTGCAGGCAGTGGAGCACGGCCTGGCGCAACTGCTGGGCATTGCAGAGAACCTTGGGCAGCGCCGGGGCAACGCTCAAGCGGAACTCGATGGAGCGGTGCAGAAACTCAGTGCGATGGAGCTGCTCCATATCGGCCATCAGCTCGGAGACGGAGACCGCGGTGAGCTGTCCGCCATGGGGCCGGGAGATGCGCGACAGGCTCTCGAGCGTGGACCTCATGCGGCGGGCTTCCGTGAGGATGGCTTCGACGCCTTTGCGCTCCCGGGGGTCGAGGCTGGATGTTTCTTCAAGCAGCGAAGCGTAGCCGAGGATCACGGTGAGGGGATTGTTCAACTGCTGAGTGACGTTGCCTGCCAACTGGCCGAGGCCGGCGAACTTCTCAGAGTCGATGAGCTTCTCAAGCATGGTGGTCTGACTGCGGGTGGCCTGAAGGCGGGCGGTGAGCATCTCGATGGGCAGCAGATCGTCGGCGCGGAGGGGGATTTGGAAGTGGTTGAGGAAATTGCCCTGGATGGGACGCATGCCTGAAAGGAGCAAAGCTCCCTCATTGTTCGAGCGTCCGATCATGGGTACGGCCAGGGCCTCGGAAAAGCGCAGGCGCGGCAGATTGTCTCCGGGCCTGAGCCAGGGCGACAGGTCGAGCTTGAGGGTATGGCTGTGTTCGACGGCAGGCAGAACCGAGCCGGGCGCCAGAAAGTCCGCAACCGGAATGCGCGCGGCCAGTTCGGCGAGCCCCACGGCGGTAGCCGCGTCCAGCCCGGCAGACCCGGCGAGGCGATACTGTCCTCCGCTCTCAAGCAGGAGGGCCGCCTGGCTGAAGCGGCTGTTGGCCACCACGGTCTGGCAGATTTCAGTTGCCTGTCGGTCAAAGTCCTCAACGCGCCGCCGCGAGAGGATGAGGCTGGTATAGGCCTCGAGCTCCAGGCGGGCCCTGCGCTCGCGTTCCTGGGCGGCCTTGTTGATGGCCAGTTCGTCCTCCAGGGCGAGCAGGATCATGCCCAGGGCGGCGACCACCTTGCCCATGACGATGATGTGAATCAGATGGAGGTCAAGCGATGGATTGAGGCTGATGGAGGGAAAGATCTCAAGAGCGGAGAGCGACCAGGCGGTAAAGCCCAGGACGCTGAGAATAACGCCTGGAGAGAAGCGCCAGAAGACAGTGACCAGCAGGATGGCGGTCATGAAGAGGTTGGCGCACTGCACAAAGGTCAACGCCCAGGGAGCGCCCACCGCAAAGCATAGCCAGAGAATGGGGAAGCCCATGACGGCGCAGATGGCAATGCCCAGCGCGATGGGCATGCTGGCCCGGGTGGTATTCCAGGACAAGGCGACGAAAAGGGAGATGACTCCCAGGGCAGGAAAGACCAGGAACACCGGCCCCGCCGGCGAAACACCGTGAAAGACCACAGAGAGCAGGAAAGCAGCGGCGACCAGCGGAATGGTGTAGGGAATGACGTAGAGAATTCGGAGCCTGCCGACGCGGAAGCTGAGCGGGGAAAGTGAGGCAAGAAACAGGGCGGAGCTGATGAGAATCATGGTCTGGCCGGTAGCCGCCAGCCAGGGATGAGCGCTGGCCTGCGATCCCCAGGGATCCAGCATGTAATAGAGGACCATGTGGGAGCTGGCAAACAGGAAGCCAAGAAACCAGAGCAGGGTGCGGGTGTCGCGGAAGCGCAGGTAGAGGGACCCGAAGGCGGGCAGCAGAAGCACCGTGAGGATCAGCGCGGGGGCATGATAATAATCGGGCATGGACGCCGTGCATCTCCTTCCGTGTCATCGACGGAAATTGTTGCTGACTTGAGCTTTCCGGGCACTGCACGTGCAGCAGCACGAGAACGGAACACGGACCATGGGCACCGAGCGAGCGCCGTGCCCTGGATGAATGGCCCAACATACAATTTTGGCTCTTTCCGAACGCATTGTGTATGCGTCTAAAGTTGTAGGCAGGGCGAGAGGTTTCAAGCGCCTGGAGCTGTACGGACGGGCCAATTGAATGAACCGCAGGGGGAAGAGACGCCTGAATGCAAAATCGATGGTTGTTGGTGATGGTGGCGGCGGCGGGTTGCGCGCTGGGGGCCGCGGCGCAGGACAAGGACAGTTTTACGCCGATGGCGCTGGACGCAGGCTTCGGGGCGATGGATCTTACCGCGCCGGCGACGGCGCCGGAGGAGATTATCCGCAACTTTGCCGCCAAGGAGAGTGAATTCCAGCAGGCGCTGAACCACTACACCTATCGCCGCATTGCCCGCGTGCAGACCATCGACGACGACAACAAGGTGGACGGCGAGTACTACGAAGTGGACGACGTGATCTTTGATCACGCAGGCGCGCGCACGGAGAAGGTGGTGTTTGCGCCGGAGAACACGCTGCAGCGGGTGATGATGTCGCCCTCGGATCTTCAGGATATCCAGCACGGGTATCCGTTTGTACTGACCAAGGAAGATATCGGGCAGTACGACGTGAAGTATGTGGGCCGGCAAAAAGTGGACGAGGTGGATTGCTACGTTTTTGACGTGAGTCCCAAGGTGATTGAGAAGAAGAAGCGCTACCTGGACGGGCGCATCTGGGTGGACGCGACAGACCTGCAGATCGTGGTGACCAACGGGAGAATGGTTCCCGACGACACGCGCAAGGGGAGCGAAGACCTGCATCCGCCGTTCATGACCTGGCGGCAGCAGGTGGACGGACACTACTGGTTCCCGGTGTATACGAAGGGCGAAGGCGTGCTGCACTTCAGCGGCGGCAAGGGTTACATGGCTCAGGACGTGCACATGCGCGACACGGTGAAATACACGGACTACAAGCGGTTTGGCTCAACGACGAAGATTATTTACGAGGGACAGGACATTACGCCGGACAAGCAGCCGGAGGGGCAGCCGAAGAAGTAGGCCTGGGTTCCGCGGTGGATGAGTGTCTGAAGATTTAACAGCAAAAAGTGATTGATGGGCTCCGGGCCGGAGTTATACTGTGTGCGCCAAGGAGGGAGGTTCCTTCATGCGGCGTATCTCTTTTGCTTTCATCGCGGTTTTCTTTATTGCATTGCCCCTGAACCTGACGGCCCAGCAGGGCGATCCGCAACATGCGCCCGACTTCAGGGCTCGCCAGTACCTGAGAGCGCTTTACTTCGGGCCGAAGACCAATGCCCCCTTTGCCGCCACCGCCAAGACGATCTGGGTGCAGATCATGCCCGACAACTCGACCATCACCATCCAGAACCAGCGCTTTGTGGCGCGCGATATGGATGGGCGGATCTTTCAGGAGCGGCGCATGCTGGTGCCGGACGACGGGAAGCGCGAACCCGCTCTAAGGGTACTGGAATACAGCGACCCGCAGACGCACACGTTTGTGAGCTGCAATCCGTATCAGATGACCTGCGAACTTCAGAACTATGGCGTGCCGCCGGCGCAGGCTTTGACCCCCGCTGGCCTGCAGCCGGATGGCATGACCTACCTGACGCGCGAGAACCTGGGAGTGGACACGTTCGAGGGCGTGGAGGTTCAGCGCTCGCGCGAGACCTTCACGTATTACAAGCAATCGATCGGGAATACCAAGACCATACTGCGCGTGGTGGAGTACTGGTATTCCCCGCTGCTCGGGGTGAACGTCAAGGTAGTGCGCCGCGACCCGCGGGACGGCGAACAGACCCTTTGGCTGACAAATATTTCGCTCGCCGCGCCCGACCCTACCGTGTTTCAGGTTCCGGCCGAGTACAAAATCTTCGATCACCGCGACACCAGGCCTATCTACCGTACGCCGGATGCGGAGCAGTAGAGGAGCATAGACCGGGCATTGTCTGACGCATCGATTTGGAAACTGCGCGAAAGAACAAACGCAGATTCTTCGCTCACCCCCCCGAACTGAAAAGCGTTCGGGGCCCCGTTCGCTCAGAATGACAATCACTGTTTTGTCGTGAATTTCAGAGACAGGACACTCATAGAAAAGATGCTTGCTTAATAGAAGAGATACTTGCGCCAGCGGTCGTCGCCGCGGCCTAACATGCGCATGATCTGGCGGCTGGTGTGGAGCGAGAAGGGGCGGGGGTCGCGCAATAGCATCATGTCGTCGATTTCGGTCAACATGCGGTTGCCCTTGCGGCGGTTGCAGGAGTGGCAGCAGGCGACGAGGTTTTCCCAGGTGGAGTTGCCGCCGCGGGAGCGGGGAATGACGTGGTCCAGCGTGAGGTCGCCGGGGGGCAGCGCCTCACCGCAGTACTGGCAGGTGTTGCGGTCGCGGAGCAGGATGTTTTTGCGCGAGAGGGCGCGGGTCTGGTGGGGAATGCGGCGGTACTCCAGCAGGCGAATGACGGAAGGCATGGCGACGCGGCAGCGCTGGGCGTGAAGGGTGAGCCCGTGCTCCTCTTCAGTGCGGGCGATGCCCTTGAGGACCAGCACCAGGGCGCGGCGCGCGCCGCAGATGTTGATGGGCTCATAGGACGCGTTGAGCACCAGCACGGGCAACTGCAGGATCTGGCTGGTCTGCATGCCGACCTGAGCGGCAGGTTGGTCGCCGGACAGGAGAGCGGTCCTGGCAATGGACTTCTGCTTGCGTGCATGAATCATGGCTTTTCCCAGCGACATCTCTTATCCCCTCGTCAAAAAGATGATTGGTCTTGCGATGAATCGATGAATGCTCCTTGCAAAGTTGCGGCGAGCGCATGGCTGGACAAGCCAGGGTTGTCTTCCGCGGTTTCGAATCCGTCGCGGCGTAACGGGTTGACGCTGCGGGCGCGGGCCAGCGTGGCCACCCAGATGGAAGCGGCACCGGCCTGAGCCAGGGCCAGGGCGGCGGCGCGGGCGGTTGCGCCGGTGGTGAAGATGTCGTCGACGATGAGAACGTGCTTCAGCGTGACGGCGGACGGATCAGAAACGGAAAAGGCGCCGCGCACATTGATGCGCCGCTGGCGGGAGGTGAGCCCGGCCTGGCTCTCAGTGGCGCGCAAGCGCATGAGGGTGCTTGAAGCCAGGGTCAGCCGCCACTGCGGGTGGGATTTACGGAGGCATCCGAGCGCATGGGCGGCCAGCGCACGGGCCTGGTTGAAGCCGCGCTGGGCGTACTTGGAACGGTGCAGCGGCACCGGAATGACCAGCATCTCAGCGGGCGCCTCGGCGGCCAGTTGGGCGATGGCTTCAGCCAACATGCGGCCCAGACCGCGGACGGCCGGGTGCATTCTGTCGTACTTGAGGGCGTGGATGGCGGCCTTCATGCGGTCTTCGTACAGCCCGTAGGCGACGGCGCGCACAAAGGGTGGCGGCGCCAGGCGGCAGGAACGGCACTGGGCAGCGCCAAGCGGCCCTGAACTGAGCGCCAACTCGTCGAGAGTGTCACCGCAGCGCGCGCACGAGGGACCGGAGAGGGCGGGAAATTCCGTCCAGCAAACACCGCAAATTGGCGCAGAGGAAAGCTGCGGCAGAGGAGAGCCGCAGAGAGTGCAATTGGCAGGGAGAAGGGCACAACCCAGTGCATCCAGGGGACTTCGAAGCACGCGGGCCACGGCGCGCCAACGGGTAGTCTCCGATGGTGGAACGTCGAACGTCAGTGAACCGGAGTCCCTGCGGAAGACGCACCTCACTTGGGGAAGCGCGGAGAAAAAGTGCGCCGCCTTGGCGACAGTATACTCGGACGGCGCGTGGGATTCCATGACGTTTGGACCGGAAACGATGGAACGCTCACGGCATTCATGCAGAATTCACCGCGCCATAATGAATGCCATGCGGCGCCGGAAAGACGCATGTGCCTGATAAGCCGGGCACATAGGCCTTCCCGCGCTTGATGCTTGCCGGTACCAGGCTGTGGCTTGTGAATCAGAATCATGTAAAAAGCAAAGTGAAAAAGCATACCTCAGGGCCTAAAGGCCCGGTCAAACTGGCCTCCTCGATGCCGGGGCTGAAGCCCCGGCCTACCACAAAGGCACAGCCCCAGGATTCATCAAACATTGGCACTAATGGACGGGGCGGTCCTCTACGACGATGACTTCACAATGCTGGTGTTTTGCAGCATCCCTGGTTTTGGGCGGTGCGGCGGCGTCGTTGATGGCATCGCGGACCGCTTCCTTCATCTTGCCCACGGTGGTTTCGGCTTTGCCTTTCAACTGTTGAACGGCGCCTTCAATCTGAGTTCCGGTGTTGCCGGTCAGACTGCCCACATGACGTTTGGCGCTGCCAACCACTTCGTCGATTGCGCCTTTCACTCTTTCCTTGTTCATTGATTCCACCTCGTACTGTCAGTTGCTCACGAAGCGCGGGAAGGGCGCAGTATCGAAAGAACCACAATCGATAATGGAAGCGCGGCCCGATTCCCTGCCGGTCATTTTTCTTCGGGGACGCGAGGGGATCGCGCCTGGCGCGTGGTCCAGTTGGTTTTTATTTTTTCGTAAGTGGCCTGCATCTCGTCCAGTTCCAGGTCACTGAGCCGCTCGATATCGATGAGCTGATTGCGGGCCTTGTCCATGGCGCGGATCAACTCATTGAGCTTGAGATTGATGGCGCGCGCGTCGCGATTCTGGGTGTTCTGAATCAGGAAGACCATCAGGAATGTAGCGACGGACACCCCAGTGCCGATGACTTGCACCCAGGATTGCGAGTAGTGAAGCAGGGGGCCCATGGCGAGCCACACGACAACCGCCAGGCCTGCGGCCACAAACGCCCAGGTTGACCCCAGCCATCCGGAAGCCAATGCGGCGAAACGGCCGAAGTGGCCGTGTACGGTGCGATCCTGCGGCTCGATTGCCGGCTTATTCATCGATCGTGCCTCCTTATAGTTGCTCCTGAGCATACGGTTGCGGGGTTTAGAGCGTCTGAGCCATGGGGACCATACAGCTGCGGCCAGGGCAGCCGCACCGAGGGCGAAATCGGACGCACAGTTCACTTATTGTTGGGGATAGAGGACAAATGGACCGCGGGCAGGCCGGGAGAGTGCAGCCGCCTCATGCGTAACCCCGGGCCAGGGAGCAAGACGCACAGGCGGGCTGAGATTGCAGGGGTGGATCCTTCCGCAGGGAAAAGATCCACCCGGGCTTGGCTTAAAAAACGCCGGCTATATAGGCCTCGGAGGTGCGGAGCTTATCGGCTTTGGCGCCGCACTCGGCCAGGACCACCGGCGACAGGGTGATGACCGGGCAAAGCGCGTGGGCCAGCACCTTGTAGACGACGCCGTGGCGGGTGACAGCGGCAAAGGCGGAAGCGCCCTGCGCGCCGAGGACGATGAGGTCGGCCTGTTGCGCCCGGCACTGGTAAAGCAACTCCTCAGTGGGGTCGCCTGGGACGACAATGGTCTGCACGGCGATTTTGTCGTGCAAATCGTGTGGAATCAGCGAAAAAAGGTCCGCTTCAATCTGGTCGATGGAACGCCCGGCAAGGACTTCGGCGCGCTCCTGGGGCCGGATGACATGCTGCAGGACGAGGCGCGCGCTGTGCTGCGCGGCCAGTTCCGCGGCAAAGCTGGCCACCACATGACTGGCCTCCTGCATACTGACCGCGCAGAGGATGGTGCGGGTGGCAAATTTGCGGTAGTCGCCGGCCACCACGTCAGGGCCGACGATGCAGACCGGGACTTTGGAGGTGCGCAGAACGGCCTCAGCGACCGAACCCACCAGGAGCTTGCCGATGGGGCCGGGAGAGTGAGTTCCCATGACAATGCGGTCGATGACGCGCTCGTGCAGGAAGGCGAGGATCTGGTCGGCGGCCAAACCTGGTCTTACGACGATTTCGCAGCGCAGGCCAGCGTCCTTGACGCGCTGGGCGAGCGGCTGCAGGTGCTGCATTTCAGTGCGGGCGGCGGCGGCATAGTCATAGTAACGGATGCCCGATGTCTCAGAAGCGGCGACAATCAGGGTGTCATAGGCGTGGAAGAGGATGAGGTCGGCGCCGAATTCGGAGGCTTGCGCGAGAGCAAAGGCGAAAGCCTTCTCATTGGCGGGAATCTCAGAGGCGAAGAGGATGGTGGAGGGTTTGCTCCAACCCGGCTTCATTACGGCTGCCATGGGAACCTCCTTAAGATGCGGCAAAACGTTAGAACTTTTGTCACCGGCTTGCGGTGCCCGGCGGCACAGCTTGGCGTGATATAAATCACGCTGCGGACGAAACGACTCCAACTTCCGGCGTGCTGAAAACTATCTATTCCTCAATAAAGACGCAGGCTCCAGAGATTTTCCACTGGAGACGGAATTGTGCGCCGTTTTGCGGAATTTGTCCAGAGCACGAAAGGCGACTTGGTCGATTCAGGCACCTGAAGTGATCCCGATCACAGTCCGGATGTGATTGAAACTGTTCTTCTGGAACAGAATCGTGGCGCTCAGGAGTAATTTCCCCCTTCATGAGGCCCTGCCGTAAGCTTCCCAGGCGGATTTTCCAGGCGAGGCAATGATCTTATCGGCAGCGCGCAGGCTTTCATGAAAAATGGGAGAATTCCTTCATCCCCGGCGCTGGGCTCGAAGTCCGGGCCAGCCAGATCGAATTGGACGCGATTCCGCAGGAGGTCTTATGGAACCGATGCACACTATCCCCGCACGCGGCGGGTTGAATTTTGACGAAACCCCTTTTCTAGCCATCTGGGAGATCACCCAGTCGTGCGACCTGGCCTGCAAGCACTGCCGCGCCGCGGCGCAGCCGATTGCCCACCCGGACGAGCTGACCAACGCGGAAGCCAAGAATCTGATCGACCAGATCGCCGAGATGCACATTCCCATCTTTGTGTTTACCGGCGGCGACCCGCTGAAGCGCAAGGACGTGTTTGAGCTGATCCGGTATGCGGCGGACAAGGGCGTGCAGGTGGCGGTGACGCCCAGCGCCACGCCGCTGCTGACACGGGAAGCCATGTTCAAGCTGAAGGAGGCCGGGCTGGTGCGGCTGGGCATTTCGCTGGACGGCTCGACGCCGGAGATTCACGATAACTTCCGCGGGCTGCCGGGCGCGTGGGCACGGACGATCCAGGCGATTGAGTGGGCCAACGAGGCGGGCATTCCGATCCAGGTGCACACCACGATCAGCCGCCACAACGCCAAGGATCTGGACAACCTGTGCGCGTTGTTCGAGAAGCTGGCGATTGTGATGTGGAACGTGTTTTTCCTGGTTCCCGTGGGACGCGGCCAGTTGGGCGACCTGCTGAGCGGCGAGGAGTTTGAAGAAGTTTTTGGCAAGATCTACGAGTTGTCGCACCGGGTGAGTTTCCAGATCAAGACCACGGAGGCGATGCACTACCGGCGCTACCTGCTGCAGCACAATCTGGAAGAGCGGAAGATGGGACACGGGCACGGACATCCGGGCAGCGGCGCGGCTTACGAGCCGGGAGCGCCAACCGCCGACGCGAAGACCCGCACCGCAAGCTGGGCCACGCGAAGGGTGAACGACGGCAAGGGCTTCATGTTCATTTCACACGTGGGCAACGTCTATCCGAGCGGATTTTTGCCGATTCATGCGGGGAACGTGCGGGAGACGCCGCTGGCCGAGATCTACCGCGAGGCGCCGATCTTCAAGTCGCTGCGGGACACGAGCAAGCTGGAAGGCAAGTGCGGGGCCTGCGAGTACAAGGAGATTTGCGGCGGCTCACGGGCGCGGGCCTATGCGCTGACCGGCGATCCGCTGGCGCAGGAACCGTGCTGCATCTACCAGCCGAAGAACTGGGACCCGGAGCTGGAACACGCGGCCGAGGCTTTCCGGGTGAAGGAGCCCGCGGGAACGCTGGTAACGCTGTAAGAGCAGGACGGCTGTAAGAAAACAAGATGTGCAAGAGAAATGGGCAGGCAGTTCGGGACCAGTGGTCCGAACTGCCTGCCCATTTTGCGCTTACGCTGCGATTTTTCGCGGGCTGTCAAGCAGTGTTTGGTGAATCAGAATCATGTTTGAAACATAGTGAAAAAGCATACCTCAGGGCCTAAAGGCCCGGCCAAATTGGCCTTTTCGATACCGGGGCTGAAGCCCCGGCCTACCACAAAGACGCGGCCCAAGGATTCATCCGACACGGCCTAATGCCCGGCGGAGCTCAGGTCCACCTTGCCGCGGAACTTGCTGTAGACAAAGACGATGTAGCAGGCAGCCAGAGCCATGCCGAAGCTCCACCAGACCAGGCCGACGGCCAGCGTGTGGGGGCCGGAGATGGCGCTCTGGAGGGTAATGTCGCGGTCCGCGCCGGTGGTGGCGGGCAGCAGCGTGGGATACAGGCCCCAGCAGGCTCCGGCGAGCATGAAGAACAGATACAGGCAGGAACTGAGGAAAGCCTTCACCGGCTGGGCCTTGCGGTTCAGCAGCCAGATGCCGGCCAGCGATGCGATTACGCCTACGGGCACGACAAACGTGAAGGGGTAGTTGAAGTAGTTGTTGAGGCTGGCAGGACGGACGGCGATGGTGGCGACGAGGCTGACCACGGTAAGAGCGGCCAGAACGAGCCAGAGCGGAGTGACGATGCGCCTGGCGCGCTGGGCGAGATCGCCGGAAACTTTGATGGTCAACCAGAGCGCTCCGTGCAGGGTGAGCGCTACCAGAGCCACCAGGCCGCCAATGACCGTATACCAATCCAGAATGCCGGGCTGGACGCCGGGCTGCCAGTTGGTCCACAGGGGCAGGAAGAAGTAGCCGTCTGCCTGCAACGGAACGCCGCGGAGCACATTGGCCAGGGCTGCGCCAAAGAAGATGGTGAGCAAAACGCTGGCCAGGCCGAAGACGCCGTCCAGCAGCGCGCGCCACACGCCCACCTCCACGTGATTGCGCAGTTCCAGGCTGATGCCGCGCAGGATCAGCAGCCAGAGAACAATCATGAGCGGCAGATAAAAGCCGCTGAAGGCCGAGGCGTAAAGCAGCGGAAAGGCAAAGTAGAGCGTGCCGCCGCCGGCCAGGAGCCAGACTTCATTGCCGTCCCAGACAGGGCCGATGCTGGCCAGCGCGGCCTTGCGCTCCGCCTCAGTGCGGACCAGAAAGAGGTGGAGAACGCCCACGCCGAGATCGAATCCGTCGAGTACAACGTAGCCGACGATCATAACCGCAACCAGCCAGAACCAGATGAAACCCATCATGACGAAATCCCTCTTGGACGACGGTGGAGATATTTGGAATCCCACCCTTTCCGCGATGAATCTGCGGAAAGGATGCACACCTCTATTGCATCAATCGGCGTGAACTGCCGGCTCCGGACCGCTGCTGATTTCGCGGTAGATCAGGACGGTGAACAGCAGGCCCATGAGCGCGTAAAGCCCCATGAAGCCGAGCAGAGTGAACAGGCCGTTGCTGGCCGAGACGGTGTTCGAGTAGCCCTCGCTGGTGCGCATCAGGCCGTAGATAAGCCAGGGCTGGCGGCCAAGCTCAGCGGTCATCCAGCCTGCGGTGTTGGCGATGTAAGGCAGCGGAAAGCTGAGAAGGAGAGCCCACAGAACCAGGCGCGTGCTTTCAAGGCGCTTGCGCCAGAGGAGAAACGCGGAAACGATCATCAGCAGGACGAACCAGGTTCCGAGTCCGGCCATGATGTGGTAGGCGTAAAAAAGCAGCGGCAGCGCGGTGGGCCACTGATCCTGCGGGAACCGGTCGAGGCCCTTCACTTCAGCCTGCGTGGTGCCGTAGATGAGAAAACTCAAGGCGTCGTTGACCACGATGGGGTTGTCAATCTGGCCGGTCAACTCGTTGGGCTGACCGATGAGAACCATGCCGGCGCCGGTCTCGGATTTGAAGAGGCCCTCCATGCCGGCCATGGCGGCAGGCTGATTGCGCGCTACATATTTGCCGTGCATGTCTCCGGTGGGAAAGATGATGAGGATGGTGGAAACGAGGCCGGCAATGACGCCGACCTTGAGAAAGATGCGCCCGTAGTTCTGACGCCGGTTCTCAAGCAGGTAAAAGGCGCCGACGGCGGCCATGACAAAGGAGCCGGTGACCACCGCGCCGGTCATGTTGTGCGCATACTGCAGCAGGGCCCAGGGGTTGAGCAGAAGCTGCCAGAAGCTGAGCACCTGGAACTGGCCGTTGGGCAGGCGTTCAAAGGCAACCGGATGCTGCATCCAGGCGTCGGTGACGATGATGAAGAAGCCGGAGATCCACGAACCCACAAAGACCATGACGGCGGAGAACCAGTGCATCAGTTTGGAGATGCGTTTTTCACCGTAGAGAAAGAGGCCGAGGAAGGCCGACTCGAGGAAGAAGCTGAAGACGCCCTCCATGGCCAGGGGCTGTCCGATGACGCCGCCGGAGAGCCGGGAGAAGCGCGCCCAGTTGGTGCCGAACTCGAACTCCATGGGAATGCCGGTGACCACGCCAAAGACGAAGTTGATGGCGAAGATGCGCCCCCAGAAGCGGGCCGCGCGGTCCCACTGCTCGCTGCCGGTGCGGAGCGCGACCGACTTGAGCACGACGATGAGCAGGCCAAGCCCCATGGTGAGCTGCGGAAAGAGATAGTGGAAGGTAATGGTGAAGGCAAAGTGCAGACGGTGGATCAGCTCAGCGGTCATTCAGGGCCTCTTGTTGCAGGACATACTTGAGGGAAGCAGAAACGCGCGACTCGGAGGTTGGAGCCTCTGTCGAGAGCGATTATAGGCCTACAGGAACCACGATGAGAGGAAACGGCAGGCGGGGTCTATTCTAGCTCTTTCTGTGATTTAAATCACATGTAATATAAGGCCTGATCCTTGATTCTAATTCTGCAAGGGAACAACCCTTGCGCGGCTGAAATTTCCCCTGCAACACGTACGAGATAAGCCGTAAATTACTGTAATGATGGGATGAGGTCAACTATGCGTACGGCAATCATTGGTGGTGGCATTGCGGGTATGGCGGCTGCCTATGAGCTGGAAAAGGCCCGGGCGGCGGGCGCGGCGGTGGAGTACACGCTGTATGAATCGCGCGAGAGGCTGGGCGGTTCCTTATCTTCAGAGATTGTGAACGGGGCGGTTCTGGAGCGCGGCCCGGATTCCTTTTTAAGCGAGAAGCCGGCGGCAAGCGAGTTGTGCCGGGAGCTGGGACTGGGCGCGGATCTACTGCCTTCAAACGATGCGGCGCGCAAGACCTACATCCTGGTGCGGAACCGGTTGATCGCGCTGCCCGACGGGCTGATGTTCCTGGTACCGACGAAGCTGATTCCCACGGCGCTGACGCGGCTGTTTAGCATGACGACCAAGATACGCATGGGACTGGAATTGCTGCATCCGCCGCGGCCCACCGGGCTGCCGGACGAGGCTGTGGCGTCGCTGGTAAAGCGGCACTTTGGCTCAGAGGCCGTGGACCGGCTGGCCGATCCGCTGCTGTCTGGCATTTATGGCGGAGACGCCGCGCAACTGAGCGCGCGCACCGTGCTGCCCGGACTGGTAAAGATGGAGAGCGAATACGGTTCGCTGACCCGCGGGATGCTGGCGGCGCACAGCAAGATGCGCGCGATGGCAAAGGCGAAGGGACAGGCTCCGGGGGGCGCACGGCCGGCGCCGCGCTCGATTTTCACGTCGTTGCGCGGCGGTATGCAGCAGTTGATCGACGCACTGACGGCGCGGCTTCACTGGGCCTCGATCCGGGTGTCTACCCCGGTGACAAGCATGGCAAAGACCGGAGATGGGTGGCAGGTGGAGGCCCTGGGCGCAACAGAGCATTACGATGCGGTGATTATGGCCTCGCCCGCCTGGGCGGCCGGCGTGCTGCTCTGGCCTGTGGACGCGGAGCTGGGCGAGGAACTGAGCGCGATTCCTTACTCGTCTTCGATTACCGTGAACCTGGTCTACGACGAGGCGAAGCTGGGACGGCTGCCGGAGGGGTTCGGCTACCTGGTTCCGGCCTGCGAGGGGCGCGCGATGCTGGCGTGTACTTTTGTGCACCGCAAGTTTCTGGGACGCACACCGCCGGGCAAAGCGGTTTTCAGAGCTTTTCTGGGAGGCATGAAGAACGAGGGACTGCTGGCCGAGAGCGACGACGCGCTGGTGGCGATCGTGCGCCGGGAGCTGAAAGAGATTCTGGGGATTGAGGCCGAGCCGGAACATACGCAGGTTTCGCGCTGGCGGCGGGCCATGGCGCAGTACTCCGTGGGGCACCAGGAGCGCATCGCCCGCATTGCCGCCCGCGTGGCTACGCTGCCGGGGCTGCGCCTGGCAGGCAATGCGTACGACGGCATCGGCATTCCCGACTGCATCCGGCTGGGACGCAAGGCAGCGCGGGAGTTGGTTGAGTCCAGCGCACAGAGCAGTGTTCCGGCGCTGTAGCGGTTAGGGCTTTTTCTTCCAGGTCTCGATCGATTCTGAGACCTTGGCTTCCTACGCGGGATGGCCTAGTTTAATGGTCCTGCAATTGCCATAGATCGAGCTTTAAGCGAGGTTAACAGGTTTTCAAAACTCAACTCGACAGACGGCTGGTGATAGCTTCCATCTTCCGCGGAACCTTGGTTAGAAAGCAGCAAAGCCGCGCTGTCATACAATCGTTCTCTTACGAGCTTCGTCATCAGAATCTCGTAACGCTTGACATAAGAAGCCTCGCGAAACTCTGGAAACACGGGAAAATGCGGCTCTCTCACGCCGACTGTGCTCAGAGATCTCGAAACTTCTTCAAGCACCATTACATAACCCAGCCATGGACGCTGCGAGAGGGCAAATGCACCTTCCCGATAGGCCGTCCATATATCGGTTGCACTTCCCAGGGACTCTTCAGCCCTGTTATTGAAGTTATTGCCAAACGAACCCACCTGCGATTTGAACTCCATCGTGGCAATCAACTGGCCTTTTACAACAACCAGCAAATCCCACTTCTTTTCCGCACGAAACCAGCCAGGAAGCTCGACAGCTTGATTACAGAAGATATTAGATTGATCGATTCCGCAATCGACCAGAAAGTCACGCACCAACTCGACGAATCCATCCATCTGTTTACCGCCAGTCACGGCGGTTCTGTTTCCAGCGTCCCGAGAGCCGGACTTGGTCCCCTGGCGTATGGCTTGCCTGCCACGCGTTCCCCAAAATTGCTTGACAGCGGCGCGGAGCCGCTTATCCCAATAGGCTGACAGGCTCATGGCTCCTCCATGCGAGTAACTTCCGGCTGCCAGAAAAGCCCGCCCGTCTCACGGTAGAAGCGTGATATGGACATATGGTGATATTTGGTGCTGATTTCATAGCCGACGCTGTGCCGTCCGGTACGGGCCGCAGCAATCGCGTTGGTTCCCGAACCGGAAAATGGATCGACAACAACATCGCCGGCGAAGCTGAACATCCGGATCAGCCGTTCGGCCAACTCGACCGGGTAGGGCGCAGGGTGATCTTTTGTCGAGGCTCCAGTGAGCCCTGTCCAAATCTGCTGAAACCAGCTTTGGTAGTTCTCTGCGCTGATGACAGAGAGCAGGCGCTTTGCGACTGTAGGCTTGCGGTAACCGCCCGGCTTGCGGAACATAAGGATGAACTCGACATCGTTCTTGATTACAGAGTTGGGCTCATAAGGCTTGCCGAGAAAGCCCCCGCCTCCTGAAACCTCATAGACGGCATTTGCGATTTTATGCCAAATGATCGGCGCCAGATTGTCGAAACCAATTTTGCGGCATATTTCCTGAATTGAAGCGTGAAGAGGCACCACCGTGTGCCGGCCGTCGTTCTGCCTTCTCGATAGACACACATCGCCAACAACGCAGATCAGCCGCCCGCCTGGAACAAGCAAATCAAAGCATCGCCGCCACACACGGCTCAATTCCGCAAGAAACTCGTCGTACTCGCTCACATGGCCGAGTTGTCCATCGGCTTCGTCATATTTCTTCAGCGTCCAGTAGGGAGGCGAGGTCAAAATCAGGTGCGCGCTTTCGCATGCGAGTGAACGCATCTCGCGCGCATCTCCGTGCACCAGGTAGTGACTCGTAGGTATCTGGAGCAGTGACTGCTCGAGCTGTCGCATAGCGGCAGAGTCTCGCGCCAACCGGGGAATTTCCGTCTGTTCAAGTGGCCCATGTGCAAGCGGTTCAGGCAGAAAAGGAGTGAGGTCCATCTCCGGGATGACGATCGCTCCCGGCTCTGGCTCTTCAATTCTGGCTGCGAGTCCGCTCATCTTTTCCCCGTATCCGTGTGATCGTACGCTGATTCTGTCGAGCTAATCCAGTTTAGCTCGACAGCCTGCTCAGCGCAGGATTGTCGTCAATACGAAAGACCGGCGTAATCGAGCCATAACCGTTATCGTGGCACTACCGGCAGCACCAGCGCGCTGGGGTGGTTGCTGTCGTGGAGAACGGTGTTCGTGGCTTTCACAAAAATTGCGTCCGCTGCGGCGCTCTTGCCGGTGTTCAGATTGCGGTCAAAGCGGGGGAAGTTGCTGCTGGAAATCTCGACGCGAATCTTGTGCCCCTTCAAAAACACATTGCTCGTGGCCCATAGGTCGATGGTGTAGTGGTAGACCTTTCCCGGCATCAGGGGCGTGGCCGCGCTGGTTGACTCGCGATAGCGCGCGCGCAGAATGCCTTCAGTCAGGTTGATTGCCGTGCCGTCCGGGCTCACGTCCACCAGCTTGCCGGTAAAGTCCGTATCGACGGCCGAGGAGCGGGCATAGAGGTCCAGCGTTACCGGGCCGGTGACTTCAAGGTCGGCATCGAGGGGCGGCGTGGAGTAGACCAGCACGTCGGGACGGGACTCGACCTGCTGCTGATCGCGCGGGCCCGCGGGAAGATGCACGGCATCGCAGCAGAGTGGGCCGCCGATGGTGGGAACCGGATGGGCGGGGTCGTAGACAAAGCTGTCAGGCGCTTCCCTGTGGGCTGCCTCGGCGGAAAGCATGCCGTCGCCCGCGGCGCTGTTGGCCTTGCCGGACGAGTGCAGATAGTAGCGGGTGGATTGGGCGCGCTCCAGCGGCCAACTGTCTTCATAGCGCCACTGGTTGTCGCCCATGACAAAAATTCTGACCGGCTTTTCAGTGGCGAATGAGTTCTGCTTGCCCTGGAGCAGGTAGTCGTACCACTCGAGGGTGAGCGCGTTCTCATCAAACTCCGCGGCCGCGGGACCGAAATCGACGGCGCCGATTTTGCGGCCGCTGCCGGAGTGGCCGCCGATGGTGATGAGCAGCTTTTGTCCGCTGCGGGCCGCCTCCGTGGCGCCGTGCGCCTTGACACCCGCGTAGTTGCGCAGCGAGCCGCCCTGGAAGATGTCGTACCAGGCAGCCACGGTGAGCGCGGGAACCTGGATGGAGGCGTACTGCTCCTCGATGGCCCACGGCTTCCAGTAGCTGTCGTAGTCGGGATGCGCCAGCCAGTCAAGAAAGTAGGGCGCCATGGCCTGGGTGAGCGCCGCGCCATCCGGGGTTCCGTTGAGGTTGAAGACGGGGTACTGGTTGAGCGGCAGAACACTGCTGCCGATCAGCGCATTGGTGCTTTTTTTGATGGTGCGATTTACGGTGTCCTGCGCCAGGCCGGAGGTCCACGACTCGTCAAACCACTGCTCGAATGCGCCGCCCTGGTAGGTCCAGTTTTCGTGGTAGTTCGAGGCCGTGACGATGGGGCAGATGCCGGCCAGATGCGGAGGATGGCCGATGGCCGTGAGCATCTGCGTGGCGCCTACATACGAACCACCGAACATGCCGACTTTGCCGTTGGAGTGAGGCAGCGCGGCCGCCCACTCCACGGCATCAAAGCCGTCCTCAGTCTCGTGCCGGAAGGGATACCACTCGCCCTCGGACGCATAACGGCCGCGCACGTCCTGAATGACCACCAGGTAGCCGCGCTGCGCGGCACGGCGGCCGAATTCGTTGCCGCCGTTTTTGTCGTAGGGAGTGCGCTGCAGCAGGACCGGGAAGTTGCCCTCGCCGGCCGGCTGGTAGATGTCGGCGCGGAGAGTGACGCCGTCACGGGTCTCCATGGCGACGTTGCGCTGGACGGCAACGTCCTGGCCGAGGACGGCAATGCACGGCAGCAGAGTTACGGCGAAGGCAAGCAGGCAAAGGGACTTTCTGAACATGGACTCTCCATTGGTGGCGGCGAAACAGGCTTGTGAAGTCGCAGCAATTATAGGGGCCGCAATGCGCGGCCGGCCAGATTGCGTGGCGGAGGGCGACGGGATTCCCCGTATACTTGACGCAAAGTATGACGATGCACACAGACACGATTCTCACGGCGATTTTGGCTTCAACGCGGAACACGGTGGCCCTGGCAAAGAAGAGCGTGCCGCTGGCGGAACTGGAACGGCGCGCAACGATTCACCGGCCGCGCGGCTGGGCGGGCGCGCTGCGGCTGAAGGCTGCGACCGGGCCGGCGGTGATCGCCGAGATCAAAAAAGCTTCGCCTTCAAAAGGGTTGATCCGCGCGGACTTTGACGTTGAGTGGCTGGCCAGGCGCTACCGGGCGGGCGGCGCTGCGGCGCTCTCCGTGCTAACCGACGAGCCGTACTTCCAGGGCAGCCTGCGCAACCTGGACCTGGCCTCGGCCGCGGCTCCGCTGCCCTGCCTGCGCAAGGATTTCATGGTGGACGAATACCAGATCGTGGAGGCGCGCGCGCACCGGGCAGACGCCATTCTGCTGATTGCCGCCGCGCTCAGCGATGCCGAAATGCTGCACCTGTCCGAGGTTGCGAAAGGCTTCTCGCTGGACGTGCTGGTGGAGGTGCATACGGGCGAGGAACTGGACCGCGTTCTGGATACGCTGGGCGAGAGCGGCGCGGACGCGATCGGCGTGAACAGCCGCAACCTGAAGACTTTTGACGTAAGCCTGGAAACCGCGCTGGCGTTGGTGGAACGCATTCCGGCCGGCGTGGTGCGGGTGGCGGAAAGCGGGATTTCAACGGCGGAAGACATGGGCCGTTTGCGCAAGGCCGGGTTTGACGCGTTCCTGATTGGCGAGAGCCTGATGCGGCAAGCGGACCCTGGTGCTGCGCTGGCGGCGCTGCTGGCGGGGACAGGGGCAAGGCCTTGAGCTTGTGGATCAAGATCTGCGGCAACACCTCGCTGGAGGACGCGCTGCTGGCTGTTGACGCCGGGGCCGATGCGGTGGGGTTCGTGTTTGCGCCAAGCCCGCGGCGGGTGACGGCCGCGCAGGTGGCGGCGATTACGCCGCATCTGCCGGCAACGGCGGAGAAGATCGGCGTGTTTGTGGACGCCGCGCTGGACGAGATTGAAGCCACGGTGCGCGCCTGCGGGCTGACGGGCGTGCAACTGCACTTTGCGGCCGCGCCGGAGTTGCCGGCACAACTGCGGGAGCGGCTGGGAGCGGAGATACGGACGCTGCGCGTGGTGCATTTTGGCGCTGGGGCGACTGCGGCGGAGATTGCACGGCACGCCGGAAACCCGCATGTGGATGGGGTTCTGGTGGACTCGCGCACGGCTACGGCGGTGGGCGGAACGGGCGTGGCGTTCGACTGGATTGAGGCGCGGAAGACGGTGTTTGGCGATGCGGCGAGGCTGAAGCTGATTGCCGCGGGCGGGCTGAGTCCGGCGAATGTGGCGGAGGCGATTGCCGCACTGCGGCCGTGGGGCGTGGATGTGGTTTCCGGAGTGGAAGCCGCGCCGGGACGCAAGGACCCGGAGAAGGTACGGGCGTTTGTGGCGAGGGCGCGGGCGGCCGTGCGCGGATGAACGAAACGCTCGCTTACAGGGTGCGGTTTTACTGCCAAATGTTCGCTTGGAGGGTTGCGTTTTTGCGCTAATGTTCGCTCAGGTGGTTGCGAACGTTTGAGGGCTTAACCCTTTAAGCGACCCGAATTGGCGGATTGGCGGCTCAGAGGGTTCCGAATTTGAGCAAAGGGTTGCATGGAACTGGGCGGCGGGACCTCAAAAAGGGCTTAAATACGGGCAAATATGGGTCTAATTTGGGCAAAATACAGTCATTTTTCCGCGTTTTGCGGACTGTGGGGCTGCGGGCGGGAAAGGGTGAGACGCGGTTCTACGAATGGCTGATCGAGAGGGCCGATTCGCGGTACACGGAACACCTCGACAACCTTTAATCAAGAGGAGCGGCTACGATGCGTGGAATGATGTCAGTTGATGACTGGATTGCCACTTTGCCGGTTGAGCGGCAAAAGGCCATTGCGAAAAGGGGCGCTGAGTTGGTGGCGGAACACGACGCATGGTTCCGCGCAAAGGTGAAGGAAGCTCTGGACGATCCGCGCCCAGGCATTCCTCACGAACAGGTCGAGGCCTACTTTGCTGAACGGCGCGCCACAGCGTTGCTGAAGGAAGAGAGGTAGTTCATTCCCACATCTCAAAATCGAGATGTGGGGCACCCGGCGGCGTGGTGCTTGAGAATTCCACGCTCATCCGTCTATAGAGGGTTTTTCAGATGAAAGAGAATGATGAATGGGAAGAGGGCTACACAAAAGCAAGCACTTGCAACGCATACCCATCCAGCGAATTGAATTAGGCTAGCATAGCGTTCGGTCTCGGGCGCTTTTCCGAAGTTACAAAAGCGAGCGACCTTATGTGGATGGTGGGCCATGTGCCACCCTGCAAACCCGAGAGCAATATCAAATCCCAGATCGAGCGCATCCCACAGCATTGGGTTCATGCCGCGATTATAGAAGTTCTACTGTAAATCGCCATTGAGGCAGTTCGTTCATCTCGTTGCTTCAATGACAAGGATTTCGCCGCTCCTAGTACACTAAGAAGTTCCCCAATTTCTCGGGCAGACCCGCAGGAGGCCCCTTCCGATGGCATCGATTATTGTTCCAGCAGTTCCCTCTGAATCGCGGCCGGGGCGCTTCGGCGTCTATGGCGGGCGGTACGTGCCGGAGACGCTGGTGGCGGCGCTGGACGAGCTGGAGCGCGAGTACAACCTGGCCAAGGCGGACCCGGCGTTTCAGGCGGAGCTGGCCGATCTGCTGCACAACTATGCGGGACGGCCTACGCCGCTCACCTTCTGCAAGCGGCTGACCGGGCAGTTGGGCGGGGCGAAGATTTATTTGAAGCGCGAAGACCTGCTGCACACCGGGGCGCACAAGATCAACAACGCGCTGGGCCAGGGATTGCTGGCCAGGCGGATGGGCAAAAAGCGCATCATTGCCGAGACCGGGGCTGGACAGCACGGCGTGGCCACGGCGACGGTGTGCGCGCTGCTGGGGCTGGAATGCGTGGTGTACATGGGCGACGTGGACATGGCGCGGCAGGAGCTGAACGTGCTGCGCATGCGCCTGCTGGGCGCGGAGGTGCGCGGCGTTTCGTCGGGCTCGCAGACGCTGAAGGACGCCATCAGCGAGGCCATGCGCGACTGGGTCACCAACGTGCGGACTACGTATTATCTGCTGGGCAGCGCGCTGGGCGCGCATCCTTACCCGACGATGGTGCGGGATTTTCAGCGGTGCATCAGTATCGAGATGAAGGAACAGATTCTAGAGAAGGAAGGCCGGCTGCCGACGGCCGTGATTGCCTGCGTGGGCGGCGGGTCGAACGCGATTGGCGCGTTTTACGAGTTCATTCCCGACAAACAGGTGCGGCTGATCGGCGTGGAGGCGGGCGGGCGCGGAACCGAGCTGGGCGAACATGCGGTGCGTTTCCGCGGCGGAACGCCGGGCGTGCTGCAGGGAACCTACTCCTACGTGCTGCAGGATGAGAACGGGCAGATTGCGCTGACCCACTCGGTTTCAGCGGGACTGGATTACGCGTCGATTGGACCGGAGCACGCGGCGCTGCACGACTCCGGGCGGGCGGAGTACGTGTCGTGTGACGATGCGGGGGCGCTGGATGCGGTGGTGAGGCTGGCGCGGACGGAGGGAATTTTGCCGGCGATCGAGAGCGCGCACGCGGTGGCCGAGGCCCTGCGCATGGCTCCCGCGATGGCGGCCCATGACATACTGGTGGTGAACCTTTCCGGGCGCGGCGACAAGGATATGGGCATCCTGGCGCAGGAGTTGAAGCTCCAGGGAGCGTAGATTTCCATGGCGATTCTGTTCGATCACAAACCGGGACTTGTGGTGTATTTGACGGCTGGCGATCCCAGCCTTGAGGCCACGCGCAACATTGCGATTGCGGCCATCGATGCTGGCGCGGCGGTGCTTGAACTGGGCGTTCCGTTCAGCGATCCGCTGGCGGACGGCCCGGTGATTCAGCGAGCCATGGAGCGGGCGCTGGCGCATGGAACGCGGCTCAAGGACGTGCTGAAACTGGCCGGCGAGATTCGCGCGGCGCGGCCCGCGGCGGGCCTGGTGATCTTCAGCTATCTGAACCCGATTTTGCGTTACGGGCTGAGCAGGTTTGCCGACGATACGGCGGCTGCCGGAGCGGACGGAGTGCTGGTGACCGACCTGATTGTGGAAGAGGCCGGCGAGTACCTGGCCGAGATGGAGCGGGTGAAGCTGGCGCCGGTTTTTCTGGCCGCGCCCACCAGTCCCGATGAGCGGCTTGAGGCCATTGCCACTCATTCAAAGGGTTTTGTATATGCCATCTCCCGCGTGGGCATTACCGGCACGCAGCAGAGCCTTACGTCCGATGCGGCGGCGCTTGTGGCGCGCATCCGGCGATGGACCCGGCTGCCGGTAGCCGTGGGGTTCGGCATCTCGAATAGCGAACATGTGGCCCAGGTGGGGCGGTTCGCGGATGCCGCGGTGATCGGCAGCGCGATTGTGGAGTTGATTGAGAAATCGACTCCCGAGACGGCGCCGGGCGCGGTGGCTCGATTTATCAAGGGCCTGCACCTGCCTGAGGCGGCGCTGGCCCGGTAAGCAAAGCATTTTCGGAATGTACGTAGACTTTTGAAGATCGTAGCAGGTGGCTTTTTCTTAAGGAAAAATCCACTTAAGTGCAAGGCTTCGGTTTAAGCCAATTCCGAAAATGCTTGACCCCCGCAGGCGGCGTTTCAAACAGCCGCATGGATGGATTCAACTCTTGCCCTTATGCACACGGTAGCGACAGTTCCCAACCCAAGAGGACTGCACCCGGAAGCCGAGGGGCGCGACACGAGGATGAAATGACGCTGGAAGAATTGCGATTGAGGATTGATGTTCTGGACCGCCAACTCGTCGACCTGCTGAGCGAGAGGGCGCGCGCCGCGCAGATGGTGGGACACCTGAAGGCCGCTACTTCGTTGCCGGTGTACGAACCGGCGCGCGAACAGGTGGTGTACGCCAACGTGCGCGCGGCCAACAAGGGCCCGCTGCCGGACATCGAACTGACGCATATCTACGAGCGCATCATCGACGTGATGCGAGCCCTGCAGAGGGACGAGTTGGCATCGGAGAGGAACGCCCAGGCGCACGCGCCGGGCCATGCCACTGGCGCAGAGGCGCCCGAGACAGGGAAGAAGCAATGATTGTTGCCATGCAGGAACGGGCCACCGAAGAGCAGATCGACGCCGTAATCGACGCTCTGGTGGAAGCCGGGGTCAATGTCCATCGAACGACAGGCTCGACGCAGACCATTCTGGCCGCAGTGGGCCCCACGGCGGGGCTGGACCTGAGGAAGTTTGAGCTGCTGTCAGGCGTGCTGTACGTCCACCGGATTACCGCGCCGTACAAGCTGGCCGGGAGAGCATTCAGGCCGGAAGGCACGGTGGTGGAGTTCCCGAACGGCGCCAGGATCGGCGGCGAACAGGTTGCCGTGATTGCCGGTCCGTGCGCCATTGAAAACCGCGAACAGATTTTTACCATTGCCGCGTGCGTGAAGGCAGCGGGAGCGGGTTTTCTGCGCGGAGGCGCCTTCAAGCCGCGTAGTTCGCCTTACGCCTTTCAGGGGCTGGGCATTCCGGGGCTGGAGATCATGTACGAAGCCGCGCAGGCGCACGATCTGCTGACAGTGACCGAAGTGATGGAGATTTCGCAGATCGAGCCCATGCTTCCCTTCACCGACTGCTTCCAGGTGGGGGCGCGCAACATGCAGAACTTCAACCTGCTGCGCGAGCTGGGCCAGGTGCGCAAGCCGGTGCTGCTGAAGCGCGGCATTGCCGCCACGATCGAGGAGCTGCTGCTGTCGAGCGAGTACATCATGTCGGGCGGCAACTACGACGTAATTCTGTGCGAGCGCGGCATCCGGACGTATGAAACCTCGACGCGCAACACCATGGACATTTCGGCGATTCCGGTGGTGCACAAGCTGTCGCACCTGCCCATCGTGGGCGACCCCTCGCACGGCACGGGCCGGCGCGACATGGTTCCGGCGATGGCGAAAGCCGCGGTGGCCGCGGGTGCGGATGCGATTCTGGTGGAGATTCACCCCAATGCCGACAAGGCTGCCTCGGACGCGGCGCAGACGCTGTACCTGGAGCAGTTTGAGCAACTGATGCGGGAACTGCGCGTGGTGGCCGCGGCGGTTGGCCGGACGTTGTAAGGTTGATGGGGTCAGCGGAGCTGGCGGGGCTAGCGGGGCTAACAAAGGCCAGCTCCGCGAACACCGCTCGTTTCCAAAGGTGTTACTGCAAGGGACGCACGCATGATTGAGCGTATCGCCATACTGGGCACGGGCCTGCTGGGCACTTCGGTGGGCCTGGCGCTGCGCGCGGCGGGCTTTCGCGGTTCGATTGTCGGGTGGAACCGGAGCCCGGAGGGAGCGCAGGCCGCGCTGGAGATGGGCGCGGTTGATTCGATTGCCGCAGACCCGATGCAGGCCGCGCGGCAGAGCCAGGTGGTGTTGCTGGCCGTGCCGATTTACGCGACGCTGGACTTTATGGAGAAGCTGGGCGGCATTCTCGGCTGCGAGCACATGGTTACCGATGTAGGCAGCACCAAGCGGCTTATCTCCGAGGCCGCGGCGCGCCTGTTCAACACGCCGGAGCGCGCGGCGTTTCTTCCCGGCCATCCCATGGCGGGCAAGGAGCGGGGCGGGGCGGCGCTGGGCGACGCCAACCTGTTTCGCGGCGCGGTCTGGCTGTTTACGGACGACCCGGATGCGCAGCGCTCGCCGCACTCGGCCGAACTGGTGAAGGGCTGGCGGGAGTGGGTTGCGGCCATGGGATCGAAGACCCTGGATCTGGACCCGGTGCGCCACGATGAACTGGTGGCGTGGGTGAGCCATTTGCCGCAGTTTGTTTCCACGGCCCTGAGCGCGCTGCTCGAGGGCGAAGTGGGCGATGCGCCGGAACTGAAAGACGTGGGCGGCCGCGCGCTGCACGAGATGACGCGCCTGGGAGCCAGCCCCTACTCCATGTGGCGGGATATTGCCTATACCAATACGGAAGCGGTGCAGGCGGCACTGCTGGCGCTGGAGCAGAGGCTGGCGCATCTGCGCGAGAACCTGCGGACGCCGGAGTTGCGCGACGAGTTTGAGCAGGCGAACCGGTTCCGGCGGGAGTAAGCGGTGTCTGGTGAATCAGAATCATCGAAGAAGAAATGTGAAAAAGCATACCTCAGGGCCTAAAGGCCCGGCCAAATTTGCCTGCTCGATGCCGGGGCTGAAGCCCCGGCCTACCACAAAGACCGGCCCCAGAATTCATCAGACACTGCCTAGTGTCCTGAGTCTAATGTTCTTAACATAATTGCCGCTGTCATTCTGAGCGCACGGGGCCCCAAACGTTCTTCAGTTTGGGGGTGGTAAGCGAAGAATCTGCGGTTGCTTCTCCTTTATTTTTG
>Ga0316217_10001505_pt1 | contig 30087 bp, 23 predicted proteins | sample 1anoAmetaG_FD_203633 | JGI IMG/M metagenome (GOLD analysis project Ga0316217, IMG submission 203633) | Freshwater microbial communities from Trout Bog Lake, Wisconsin, USA - 1anoA | ecosystem: Environmental > Aquatic > Freshwater > Lake > Hypolimnion/Profundal zone | place: USA: Wisconsin... | reverse complement strand
GAGGGCTCGGTCAGTATGCCTTTGGGAATGTAGATGTCGATGGTGAGCCCGTTGCGGGCTGCGAGCGGAGCCGAGGTCTCAAACGTCACGTTGCTGCCGTCAACGGTGCTGGTGGCTTCCTTCTCTTTCGCACCGTACACGCCGGTAAAGGCCTGCGCCTTGATCTTTCCGCTTTGACCCGCCGCACCGCTGGGCAGCGCGACAAAGGCCGACGCCTCATCCGTCGGCACCTTCGTGTCCAGCCCGGTCACGTTCCAGTAGAACTCGTCGTGGTCGGCAAAAAATCGCACCGCGTTCGCCGCCCGGTAGCTGATCCGTACCGTGCGTTCGGTGTCGGTGCCGCCGGCATAAATCCTGAGCACCAGGAACTGGTCGACTCTGCCGTCGGCGGTGCGCTCGGCGCGGCTGCTCTGCTCAAAGCGGATCTTGTCGCCGTTCTCGTCGGTGACCGAATCCACCTTCACGAAAAGTTTGTAGTCGGTTCCGTCCGGCCCCGGATACTCCACCGGAATCGAGCGCTCAATGCCCTGGTAGGTGCCATCGAACGAGGGATGAATCTCCTCTTCCACCAGCACCGAGCCGTCGTCGCCCACCGTGTAGCGGGCATCGAAGCGGGCAATCGACCACGAGCGGCCAAAGCCGGGCGTGGCCAGCAAAAGCAGCGCGGCCAGCAAGAAACCCCAGCGCAACAGGCTGGGGTTGGAAGGCGTCAGGCGATGATTCATGGGCTCCTTGGTTACGCCTCGCATTTGGTTACGCCTCGCATTTAGAACTTGACGCTGGGCACGGCGCGCTCGGCCGGATCGGCGATCTCGAAGAACGGCCGCTGCTGGAAGTTGAACATCCCCGCGATGAGGTTGCTGGGGAATGACTGGATCTTGGTGTTCAGGTCGCGCACCACGGCATTGTAGTAACGCCGCGAATTCTGCAGCGCATCTTCCAGTTCGGAGAGCGATTGCTGCAGCGCCTGGAACTGCGTGTTGGCCTTCAGCTCGGGATAGGCCTCGGCGACGGCCAGCAGCCCGCGTAGCGCCTGGGTCAGCTGCCCTTCGGCCTGCGCCCGGTCGGCAGCCGAGGTCGCCGCCATCGCCGCCGAGCGGTATTTGGCCACGTCCTCAAAGGTGCCCTTCTCGTGAGTCGCGTAGCCCTTCACGGTCTCCACCAGATTCGGGATCAGGTCGTGGCGCCGCTTCAGTTGAATGTCGATATCGGACCAGGAATTGTCGGCCCGCACCCTGAGCTGCACCAGGCCGTTGTACATGCCGGCCACAATCAGGCCGATCACCACCAGAATGGCAACAAATACGAGCAGAGGAATCATGCAAACCCTTTCCGGAAACGTTTCCCCAAGCGCCTACCATCTTAACCCGTCGGTTGCCGCAAGGGGAATGCAGCGGCCTGTGCGCTCGATTTCCATCCGGCCAGGGTCGAACAGTGCCTCCGGCAAGCCGCACAGCTTTTGCGCCACGCCGGATGAACCCCGCACCAGCCTCCAGGCATCTATCAAAGTTCAGTAAATTGTTCGCCCGAATCGCTCAGCTTGAGATCAGCACACCGCATGCAGGCGTACATCGCTGCCGTGGTGAAGGGAAGTACCCAGGATGCAGCCCTCCGATCTTCACTTGATCGTCCGCCACGGAACCCTGTGGATGTTCCTCGCCACCCTCGGAGAGCGCCTGGGGCTGCCGCTCTTCGTCACTCCACTGCTGATCGCGGCCGGGGCGCTGGCGGCCATGGGCAAGCTGCACTTCGGAGTCCTGCTGCTGGTCACCTCCATCGCCTGCCTGGCAGGAGACACCGCCTGGTACGAGTTGGGCCGCTGGAAGGGCTCCCAACTGCTCGGCCTGCTCTGCCGCATCTCCTTGCAACCCGACTCCTGCGTGCGCCGCACCGAGCTGGCGCTGGCCCGCCACACCGGAGCCTCGCTGCTGTGGGCCAAGTGGCTTCCCGGCATCTCGCATCTTGCCCTGCCGCTGGCCGGTGCGGCGCGGATCTCCCGCCCGCGCTTTCAGCTCTGCAATGGCGCGGGCTCCATCGCCTGGCTGGCGGCGCTGCTGGCGGCGGGCTACCTCTCCGTGCTCACCATCGACTGGCTGGGAGTCTTTGCCATCACGGCGCGCTGGGCGGTGGTGCTGGCGCTGGTGGCCTCCGTGGCCCTGGCCGCGCGCAGCTACTGGCTGCGGCGGCAGGGCCTCCGGGCACTGCGCATGGCGCGCATCTCGCCCGAGGAGGTGTATCGCCAGCTGGCCTCCGGCCATGCGCCGCTCATTGTCGATCTCCGCCATCCCCTTGATTTCCTGGCCGCTCCCCGCACCTTGCCCCACGCCCTGCGCATTGCGCCCGATGAGATCGCCGCGCGCCGTGCGGAACTGCCCGCCAACCGCGAGATCGTGGTCTACTGCACCTGTCCCAATGAAGCCACGTCGGTGATGGTGGCCAAACAGCTGCGCTCGCTCGGCGTCAAGCAGGTCCGTCCCCTCGCGGGCGGCCTGGCCGGATGGGAGAAGCTCGGCTTTCCCGTCGACCGCATCTTCGACGACCACGGCGACCCGCGCGTACTGGATCAGGCCAGCTGAACTCCAGCCGGCTGAACGGTACCATCTCCACCCGCGAGGGTAGTAAGTAACAAAATCTCAGGCCTCAGGGTGAACCCAGGCGATCCCAGTCCGATTTCCCGGTACACTAGAGAGAGCAGGGACGCAGCTTTCGCGGAGCGAATAGCCCTCCGCCAAAGTCAGTGCGTCCCTTCCGTGCGTGGGCCGTTCCCTGTCTGAGCGGTCGCCCGCCGCAGGAGATGTCAAGTTGATGATGTTGCTACCGCCGGATACCACCTTACTGGCCCGTCACGGCGCGTTGTGGATGTTCCTGGTCACCTTGGGCGAGAGGCTGGGATTGCCGGTCTTCATCTCCCCGCTGCTGCTGGCCGCCGGAGCCATGGTGGCCGTCAACCCCATGCAGTTCTGGCTGGTGCTGTTTGCCACCGCCGTACCCTGCCTGCTGGGCGACGCCATGTGGTACGAACTCGGCCGCTGGAAGGGCCGCTCCGTCATCGCTGCCATGTGCCGCATCTCCTTCGTCCCCGATTCGCTGGAAGAAAAGGCCTATGCCGGGCTCGACCGCTTCCGCGGCATCACCCTGCTCTGGGCCAAGTGGATTCCTGGCGTGGCGCACCTGGCGCCGCCGCTGGCGGGAGCCGCGCACCTGCCCCGCTCGCGCTTCCATCTCTACAACAGCATCGGCTCTCTGCTCTGGATTCTCATCATGCTGCTGGCGGGCGTGCTCTCCCTGCGCGCCTTCGACTGGATGGCGATCTTCACCCGCTCGACCAAGTGGTCGCTCAGCCTCATTGCCGCCGGTTCCGTCGTAATGGCCGCCTATGGCTGGTACCGGCGCAAGCGCTCGCGCGCCCGCCACGCCGCCGGACAGGTCGCAGAAGCCTGAGTTTCCTCATGCATGGTGCAATTTGCGCACGCAAAACTTGCAGCGCGGCGCAATCCGCTTTAGGCTCGTTCTATCCTGTGGAGTGAGAGATTACCGGGCGACCGGAGGAAGGTGAGCATCGCTGTGGGCGCGGGAAGCTTTCGCGGCGCGATGCGCGTATCGACAATTGTCTATGTTTCACGCAACCGATGACCTGAGAATCAAGTGGACCAAGGTAGTGTTGCCTCCGGTGTTCCTGGAGGAGGAGATGCCCATGACCGACGCGGCATCGTCCACCGTCTTTGAAGCCCGCAAAGCCATCTGCAATGTGCTGGCCGGGAGCGACAAGCGACTGGTTGTAGTCGTCGGCCCCTGCTCCATTCATGACACCAAGGCGGCGCGCGAATACGCCACCAAGCTCAAGGCGGTGGCCGACGAGTTCAGCAACGAACTGATCGTCGTCATGCGCGTGTACTTTGAAAAGCCCCGCACCACCATCGGATGGAAGGGCCTGATCAACGACCCCTACCTCGACCAGTCCTACAAAATCAACGACGGCCTGCGCCAGGCGCGGCGGCTTCTGCTCGACCTGGCCGAGATGGGCATGCCTGCCGGCACCGAGTTCCTGGACATGATCTCGCCGCAGTACGTCGCGTCCCTCATCAGCTGGGGAGCGATCGGCGCGCGCACCACCGAGAGCCAGATTCATCGCCAGCTGGTCAGCGGGCTCTCCTGCCCCGTGGGCTTTAAAAACGCCACCTCGGGCGACGTGCAGATCGCCATCGAGGCGATGCTCTCGGCCGCGCATCCGCACACCTTCCTCGGAGTCTCCAAGTACGGACAGTCGGCGATCCTGTTCACCAGCGGCAATCCCGACACGCACGTGATTCTGCGCGGCGGCAGCAAAATGGTGAACTACACCGCCGAAGCCGTCGCCGAAGTTTGCCAGCGGCTGGAGAAGAGCAAGCAGAAGCCCAACGTGATGATCGACTGCAGCCACGCCAACAGCCAGAAGGATCACAACCGCCAGCTCGACGTGTGCCGCGATGTTGCCTCGCAGGTGGCCGGCGGCGACAACCGCATCCTCGGCGTAATGATTGAAAGCAGCCTGGTGGCGGGCGCGCAAAAGATGGTGGAAGGCCAAGCCCTAACCTACGGGCAGAGCATCACCGACGCCTGCATCGGTTGGGACGACACCGCCGTTCTGCTGAAAGAGCTGGCGGCCGCGGTGAACGAGGGGCGCTAAGAACGTAGCAAAGAAAGCGTGAGCTGGCGTGGAATTCATCGACCTGAAGGCGCAGTACGCAAAGCTGCAAGCGGAGATCGACCGGCGCATGCGCGCCGTGCTTGCCCATGGCCAGTACATCCTGGGCCCGGAGGTAACGGAGCTGGAAGAGCGGCTGGCGGCGCGCACCGGCAGCCAACACTGCATCGCCTGCTCCAGCGGCACGGACGCGCTGCTGATCGCGCTGATGGCGCTGGGCGTGGGCGCAGGCGACGAGGTGGTCACCACCCCGTTCACCTTTGTCGCCACCGTGGAAACCATTGCCTTGCTGGGAGCCACTCCGGTCTTCGTGGACATTGACCCGCGCACCTACAATCTCGATTCCGCGCTGCTCGCGGCGGCCATCACGCCGCGCACCAAGGCCATCCTGGCGGTTTCGCTCTACGGCCAGTGCGCGGAGATGGATGCCATCAACGCCCTCGCCGCCGTGCGCGGCATCGCGGTGATCGAAGACGCCGCGCAGAGCTTCGGCGCCACCTACAAGGGACGCCAGTCCTGCAACCTCTCGACCATCGGCTGCACCAGCTTCTTCCCTTCGAAACCGTTGGGTGCCTATGGCGACGGCGGCGCCTGCTTTACGAACGACGAAGCGCTGGCGACCCGCATGCGGCAAATCCGCGTGCACGGCCAGGACCGCCGCTACCATCATCCGCTGGTCGGCATCAACGGACGCCTCGATACGCTGCAGGCCGCGATTTTACTGGCCAAACTCGATGCCTTCGATGAAGAGGTGAGACTGCGCGCAGAACTCGGCGCCAGCTACAGCGAGCATCTGCGCGAGCTGGTCAGGACGCCCTACGTGGAGCCGCACAACACCAGCGTGTACGCGCAGTACACCATTCAGGTGGAAGACCGGGAGAACTTCGTGAAGCGTCTGCAGGCCGATGGCATTCCCACCGCCGTGCACTATCCCGTCCCGTTGCACCTGCAGCCCGCCTTTGCCAAACCCGGCTGCGGACGCGGCAGCTTCCCGCTGGCCGAAGCCGCCGCCGATCACGTCGTAAGCCTCCCCATGCATCCCTACCTCAGCGCAGAGGATCAGCAAAAAGTAGTGACCGCAGTTCGTGCCGCAAGCGGGCCTGCGGAGACTCTCGCGGCCCTGTCCAAATAACCGTTCCCCCGTTGCTGTTTCGTTTGAGTAGCTCGCGGTGCTGTCGTGCCAGTCTGGTGCTGGAATGCAGCAGCACGCGGCTGCGTTCCTGCATCTCATACTCCGCAGCTGATTCTGCGCCCTACCAACCTTAGTTCTTGACCTGGAAATGGCGCCGGCGAAGAGAGGCCTTTTCCTTAAATGGGCATGCTTAAGCCTACCCGGAAATAAGTGCTTAACTATCGTTGGCTCAACTCGTTGCATATGTCCTGACAGGATGGACGGCAGGTCTGCGGGAGGCTGCTCGCGGATTGTTCCGTAACTCTAATCTGGAGTTATCCAACCCAGAGTGCAACATTCGCATCTGAACTAACTAAGCAATCGGTTCGATCTGCGTTCGCAGGCAAGTGCATCAAAGAGTTGGTTCTGCGGTAGGATACGGCCCGGTCAAAGTCGTAAGAAGCGCAGTAACATTTGTAGATTCAATAATTTAGAAATTTTTAAATGTCGTTGAGAGGGCGGAGCTACGTCTCGAGGAAAGTACATGACCAGCGCCGAACCATATGTTATGCCATCTCCGGTCCGATGGTACGCGACCTACACCGCGCCCCGGCACGAGAAGACCGTCTTGCAACATCTGGCCAGCAGGAGCGTGGAGAGCTATCTTCCGCTCTACGGCAGCACCCGGCTGTGGAATGGCCGGCGTGCCTTCGTGGAGCTGCCGTTGTTTCCCGGCTATCTGTTTGTCCGTATCGCACCCGAGCACCGCGCCAAGGTTCTGGAGGTGCCCGGTGTGCTGAACATCGTGAGCTCGCGGGGTAAGCTGACTCCGTTGCCGGTTGGAGAGGTTGAGGCGTTGCGCGCCGCCCTGGAGACCCGCAAATCGGAGCCGCATCCCTTGCTGGCCCGTGGCAAGAGAGTCCGTATCAAGGTGGGTCCCCTGCGCGGACTGGAAGGCGTGATTGTGAAGCAGACGCGCCGGTTGAGGATGATAGTCTCGGTTGACTGCATCATGCAGTCGTTTGCGGTTGAACTGGAAGCGAGCGATCTGGAGAGCGACGTGTCTGCGTCGAAGCAGACGGCATAAATGTCAAGCGCGCCGGGTACCACTGTGGTGTCTCAGATGTTGGAGTTTTACGGCCTGCGGGAACATCCCTTTGGGGTGTCGCCCGACCCCCGCTTTCTTTACCCCAGCTTCCAGCACCGCGAAGCCATGGCCTCGCTGATCTTCGGCATCGAGAGCCAGGTTGGGTTTGCAGCCTTGATTGCCGAGCCCGGCGCGGGCAAGACCACTCTGCTGTTCGACATCCTGCAGCGTTACCAGGATCGCGCCAGCACGGCCTTCATCTTCAACACCCAATGCAGCGGGCCGGAGCTGCTTCGCCAGGTGGTGCTGGAGTTGCAGGTCCCCGGCGCCGACGCCGAGCGCGACCCGCTCCGGCTGCACCAGCTTTTTACCGAGTATGTGGCCGACCGCCTGCGCAGCAAGCCGGTGGTGATCATCATCGACGAGGCGCAGAACCTGGAGAACTCCGCGCTGGAGACGCTCCGCCTGCTTTCGAATTTCGAAGCCGCCAACCGCAAGCTGCTGCATATCATTCTTGCCGGACAACCGCAGCTCGCCAGCAAGCTGCGGCATCCCAGCCTTACCCAGTTGCTGCAGCGCATTACCACCGTCAGCCGGCTGGAGCGCTTCTCGCCGACGCAGATGGAGGAGTGCATCGCATTTCGCCTGCGGGTTGCCGGGTTCACCGGCCCAGCTCTGTTTTCCGATCAGGCGATGGCAAAGGTCAAGGCCGCCAGCGGGGGCGTGCCGCGCGAGATCAACCGGATTTGCATCAACTCCATGCAGCTGGGATTTGCGCTGCGCCAAAGGCCGATCGGCCCTGAAGTCATCGACGAAGTGATGGCGGACCTGACCCTGGCGAAGTGGATCCCCGAGGCGGAGCTGCCGGCCGTTGAAAAAATCGAGGCGCCGAAGGCTTCCAATAACCTGGTGGGCTTTCGGGTAGGCGCTCAGAGCGCACCCAGTCCGGTGCCTGCGCCCGAACCTCTCCCCGCGGTTGTGCCGCAAAGCGCGACCGTTGAGCCGAAGGTTTCCAGCCGTTCCGTGGAACCGGCGGAGCCTTTGCCCGCGAAGCCCTTGCCGGAGGCTGGCAATGCACCCCTGCCGGAGCCGGAGAGCGAGCTGCGGAGAGCCTTACTCGGAGCCGCGGCGCGGCGCCAGCGGGCCGCAGAGCTTCGGGTGCTTGGTCTCCGGTACAAGGAGAGCCAGGCGTCAGCCGACGGCCAGACGCTCTATCCGTACATGTTTGCCATGGGCTGTGTGCCGTGCCCGTCGGCCACGGAGCCAGACGCGATTGAAGGTGGCAATCCGCCATTGGCGAGTCCAGTGTTGCGGGCCTCGGAAGGCACCGCGACTGGCAGCGGAGCGCAGCCGAAACCGGAAGACAGCAACAAGACCGCTACGTAGTGGGCGCCCGCCTTCGACCGGGGCGAATACGATGACCATGGAGCAGCAATGAGCAGGAACTTTGAACTCTGGCAACGAGCCTCGGAATCGGCACCGCTGCCGCCGACCGTACCCGCGACGGTGGTTCCTTCCGATGTGGGCCGGCCCATCATCCAACCCGTGCGGAACGAAGTGGCCGATCTCGATCTGGAGCGGTCGGAGTGGTCGCGATTGGTCGGCGCCCTGCGGAAATATTGGCGCTGGTCTCTGCTCTGCGCCATTTTTATCACCATGGCCGTGGCCGTTTTTACCCTCCTGATGAAACCGGTGTATGAACCGGAAGCACGTCTGGAAGTGGATCCGCCGGGATCGGAAATCGTGCTCCATGATCGCGATGGCGGCGGGGCTGGGGATTACCTGGAGACTCAGGAACAGAATCTGCAAAGCGACGGACTGGCGTTGGATGTGATTCGCGCTTTGCATCTCGATCAGAACCCCGCCTTCGTCGGGGTGGCCAAGCTTACCGCTGCGCCGCCGATACATTCCAGCTCGATCGCCGTCCAACTGACGCCGGCGGAAGATCGGGCCTTGACCATCTTCAATGATTCAAGAAAAGTAACGCGCAGTGCCACCAGCAGCCTGATCGCGGTCAGCGTTGCGGCCCACGATCCGGTGTTGGCGGCGGAGATCACCAACTCGCTGGTGAACCGCTTCATCGAACAGGACTTCAAGGCGCGCAACGACGCGATCGCGCAGTGGCAGCGGCAGTTGGACGACATACGGACGCGCATGGAGGCTTCCAATCGTGCGCTCGCCAGTTTTCAGAGCAACAAAGGATTCAGTACGATTGGCGACAACCAGAACACGTTCTCCGAGCGCGTGATCGAGCTGAACAAGCAACTGATGCAGGCGCAGGCGGACCGCATCCAGCTGCAGGCTTATCTCGGCAAGCTGGACTCCTCCCAGACCACTTCGCTGCCGCAGATCAGCAGTGACCCGGTGGTGCAGCAGTTGACCACGAAACTGGCGGATGCCAAGGCGCAACTTGCGCAGACGCTGGCGGTCTACGGAAAAAACCACCCGAATTCGATCAAGCTGCAAAACGAGGCCGACGAACTTCAGCTGGAGTTGAACACGCAACGGGCCGCGATTCTCAGCAATTTGAGCACCAGCTACACGGCATCCCAGGCGCGCGAGGGGTTATTGCAATCGCAGATGAATGGCGCCGAGAAGCAGATGACCGTGCTGGCGCAGTACGACGCCTTGAAGCGAGAGGCGGACGCCAACACCCAGCTCTATGCGGTGCTGTATCAAAAGGTCAAAGAAATCGCGATTGCCGCCGAAACCAAATCGAGCAATATCCGAATCATCGACCAGGCGCGCGTGCTCAACCGTCCGACCAAGCCGAAGCGCATGCAGAATGCTCTCTACGGCGGGTTTGCGGGGCTGATCGGCGGCCTGGCCCTGGCCATTCTGCTGGAAGGGCTGGACACCCGAATCCGCACGCCGGAAGACATCAAGGATTGCCTGGGAACGGATTCGGTTTCGATTATGCCCGTGATTGGCCGTAGCGCACGATTTGCCCTGGCCCCGTCCGGCATGAGATCGCTGCCACGCTCGCCGCAGGACGATTCGCCAACCTTCCTGCTGGATCGGCCAAACTCTCCCGAGGCGGAGGCGCTTCGCGGAATCTATACGGCGGTGCGCTTGTCCTGGCGGAGCAGCGGCGGCGCGGCGCGCGTGCTGATGGTCACCTCGGCGCTGCCGGGTGAAGGCAAAACCATGCTTTCGGTCAACCTGGCATTGGCGCTGGCCCAGCAGGGATCGACCTGCATCGTAGACGCGGACCTGCGCAAGCGGGGAGTGGCCCCGATGCTGGGCGTTACCGCCAGCCACGGGCTGAGGGAAGTGCTCACCGGAACGATGGCATTGGACGAGGCGCTGGTGTCTCATGTGTATGTTCCCGGGCTGTCGGTGCTCTCCGCGGGCTCCATGACGGAAGAGCCGGGGGTGCTGATTGCCTCCAGCGCGATGTCGGATCTGATCGGGAAATTGAGACAGCGGTTCGAGTTCGTGGTGATCGATTCACCGCCCATTCTCCCGGTTGCCGACGCCCGATTGCTTTCCGCGCTGGTGGACGGCATTCTGATGATCGGACGCTCCGGGGTGACGACGCGGGCCAACATGAAACACGCGATGGAGATGCTGCGCGATGTTCGCTCGGCGCCCGTGATCGAGTATGTACTGAACGCGGCAGACTATCCCGTCGCCGATTATGGCTATTACAAGTACGAATACGGCAAGACCGTTTAATCCACTCGCCGAGGGTTGCTGAACCTCTCCAGGAACCTGATCTCGCCTGTCATGCGCGCACGCGAGCGCTCCAGTTCGTAGATTGCGGACTACGTTCCGCACCCGTGACCTTGGATCGATGGCTCTCGCGGCGGATGGTTTCGTGCGCGAGGCAACCGCGGAGATGCCAAGCGGCTCGTCCGTGAATTGGAAGGGAATTCGAGATGATGATGCGCGCAGCCAGGCAAGTCTTCCCATTCAGCATCGTGCTCGTGCTGCTGCTCGGGGCATTTACGATGGCCCAGACCGCCTCGACGCAAGCGCCCGCGACACCAGGACGAATCGGCTCGGCGGTGTCTCCGGTGGCCCCTGTCCAACTGGGTGTGGGAACGCAGAGCAGTTCGCCCGGCGGGAACGGCAGTGGAAGTTCCCCGGCGCAGTCAGGCGCAGGCGCTACGGCTGCGCCCTCCGGCGGAACTCCCAGCTACGAAATATTGATTGGAGCCGGTGACCTGCTGGAGGTGAGCGTGTACGGGGCGCCCGATTACATCAAGCAAGTCCGGGTGAGCGCGGAGGGCCAGATCACGCTCCCGCTGGCCGGTACGGTGAAGATCGGCGGCATGACCACGGCGCAGGCCGAAGCCGTCATCGCCACCAAACTCAGCGATGGCGGCTTCTTCAACAACCCCACGGTTTCGGTGCTGGAGAAGGAGTACGGCACGCAAGGCATCTCCGTGCTGGGAGAGGTGCAGAAGCCGGGGATTTACCCTCTGCCGGGAACCCGCAGTTTGTTCGACGCGTTGTCGGCCGCAGGCGGCGTCACTCCGCGCGCCGGAAACATCGTATTGCTTACCCACCGCGACGATCCTCAACACCAGCAAACCGTCATCCTGTCCAACGACGGCAAGAACTCCGCCCAGGCCAATATTCCCGTGTACCCGGGGGACACGGTGATGGTGTCGAAGGCAGGGCTGGTGTACGTGACCGGAGCCGTGAAAATGCCCGGCGGTTTTGCCATGGAGAACGCGCACATGACGGTCCTGCAGGCCATTGCCATGGCGCAGGGCACCAATCCCACGGCGAAGCTCGATGCAGCCGAGTTGATCCGCAATCCCGGGGGAAGCAAGCCGCAGGAGATCCCCATCCCGCTGAAGAAAATCCTCTCGGCCAAGGCCCCCGACGTGAATCTGCAACCCAACGATATCGTCTTTGTTCCCAACAGCGCCGCCAAATCAGCCGGCCTTCGCACCCTGGATGCCATTGTGCAGACCGCGACCGGAATCGCAATTTACGCGCATTGATCGAAGGCCTGCCGCTTCGACCCTTCCGCGGCATTGATTCGAATGGGCTCCCGGAAAACCCAAGCAGATTTTTTCCAGCGAATTGTGAGTCTTGTCATAACTCTGGCATCGCTTTGTACCGGAGCTGAATCAGAAGTATTGGAGGAAACAATGCAGAAGCCAAATGCTGTGGCTCCCATAGTGGTGCCAGATGGAACCGCGCTGCAGCTTGTCGACGTCAAGTCGAAAGCGATTGGGCCATTGCTATGCCATAACCTGGTGACCCCGCGGATTCGGCCCGACGAAAAGAAAGCGTTGTCGGTCGGCGTAATCGGCTATGGGTATTGGGGCCCCAACATTGTTCGCAACTTCGACGTGCAGGACTTTTCGCGGGTTTCGATGGTGTGCGACCGGCGTCCGGAAGCTCTCGCCAAGGTGGCCAAATCGCACCCTGCGATCGAAGTCACCTCCGACCCGCTAGAGATCCTGCGCTCGCCCGACATCGACATTGTGGCGGTGGTCACGCCGGTCTGGACCCATTTCGAACTGGCCAAGGCCGCCCTGGAAAATGGCAAGCACGTATTCGTGGAAAAGCCCTTTACCGCGACCTCCGAGCAGGCCGAGGAGCTGATCGAGCTGGCCGAGCGCAAGAACCTGAAGATCATGGTGGACCATACCTTTCTGTTCACCGGAGCGGTGCGCAAGATCAAGCAGCTGATCGATGCCGGGGAACTCGGGGACCTGTATTACTACGACACCACCCGGGTGAACCTGGGCCTGTTCCAGCACGACGTGAACGTGATCTGGGACCTTGCGCCGCATGATCTGTCCATCATGGATTATCTGCTCTCCAACAAGCCCGAGGCGGTCGTCGCAACCGGGCAGGTGCACATCAACGGGGTCGAGGATGTGGCCTTCATCACCGTGTACTACTCCAATAAGCTGATTGCGCACGTCAACGTAAACTGGCTTTCGCCGGTGAAGGTGCGAACCACGCTGGTGGGCGGCTGCAAGAAAATGGTGATGTGGAACGATCTGGAATCCGACGAGAAGATCAAGCTCTATGACCGGGGCGTGCACACCAGCACCCGCGAGGGCGTCTACGATCTGCTGGTCAGCTACCGCTCCGGCGACGTGTGGATGCCGCAGATTGAGAACACGGAAGCGCTCAAACTGGAACTCGGTTATTTTAACGAATGCATTCTTGAGGACAAGACCCCCATCAACGATGGGCACGCCGGACGGCGCATCGTCAAGATGCTGGAAGCCGCCAACCAATCGCTGCGCACCCGAGGCTCCGAGGTTCGCCTATGAGTGAGTTCGTCTGCATCGCACCCGATGTAAAACTGGGCAACAACGTCCAGCTCTCGAAATTCATCAACCTCTACGGATGCCAGATCGGGGACGGAACCAAGATCGGCGCGTTCGTGGAGATTCAGAAGAACGCCACGGTGGGGCAGAACTGCAAGATCTCCAGCCACACCTTCATCTGCGAGGGCGTCACCATTGAAGACGGCGTGTTCGTGGGCCACAGCGTCACCTTCATCAACGACTCGTACCCCCGGGCCGTCAATCCGGACGGCGGACTGCAGACGGAACAGGACTGGGCGGTGGAGCGAACGCTGGTCAAGCGGGGAGCATCGATCGGCTCCGGTTCCACGATCCTCTCCAAGGTCACGATCGGCGAGCACGCCATCGTCGGGGCCGGCAGCGTGATCACCAAAGACGTGCCCGCCCATGCGATCGTGGCCGGCAATCCGGCAAAAGTGCTGCGCTATCAGGAAACCGAGGCCTCCGCAAAATGAGTGTGCCGATCCCCTTTCTGGACCTGGTTACCCCGCACGCCGAGCTTGAGAACGAACTCATGGAGGTCGTCCGCGCCACCTTGCGCAGCGCGGCGTTCATCGGGGGGCGGTCCTTGCAGGACTTCGAAGAGCATTTCGCCGCCTATGTTGGAAGCGCGGACTGCGTGGGCGTTTCCAGTGGCACCGACGCCTTGCGCTTCGCGTTGATGGCGGGCGGAGTGAAGCCGGGCGACGCGGTTCTTACCGTGGCGAATACCTTCATTGCGACGGCCGAAGCCATCACCCAGGCGGGCGCGGTTCCCGAGTTCATCGAGGTGGACGAGCAGAGCCACAACATGAGCCCGGCGAAGTTGCGGGAATACCTGGAGGAGTGTGCGCTCGATGCCGCCTCCGGCCTACGTCTGGGACGCCGGAGCGGTGCGCCGATTACCGCCGTGCTCCCGGTTCATCTGTTCGGCCAGATGGCCGACATGGACGCGATTGCCGGGATCGCGCAGGAATTCCAATTAGAGGTCTTCGAGGATGCCTGCCAGGCACACGGCGCCGAGTATTTCTCCCCTCGCGGGAAGCAGTGGCAAAAAGCCGGCACCGTCGGCAGGGCCGCCGCATTCAGCTTCTATCCGGGCAAGAATCTGGGGGCGTGCGGAGAAGCCGGCGCAGCCACCACCGGTGATGCGGAGCTGGCGCGCCAGATGCGAATGCTGCGCGACCATGGTCAATCCAGCAAGTATCACCACGACGTGATTGGCTACAACGGACGCATGGACTCCATGCAGGCCGGCTTTCTCGATGTGAAGCTCAAGCATCTGGCCGGCTGGACGGAGCTGCGCCGCGCCGCAGCCGCCCGCTATCACGACATGCTCCAGTCCGTTCCCGGAGTTGTCGTACCCTTTGAGCCGCCAGGCTCAAAGCCCGTCTATCACCTCTACGTGGTTCGCGTAAGCCATCGCGATCAGGTCCAGGCGCAGCTTGCGGCCGCAGGGATTGGAACGGGGATCCACTATCCGGTTCCAGTTCATCTGCAGAATGCATACGCCCATCTGGGCTACCACAGAGGCGATCTGCCGGTGACGGAAAAGCTTGCTTCGGAGATTCTCTCCCTGCCCATGTTCCCCGGCCTCAGCGCGGAGGACCAGCAGCGAGTGGTGAGAGAGCTGGCCAAGGCCACGGAATCCCTGGCGAAAGAGCGTTCGGCCGGGGTGAGTTAGCCGACAGTTTCCAATCGTCTCCTTTGGTTCCATCCCGGTTGGCCAAATCCGGCAAGCCGCCGGCATTTTCACTCGCGCAGTCCAGCCCGTGGCCGATCCTCCAGTTCTGAGTCTAAGAATATGCAGACAAGTTCCGCCGACGTTCCGCTTCTGTCCATCATCATTGTCACCTGGAACGCCAAGAAGTATGTGCAGGAGTGTTTGTGCTCGGTGCAGGAGAATGCGGGACTGCCGGTCGAAATTGTGGTGGTGGACAATGCTTCGTCCGATGGCACTCCGGAGCTGGTGCGTAACCAGTTTCCCGGCGTGATCCTGATCGAGAACCCGGAGAATTTTGGTTTTGCCAGAGCGAACAATATTGGAATCGCACGCAGCCGGGGCAAGTACATCTGCCTGGTGAATTCCGACGTGAATGTTTTGCCGGGCTGTCTGCCCAAGTTGGCCGCCTATATGGCGGACAATCCCACGATCGGAATGCTGGGACCGCAGATGTTGGGAGCGAACCGGGAAGTCGGGCGGTCCAGCATGCGGTTTCCCACCATCTGGAACTTATTCTGCAGGGCGGTTGCGCTCGACAAGGTCCTCTCCGGCCGGAGCTGGTTCAAGGCGCAGATGATGATGGATTTTGCGCATGACCGCACCATGGATGTCGAGGTTCTGAACGGGTGGTTCTGGATGGTCCGGCGGGAGGCCTTCGAGCAGGTCGGCCCGCTGGATGAGCGGTTCTTTATTTACGGGGAAGACATCGACTGGTGCCGCAGATTTCACCTGGCCGGCTGGAGAATCGTCTTCTACGCCGCGGCCAGCGCGGTGCATTACGGAGGGGCAAGTTCGGCTGCGGCCCCGGTCCGCTTCTATATTGAAATGCAGCGCGCCAATTTCCAGTACTGGCAAAAGCATCACAGCCATCCGAGCCGCTTCCTGTACTGCGGCATTGTTCTGATTCACCAGGTGCTGCGAGCCATCGGATACTCGGTGGCCTATCTGGCAAAGACCGATGCCCGGTCGCTTGAACTCCGCAATATTCGCCGCAGCATCGCGACCATCTGGTGGCTGATGGGACCCAAAACCGCAAGCCTGAAAACCGCAGCCCGCTGACCGGGAGAACGACCATGCTTCTGGATTCACCGAGAGACAGGACGAGCGCATCCCCGGCCCTGAGCGAGGGCCTGCGGTATGTCCTGGTGACGGCCGCCCACAATGAGGAACAGCTCATCGAGCAGACCATCCGGTCGGTGATCGGACAAACGATGCTGCCGGTCCGGTGGGTGATTGTGAGCGATGCCTCGACCGACCGGACGGACGAAATCGTGGCAGGGTATGCCCGCCAGCATGACTTTCTCCGCCTTCACCGGATCACCGAAAAACACGCGCGCAACTTTGGCGCGCAAGTGATGGCGATCCGGGCCGGGTATGAAGACATGCAGGATGTGGAATTCGATTTCATCGGGAACCTGGATGCGGATGTGGCCATGGACAGCGGGTATTTTGAAACCCTGCTGAACCGTTTCAGGGGCGAGCCGCGTCTCGGTCTGGCCGGAGGGGATATCTGTGAAATGTCGCATGGCGAGTTTCGCAGCCGCCCCGCCAATAATCCCCGATCCGTGGCGCATGCGGTGCAGATGTTCCGGCGCTCCTGTTTTGAGGCCGTGGGCGGGTATTGGCCCATGAAGTACGGCGGCCCAGACTGGGTCGCCGAAGTTCGGGCCCGGCAAATGGGGTGGGCGGTTCGCTCGTATCCGGACCTGCCGGTTCGCCATTACCGGCCGACGAACGCGGCGGATGGGCGGCTGCGCGGATGCTGGCGCCAGGGCCGCATGGACTATTCCGTGGGCAGCCTGTTCGCATTCGAGCTGTTCAAATGTGCCAGGCGAATTCCCAGCCGTCCGTTTTTCTTTGGTGCGGCCACACGCCTGTTGGCCTATTGCATCTCCCATGCGGCGGGCGAACCGCGGCTGGTTCCGGAGGATTTTGTGCGCTACCTGCAAGACGAGCAACACAACCGTCTCTCCGCCGTGACGCGGCTGGGCCATCCCGAGACCGCGGCGGGAGCGGTTCGCAAGGGGAAAACCATCTGGATCGATCTGGACAATTCCCCGCACGTGCCGTTCTTTGCGCCGATTATCGAAGAATTGCGCAAGCGCGGGTATTCGGTTCGCCTGACGGCGCGCGATGCGTTTCAAGTGAAAGAACTGGTTGCGCTCTATCAGTTCGACTGCCAATGCATCGGGCGCCACTATGGAAAACACACGCTTCTGAAGCTGCTTGGCGTCCTGATCCGCTCTCTGCAATTATTGCCGTCCGTTCTCCGGATCCGGCCCGATCTTGCGGTGGCTCACGGCTCCAGGGCTCAGCTGGCGCTGGCGACCGCCATGGGGATTCCAACCCTCCATATTGGCGATTACGAGCATGCCACCGGGTGGGCCATTATCCATCCCAGTTGGGTGCTGGTTCCCGAGGTGATTCCCGCGGAGGGGATTCGGGAACCGCAGGATCGGATCTTGAGGTATCCGGGGATCAAAGAGGATGTCTATGTCCCGGCCTTCAGGCCGGATCCCGCCATTCGCGGACAATTGAATCTGAGCGACGACGATCTGGTGATTACCGTACGGCCTCCGGCCGACGAAGCCCACTATCGCAATCCCCTGAGCGACGAACTGTTTCATGCCACCCTGGAGTTTTTGAGCCGGAACCCTCGCGTCAAGATTGTCGTGCTGCCACGCAATCAACGGCAGGCGAAGTCGATTGAAAGCACCTGGCCGGAGCTGTTTGCCAAGGGCCGGATGCTGATTCCGCCGCAGGTGGTCGATGGCCTGAACCTGATCTGGTACTCCGACGCGGTGATCAGCGGCGGAGGCACCATGAACCGGGAGGCGGCTGCGCTGGGCGTTCCCGTGTACAGCATATTTCGCGGGAAGACCGGCGCGGTGGATCGCTACCTTTCCGAAAGCGGCCGGCTGGTCATGATCGAGACTGCCGAGGATCTGGCGGCTAAAGTCCGCTTGGTGCATCGCAATCGCCCGGCCGCCGCGGACAGTGCCCAACGACCGGCCCTGCAAGCCATCGTAGATCACATCATCGCCATACTGGAAAACCAATGCGGAACACGAGCCCTGAAGACGACTGCATAGTACGCCCTGCCGATATGGACCGCACCGACTGCACCTTCGCCGGCATCGTCGAGCTGGCAAGAGCTGGGTTGCCCGGGATGTTCAACTCCGGGCGGAAGCTGTTTTGCCACATTCTTCGCCAGAACGCCGGCGGGCAGCTGGTGCAAGAGGGCGTTTCCCACCGTTATACGATGATGACCCTGCTTGGCTTGCACCGGCTGGAATGCGGTGGTTCGAGCAGTCCGGTCCGCATTGGCGCGGTGATGGACGAGCTGACGCGGGACCTCGGCTGGATCGAGTTCGCCGGCGACCTGGGGCTTCTGCTCTGGCTGTGCGCGGTGGTGGACCCGGAACGCATCCAGACGCTCCCGGCCAAGCTGGATTGCAAGGACGTCATGACTCGCTACAAGGACGCCCGGCAAGGCTCGACCACCGAATTGGCCTGGATTCTGGCCGGACTTTCGCACGCCAAGCTGGCCGGTGTCTCCGCCATTGCCGGCCTCGACGCCTGGTCGGCTGCCGTGTATGGCCTCCTGAAGCAGAACCAAGGCCCCCACGGTATTTTCGGGCATCTCGCCGCGACGGGTTCACTGGCGGGGCGTCTGCGCGGGCGGGCCGGAAGTTTTGCCGACCAGGTGTATCCAATCTACGCATTGGCGCAGTTTGGACAGGCCTATGGCGATGCCGGGGCGATCCGGCGCGCCCGGGACTGCGCCGAGGCAATCGTGCGGTTGCAAGGGCCACAGGGAGAGTGGTGGTGGCACTATGACGCGGCCAGCGGCGGGGTTTCGCGTCCCTATCCCGTGTATTCGGTCCACCAGCATGGCATGGCTCCCATGGCTTTGTTTGCCCTGGAGGCAGCGGCGGGGCTGGATTTTTCCGGCGCGGTGGAACGCGGACTGCGCTGGATTGCGGCCAACAACGCCCTGGACTTTGACATGCGCCATGCCGCCGGGGGCCTGATATGGCGCTGCATTTATTCCAACAGCCAATGGCCCAAAATTCAGGAGTGGCTCGGCCTGTATTTCGGTTTGAATCAGCGGCCTACGCTTCGGAACGCGCGCGTCCGCTACGAGTGCCGTCCCTATGAACTGGGCTGGGCGCTCTATGCGCTGGCTCCCCGGTGTGAGCTTGGGCTCGGAAGCGGGTCCGCGAAAATCGGTGGGGAGCTGGGCGGGAACGGGCTACGTTGATTTTGCCAAAGCAGGCAGCACCTTAAGGTCACCTAAGAGAATATACAGGGGAGAACTCGGCGCTTCGCCCCGCGCCGCCGGGGGGCGCGAAGATGTACAACAGACTCACGCACCCAGATTGGTCAGACCCTTGTTCTTCGGCAGGCGCCTCACAAGGACAACCATTCGGATGCCGGTGGTACAGCTACCGGGGTGATATTGCGTGTATGCGCAGCCTCCTGTAGCTTGCCCTCAGTCTATGACGATGGTGACGTTTATGCGAACAGCACGCCGTTTCTTCCTGCTTCTTGTCCTGGTAACCGCAAGCCTGAGCGCCTTTGCAGGCACTTACTACATTGACTGTGTGAACGGATCGGACTCCGCCAATGGTACTTCCACAACGACTCCGTGGAAGCACGATCCCTACATGACAGGCTTTACCGGGAGCTATTCGCACAAGGCCGGCGACCAGCATATCTTCCGGGGCGGAATCACCTGCCCGGCAAGCTACCTCCCGTTGGCTCCCTCCGTCAGCGGAGCGTCGGGAAGCCAGGATTACTACGGCGTGCTCACCTCCTGGTACACGGGCACCAACTCCGGCAAGGTCAACACCAGCGGGACGACGGTACAGTGGGCCTCGGGCAACGCCTTCCAGATGAACGGCTCCTGGGCGGGCGGCGCAATTACGATCAACGGCACCAGCTACACCATTGCGTCGGTGACCAGTCCCTATCAGTTAACCTTGACCAGCAGCGCGGGAACCCAGACTGCGGTGGCCTACAGCAACTCGCTGTTCGTGCGCCCGATTCTGCAGGGTTCGGACTCCGCCACCAACGGCATCTCCACCGGCTCGGGTGTCAGCTACGTGACCTTCGACAGCATCGAGATCAGCGGCGTCGTAGTGACCACCAATACTTCCAGCACCGGAAGCGTGCTCATCGGCGGCGCGACCAACGGCAACATCACGCTGGAAAACATGGACATTCACAACTGGTTCTTGGGCTCGGGGATGACCGACAACAGCGGCGACGGCGGCGGCATCTACGCGGCGGTGTACGGCGGGCTTTCGCCGGTCAACATGATCCTGGAAAACTCCAACGTGGGCGACCCGGAGAACGGCGGCAACATCGGCGCCTGCACCCGCGGCATTCAGACCATCGCCAACAACTACCTGCACGACTGCTCGCAGGCCTGCTTGCACGGCTGCTCCCTGGTGCATGACAACGTCGTCAACAACGTGGGCAACACCTTCGACGGCACCACCCACACCAACGGCTTTTATTCGGACTGCTTCGACCAGGCGTGCAGCAGCGGGCTCACCACGGCCACCGCCTACATCTACAACAACTACATTATGAACATGCAGGAGAATTCGGGCGCCACCGCCATCTACCCGAACCCCGGAACGGCGGGCGTGTCCGGCACCGTCACCTACTACATCTTCAACAATGTGGTGAGCAGTTCGGGCACGGGCGCCGTGTCGCAGATTGCCGATGAGATTGACCCCTACGATGCGTCCAGCGGGCTGACCTCGGTGGTGCACGACTGGAACAACACGTATCAGGTCATCGCCGGTGGCACCTGCGTCAACGTGGTATCCCGCTCCCCGGCGCTGACTTCCGTGGATGTCAAGAACCTGCACTGCATCTCGACCAGCGGGACGGCGACCAACCTCAGCGCGGCGGGATCGAACACCTCCAGCAATATCCTTCTGCAATCGGTCGCCACCGCCAACGGACAGGGCTACGCCGCGCCAAACTGGATGCCCACCTCGAGCACCGCCAGCACCGTAGGCGCGGGCACCAATTTGACGGCGAATTGCAGCAGCACGCTAAGCGGAGAATGTACCAGCACCAGCCTGGGAGCCACGTTGGTCGGCGGCGCGAGGCCGGCTTCTGGAAATTGGGATGAGGGCAGCTACCTGTATAGTGCCCTGGGCTCCCAGCCAGCTCCGCCTGCCGCGCCTCCCGCACCAACCAATGTTGCCGCCGCCATCGTCCAGTAGGAGTGGCCGAAGGTGGAACGGAATCAATCGGTCCAGTGCATGCACAATGCACTGGACCGTGCCGCCTGGCAAGTACCCGGGAAAGCTTTCAAATTCACCGTAAGGGAACTCCCCGGCTCAGCCGGGGAGGCATCCAAAATCATGATCGAGACCCGAAAAATTGGCTTTCTTGGCATGCTGTGCCTGTTTAGCGCCCTGGCCTTCGCGCAGACACAGACTCTTGTGCAGCATCAACTCGCAGGCGATGCGACGTGCAAATCCTCGCTTACCTGCACGGTGACTCTGAACGCGCCGACTGTGGCGGGTCATGTGCTGATGCTTGGAGTGGCGGGGGCGTCGGGATATACAACCTTTCCTGCCGTGACATCGGTTTCCGGCGACAGCACCTGGGTACACGCGCCTGCCTGCTATGGCACTCTCAGCCAGCCCGATTACACATTCACCGATTGCTGGTACATCCTGTCGGCGGCGGGAGGGGCATCCACGATCACCGTCACGATCGCCGGACAGGGGCTGAGCGGCGACGATATTTGGAATTTCGATGTGGAAGTGATGGATGTGTCCTGCGCCGGCTGTACTGCGGCATTCGATACCGCCAACTTCACTACGGTGTCGAGTTGTACGACCTGTACGGGGGAAACACTGCAGCTCTCCGGCACCGATGACGCGATCCTGCAGATAGCGAACTTTTACAATGCCTACGGATCGCTGGCTTCGCCGTATGCTCTGCTGGATGACGACGCGACCTCCGGGAACGCCTTCAGCTATGGACTCAATGCCATCTCGGGGGTGGCTCCGGTGTGGGGCCAGCCGGGTGGTCAATCCCTGTTGGCGGCCGGCTTGGCCATCAAATTTTCCTTGAGCGCGCAAGTCGATCCGCCGGCGATTCCCACCAATATTACCGTGACCGTACAACCGTGACCGTCCAACCCTAGTGGCACCCCGGTGAGGCGGCATCACCCGCGGATTGCGTGCGGGGTCTCCGTGGGACGCACCGGGAACAAAATCACTACCCAACATGACAAGTAGGCAATTGCGCCTGCCTCACACGATCCGTCAGGCCTGCCCGTCGCGCCTCTGGCGGAATGGGAGAAGGCGCATTGCCCACTCCCCGCAGCATCGGGGTAGCGCGGACCTAAATCTATGAATAAAACAGCGAATCTTAGCCCTGCGAGTGTGCTGTGCCCGGCCTGTGGTTCACCGGATGCAACGAACCTGTTGTCTGCGCCGGATCGCTATCACGGTCGCCGGCATTTTTTTCATCTCGTCAAATGCAGGTCTTGTGAGCTGGTTTGGACCGGCAACGCACCCGGACCCGACGAGATAGGGAAGCACTACGGGCCACTCTACGACCGCGCCATTGCCAAGGCCGGCGAGGGGGACCACAATCGCTGGCGCGATCGCATGCGAACCCTGGCGCACTATAAAAAGGGCGGAGCGATCCTCGATATCGGCTGTAGTTCGGGTTCCTTTCTTTCTGCGCTGCAGGGAAAAAGATGGGACCTTTATGGGATCGAGATGTCGGAAGAGCCGGCGGCGAGGGCGCGGGAATTATGTAGCGCGAAGATCTTCGTCGGAGACATTCTGGATGCCGATTTTCCGCCGGCGAGCTTTGATGTCATCACTTGCTTTCATGTCTTCGAGCACATGTATCAACCCAAGGCGGTCCTGGAAAAGGTTTCGGAGTGGCTGAAACCCGGCGGCATTTTCTACATGCTGGTGCCGAACATCGATTCGGCCGGCGCCCGTATCTTCGGCTCCTACTGGTATCCGCTGGAACTTCCGCGCCATCTCTTCCATTTTTCGCCCCAGTCACTCCGCTATCTCGCCAAGTCCGCCCAGCTCGAAGTGGAATCCCTGACGACCCATCGGGAGGTCTATATTGAACAAAGCTGGCACTATGTGATGGAGGATTTCGCCGGAAAAATCGGCATCCCGGGCCGGTGCTTGGCGGAGATGCCTTCTCCGAGCCTTCCTTTCCGGGTAGTCCGCAAGGCGTTTCGGTTGACCGTGCTTCCGGTGCTGACCGGATTGGCTTCGCTGGTTGGGGACGGCGAGAGTATTCATGCCGTGTTTCGCAAGAGAATCCTGGAATGAATTTCCATAGCCTTACCAAGAGAATGCCGATGTGGAACCGGGGCGCCGGCCGGGAGAATGTGGCGTGAACCCACAACTGCCCAGATTCGGCGGCGGTCCGCTCGATTCCGTCGTGCATCCGTTAGTCCTGATCGCGCTGGAACTCACGATCCTGTTGATCTTCGCGCTGCGGAAAAAACATGTCGTGGTGCCGGTGGTGTTCATGGCGTTTCTGGTGCCCATCGGCCAGCAATTCGTGGTTGCCGGGGTACACCTCTTCGTGCTTCGGATTGTGATTCTGGTGGCTCTGATCCGGGCCGTTCAGGGCAAAGGGAAGTTCCGCTGGAATAGCGTCGACACGGTCTTTACGGTCGGCGTCATTTTTCAGGCGATCTCCGTCATCATCCTGAACCAGACGCCGGACTCCATGGTCAACCAGGTTGGCTTCCTATGGGACTTTCTGGGCGGGTATTTCCTGCTGAGGGTCTTGATCGCGGATGATGACGACATCGATACCACGATTAAGTCCCTTGCGGTTGTCGTGGTGCTGATGGCGATTGCCATGACGACCGAACATGCGATCCAGAGGAATGTTTTCGGGCAACTGGGAGGCGTGCGGTTGATTCCAGAAATCAGGAATGGCAGTATCCGCGCCCAGGGGGCCTTTCAGCATCCCCTGACCGCGGGAGCGTTTGGCGCCAGTTGTCTGCCGCTGTTCTTCTATCTCTGGAAAAGGAAAACCGCCAACGTTTTGGCGATCCTGGGCATGGTCGCCGCCTGCATCGTGACCGTATCGACCCACACCAGTACCTCGGCGCTGACGGCGGTGGCCGCCCTGGTGGGCATTGCCTTCTGGCCCTTGCGTACGCGCATGCGCCTGGTCCGCCGGATGCTATTCGGCGCCGTAATCGGGCTCGATCTGGTGATGAAAGCGCCGGTCTGGTACTTGATTGCGAGGATTGATCTGACGGGAGCCTCGTCGAGCTATCAACGTGCCTTTCTGGTCGATCAGTTTGTGAAACACTTCAGCAGTTGGTGGCTGATCGGGACGCAAGCCAACGCCAATTGGGGATGGGGAATGTGGGATGTCCAGAATACCTATGTGGAGACGGGGCAGTCCGGCGGACTGGTGGCGCTTGTCTGCTTTATCGCCGTCATTGCGTACAGCTTCCGGAGGGTCGGCCAGCTTCGCCGGTCGGTGAGCGGCTCCCCGGAAGAATGGATACCGTGGCTGCTGGGCGCGACGCTGTTTGCCCATACGGTGGCTTTTTTCGGGGTTCAGTACTACGACCAGGTACGCATGGCGTGGTTTGCGACTCTGGCCATGATTTCCGCGTGCACCGTTGCCGTGGCACAGTCCCGCACCGCCTCCAAGCCTGGACGCACCGCGTCGCCGCTCTATCTTGGCGAGGTTCCTGCGGACCTGGTCGGGTGTCATCCTCCGGAAGCCTGAAGGCCTTGCCTGGCTTTGGCGGCCGGCCCTGAACTCAGTGAAGTTTCGCCTCGCGCAGCAACCCGCAGCCGGCTGGCACAGGCTGCGGCTACGATCCCTGCAATCGTTTCCAAGTCAGAGTTTCACAAGCTTGTCCGGAGATTCCTGGAATGAATATTTGCCATGTGGTTGGCGCTCGTCCGAATTTCATGAAAGCCGCTCCCGTGCTGCGGGCGTTTCGTGCCTACGCCGGGATTGAGCAATTCGTGGTTCACACGGGGCAGCACTACGATTTCAACATGTCGGACGTATTTTTCCAGCAATTGGAGATTGCGCCTCCAGAGGTCAATTTGCAGGTGGGTTCCGGCAGTCATGCGCAGCAAACGGCCCAGATCATGAGCCGCTTCGAACCGGTAGTGCTGCAACGCAAGCCGGACCTGGTGCTGGTGTACGGGGACGTGAATTCGACGGTCGCAACGGCGCTGGTCTGCGCCAAGCTGGGCATTGCCCTGGGCCATGTGGAAGCAGGGTTACGCTCGTTCGACCGCTCGATGCCGGAGGAGATCAACCGCCTGCTGACCGACCAATTGGCGGATCTGCTGTTTACGCCTTCCGAAGACGGCAATGCCAACCTGGCCCGCGAAGGCGTAAGCGGGGAGAAGGTATTTCTGGCCGGAAATGTGATGATCGATACGCTGGTGCGTATGCTGCCCGCGGCACGGCAGACCATTGCGGCCGATCTGCCGGAACAGTTTGCGCTGGTCACTCTCCATCGGCCCTCCAACGTGGACGATCCGGAATGGCTGGACGAACTGCTGGAAGCGCTGGTCACCATCGGCCAACAAATGCCCGTGTTGTTTCCCGTTCATCCGCGGACTCGCCAGCAACTGGCGGCGAGAGGCAAGTCTCTTCCGAATTCGGGCAGGATTCGCCTGATGGATCCGTTATCGTATCTGGAATTTCTCGGACTTCAGACCTGCGCCACGGTTGTCGTGACTGACTCGGGCGGCATTCAGGAGGAAACTACGTTTCTGGGGATCCCCTGCTTGACGGTGCGGGAAAACACCGAGCGCCCCATTACCGTCACGGCCGGAACGAATCTTCTGGTCGGCCGGGACACCCAGAAACTTTGCCTCGAGGTGGAGCGCGTCCGGAACGGAAGCGCCAAGCGAGGAGGCGTGCCGCCTTTGTGGGATGGTCATGCGGCCGAGCGCATTGCGGCGCGCATTGCGGGATAGGCGATAGGTGAACAAGGATGAGTCTGGCGTCCAGGATCGAGCGCTTTGTCCACCGGGGAGTTGCGCAGCGGTTTTCGCGCAAGCTGGCCACACGGCTCCCGCCGTTGCCGATGATTTCCTTCAGCTTTGACGATTTTCCCCGATCGGCCCTGACCGTTGCCGGTTCCATGCTCTCCGAGGAGGGCCTGCTTGGCACCTATTACGCGGCCATGGGACTGATGGGGCAACGAACCAGCGTGGGGGAGATCTACGACGCCGGGGACTTGCGGACTCTGGTGGAGAACGGACATGAATTGGCGTGCCACACCTTCGACCATCTCTCGTGCCGCAGGGTCCGGGGAAGCGAGGTGCAACAGAGCTGCGCCAGGAACCGGCGAGCGGTTGCCGACATTCTGGGCGGCTATCAGATGCGGAATTTCTCGTTTCCGTATGGGGACATTACGCGCACCGCGAAATCGAGTTTGGCGTCCAGCTTCGAAAGTTGCCGGACGGTCCAGTGCGGGATCAACCGCAATCCCGTCGATCTCGGGTTTCTGCTGGCCAACCCGGTATACTCGCACCTCCCGGCAAGCGAGCTGCAGCGGCGCATCGAGGAGAATGTGAATCAAGCGGGCTGGCTGATCCTCTACACCCATGATGTGAGCCCGCAACCTTCTGTTTACGGCTGCACGCCGGCGTATTTTCGCGACATTCTGCGCGCCGCGATCGCCTCCGGCGCCAGCATTCTGACAGTCGCGGAGGCAGTGAGCCGATTCCGGCTCCTGTAGGCAACCCCATGTACGAATCAGAAGCCAATCCGGCCGTAGTCCGAAAGTGCGAACTTCCCCGCGAAATCGTGGAGAGATTCGCAGAGTCGCGATCCAGGGTCACGAAACGAACCGTGATTCCCTGGGGTGAGCACTGCACCGAGTGCGCATGGCCGACCTGTTACACCACCTGCGACCTGTATCGGCCGCGCTCCGGGGCCGATGGCAGGTGCCGGCGTTTTGTCGACGGCATGGTTCGCATGGATTGTCCGGGTAGCCTGAACGGGTATGTGCTCATGATTCGCTTCAAGCGGTGGGCGACCCTGTGGTCCATGGGAAACACCCGGCTCTATCCGTTGGATACGGCGGACAGATTGGAGCTGCAGGATTTTCGTGTAGCCAAGTTGATTCGTTTGCTGCCCGCGGAAGCCCTCGTGGCCAAGGTTGCGCAAAAGCGCTATTCCTGGAAAAAGCGGGTTGCCAGACGTCCCTCGCCGGAAGTCGAGTTGCCCGATTCCATGCTGATCGAGTGCTATAACCCGAACCCCGAGACGATCTCGATGACTTTGACGATCCGCAACGAGGGCGATTCGTCGATTCCATTCCAGTCCCTGCTTCCCATGCAGCCGGGTTTCAACCCGCATCGAGTCCGCATGGACGAGATCGTGCGGGTGGTGGACGTGTCGTGCCAATTCAAGGTGGAGTTGGCGGTGAACGAGATTGGCGACGGATGCACGCTGTTTTTTGGGGCGATCGACTTCGTCGCAGACGGCACTCGCAGCCAACCATCGGCCGCGACGGAATCCCCTGACCGTGCGAGCGGAGACCCGGACAAGGTATCGCTGTGCAAGTGCGTGGTGTGGGATCTGGACAATACCCTGTGGGACGGAATTCTGGTAGAGGATGGCGGCGAGAACCTCCGCCTGAAGCCGGACGTTCCCGAGATCTTGAAAACGCTCGACGAGCGTGGAATTCTGATCTCCGCCGTCAGCAAGAACAATCACGAGGATGCGATGGACGCCCTGCGGCGTTTTCATCTCGCCGATTATTTTCTGTTTCCGCAAATCTCCTGGAATCCCAAGAGCCAGGGAATTCAGGAGATCGCGGCCAGCCTCAATATAGGCATCGCGTCCCTGTTGTTTGTCGATGATTCCGCCTTCGAGCGCGAGGAGATCCAGGCCGTGTGTCCCGAGGTCATGGTGCTGGACGCGGCCGAATACCTCACGATTCCCAGCCGCCCGGATTGCGCGGCGGCGGTAACGGAGGAAAGCAAAAAGCGCCGCCTGCTCTATCGGGAACAACAGGTTCGCACCGTGGCACAACAGGGATATCGGGGAGATTACTCCGCCTTTTTGCGCGATTGCCATCTCCGGCTGACCGTGCGGCCCATGACGGAGACGAATCTGGAACGGGTGCACGAGTTGACGCAACGCACCAACCAGATGAATTTCTCCGGCAACCGTTACAGCCGCGAGCAATTGCGGGAGATCCTGGGCAATCCCCGCATCGACACCTACGTTCTGGATTGCAGCGACCGGTTCGGCGCCTACGGCACGATTGGCTTCTGCACGGTGGATCGGATGGAGAACCGGATGACCGATCTGATGTTCAGCTGCCGCATCCAGGCCAAACGCGTAGAGCACGCCTTCCTGGCGTTCCTCCTGCAGAAGTATCGCGAGCCGGGAGGCGCAGATTTCGTGGTGAATTACCGGAAGACCAGTAAGAACTCCGTCCCGGGAAAAGTCTTCGAGGACCTCGGTTTTGAAGTGCTTGCCGAAACCAACGGCGTGACGCAAATGGTGTACCGCAGCGTCAGGCAGATTCCCGACGACCGTATTGTTGCGATCGAAGACGCAACCAGGACTCCGGCCGCCGGTGTGGCGCGGCCTTGATGGGTACATGCCGGGCTGAATGCCGCAGCGGTGTGATCGAATGCGGCCCGCCGGATGGCTTGGCCAAAGCCAGGAACCGATAGGCCGGGGGAGAGCATTTCTTGTTGGTCATCGAAGCGCAGAAGAAGAGAGTATTCAGCATGGGTTTTGAAATGATGTACGGCCGCGTCAAGTCCGCGGCCGCCCGCTTGTTGCATGGGGAGGGCCTCCGGGCCAAGGCTGCAACCGGCGGAGCGTGGCTGGGCGGAGGCAGCGCTGCCGAACAGGCCAGCCGATTTGTCCGCAACATGGTACTGACACGGCTGCTGGCGCCAAGCGCCTTTGGAGCCATGGCGATTGTTTTGTCCGCATCCTCCCTGGTTGCGTCGTTGTCCGATGTGGGATTGTGGCCGGCGGTCATTCAAAACCCGCGCGGAGCGGACGCGGAGTACCTCAATGCCGGCTGGTGGTTGGGGATGCTGCGGGCAGTTTTCATGTATGCCATCATCTTCGGCGCAGCCCCCTGGGTTGCGCGCTTTTACGGAATCGCAGACCTGTCCGCCTTGCTCCGAGTCGTTTTAGTGAGCACGATCCTCGACGGCATGTTGAGTCCCAACTCCAAGCTCGCGCATAAAAAGATGAAGTTCGGGCGATGGGCTTTCATTAGCAATGGGGGCGGCATCTGCGGCGTCATTACGACCATCGTCCTCAGCTTTTATCTGCGAAACGTGTGGGCCCTCGCGATTGGCTTTTGCAGCGAGAATGCATTTCGTTGTGTTTTCTCCTACATCCTGTTTCCGGGATTGCCGTCCCTGGGGTGGGATAACCATGCGGTCCGCGACCTGCTGAATTTCTCCAAAGGGATGTTCGGGCTATCCTTTCTGAACCTGATCTTTGCCCGCACCGACATCTTTGTATTCGGGAAGCTGTTTCCTCCGGCCGCATTGGGGATTTACACCCTGGCGGTGTACCTGGTTCAGACTCCCTCGGGTTTCCTGATCTCCCTGCTGAGCACCACACTGTTGCCCGTTTTTGCGCATGTTCAGGAGGATACAGAACGCGTGAACCGCATCCTTGGGGAGGTGACATCCTGGGCGATTCTGCTCGGGATGCCAGCCGTGGCGATGCTCTGGCTCTGCGGGTCCTCGCTCCTGACGGTCGCCTATGGGGCTCGGTATGCCGCGGGTGCCGGAGCACTGGCCGTCGCCGCCGGGGTCGTGTTCCTGAATGTGCTGAATTCCTTGCTCACCACCCTGTTTTTCGCCAACGGACGCCCGGGCCTGCACCGCCGCGCCGTGGCCGTTTCGGCAGTGATTATGGTGATCGCAATCTATCCCGCGTGCAGGCACCTGGGCATGGTGGGGGGACAGGTCGCGGCACTGATTGCGAGTGCTGCCAGCTATCTGCTGCAAATTGAGCGGGCGCATAAAGTCACGGGCCTGAAAATTCTCCGGTATGGGCAAGCCCTGGTGCCGGCGATGCTGGTGTCCGCGGGAATTCTCATGATCGGGTTTGGCGCCCGCTTTCTCGGACTGGCAACCAAACCGTTGGCCAACATCGCCATTGCCGCCGCCGCCTGTCTCCTTGCCTATGCCCTGTGCGTGC